>Ga0194115_10002757_pt1 | contig 20538 bp, 14 predicted proteins | sample TA2MahsurfametaG_3_FD_148656 | JGI IMG/M metagenome (GOLD analysis project Ga0194115, IMG submission 148656) | Freshwater microbial communities from Lake Tanganyika, Tanzania - TA2015002 Mahale S4 surface | ecosystem: Environmental > Aquatic > Freshwater > Lake | place: Tanzania: Lake... | reverse complement strand
AGGTGCTTTTTTTGAAGATATTCAAAAAGAAAAATTTGATCATGTATTTGCATCAAACCCAAACGTAAAAATTTTTCTTGTCACAAAAGAAGTTTTCAAATCTTTTGGCATAGACATAACCAAAGCCGCAAAAGAAACGCTGCAATAATCAGAAAAACCAACTCTTGAACTAACGACTATGATGGTTTTACTATCACATAATGCAAGAAGTAACACCCTCATTTGAGGTACTACCGACGGGAAAACAACACGTTTCATTTTCAGAAGTTAAACTCTGGAAAGAGTGTTCGTATCGTCACAATTTAGTTCATATCAAAAAAGTCGATCTTTCGAAACCATCTCCCGTATTAGACTTTGGTACGGCTGTTCACGCTTCGTGTGAGCACTATCTACTGACTCGCGAGATGAAACCTGAGATTGCTTTTGAGCATATGGAAAAAGCCTGGGCAAAGTACCAAGGAAATCCAGACTTTTCTCCAGCATCTCTTGCAAAAGCTAAGTCAGAAGCTGAGGCTATTCTTGCAGAAGTTCCTAAGTTTTTTGATGAAACATTCCCTGGATGGGAAGTTGTTGACGCAGAGCATCAACTTTATGAAGCTGTTGAAAATCATCCTCATGCTTTCAAGGGTTTCATCGACGGCATAATCAAATGCAAAGGAAAAAAAGGAGAAACTTTGTATTGGATTTTAGACCATAAGACGACCGCGCGGGGATGGTTTAGAGAAAAGCGCAGCGATGACATGGTAAAAGCCCAATTGGCTCTCTATAAGAACTATTGGTGTCAAAAGAACCCGACAGTTCCCATGAAAGACGTCCGCTGCGGTTTTGTGCTTCTCAAGAAGGCAGCGAAACCCGGTGATCACTGCGAGTTATTTTCAGTTTCTCTTGGGGAAGTTCCTATCAAGCGATCTCTTAAAGTCGTTAGCAATATGATAACGTCTGTAAAAAGAGGTATTGCTCTAAAAAACCGTGATGCATGTACGTGGTGTGAGTACAAAGGTACTGAACACTGCGTTTGATAATTTCAAAGGCTTGTATATAACGTAAAAGTGTTTTTATCCTAAAAAAAAGTTACAATTTTCTAAAAATTGTTACTATAAGCCAAATAGGGAAAAGTTCTAGATGAAGAAAAAAACAATCTTAATGTTGTCAGATCACCCTCTTTCAACTTCAGGAGTTGGCACGCAGGCAAGATGGTTAATCACAGGATTGATCAACACTGGAAAGTATAGCTTTCGATGTTTTGGTGGAGCGGTAAAGCACGACGACTACAACCTTAACGTCGTTAACTCAGATTTTATTGTTAAACCTACAGATGGTTTTGGCGACAGAAATCTCCTAAGACAAACATTGGTCCAGTTACAACCTGATGCATTGATGCTTTTTACTGATCCACGTTTTTTTATTTGGGTCTGGGAAATGGAAGATGAAATTAGGAAGATATGCCCAATAACATATTGGCATCTGTGGGACAATGACCCGTGGCCTGATTTTAATAGAGTTTTGTATGAATCGACAGATCTGATCAATTGCATCAACTGGCCGACGTATCAGATGGTCAAAGAACGTTTTCCGGAAAAAACAAATTACATACCGCACGCTGTACCTAAAGAACTTTACAAACCTTTACCTCAAGAAGAAGTCGTTAAATTCAAGAAAAAGCTACTGGGAGAAGATAGATTAGACCACTTCATCGTTGGGTATGTTTCTAGAAACGCTAGACGTAAGATGCCAAGCGATATCATTGCATCTTGGAAGATGTTTCTTGACGAGCTGGAAAGAAAACACGGTCACCGTAAAGCAACTTTAGTGATGCATACAGAGCCATTAGACCCAGAAGGCCCTAACTTGTATCACGTCATTGAGACAGTTGGCGTCGTTGAAAACGTCATTTTTTCGAAGAGTAGGGTTGGATTTGAAGAGATGTCTCTTCTTTATAATTCATTCGACACGATAGTCAATCGTAGTTGTAATGAAGGATTCGGCCTACCAACCTTAGAATCGATGATGTGCGGAAAACCTATCATCGCTTTGAAGACGGGAGGTCTTACTCGACAGGTTCAAAACCATGAAACAGGTGAGCAGTACGGAGTAGGTCTAGATCCAGATGTACGGTGTCTGACAGGAAACCAGCTCGTTCCATACATCTATGAAGACCTAGTCTCTCACAAGACTCTATCGGATGCGTACATGAAAATGTACGAAATGGGTCCTGAAGAGAGAAAAGAATTGGGTCTCAAAGCCATGAAGCATGCGCACGAAGACTACAACATTGATAACGTCATCAAAGACTGGGATGATTCATTGACAAAAATTATCGATAAGTGGAAGGAGAGACCACGTCCGTGGTCTCACACGGAGATTTAAGATGAAAAAAGTAGTTGTAAGAGGTCCGGCGCTGACACAATCAGGTTATGGAGTTCATTGTCGACAAATTGCAAGATGGGCGACGTCGAAGCCCGGGACCGAAGTAAAATTCCAGGTTCTGCCGTGGGGAGATACCCCTTGGATATTGGACAAAAATGCTCACAATGGTTTAATAGATGAAATAACGAAAAATACTGTAGAGCTTTCTGTTCCCGCTGACAAGAAGTATGATGTATCTCTGCAGCTACAGCTCCCGAACGAATGGGACTCTTCAATTGCAAAGTACAACGTCGGTTTAACAGCCGGCGTCGAAACCGATGTCTGCAATCCCGCTTGGGTCGCATCTTGCAACAAGATGGATATGATCATTGTTCCTTCGAAGCATGCAGAGAGTAGCTTACGTGCCGCCGGAAAAATAGAAGTGCCGGTGAAGGTAGTTCCAGAATCTTTTTGCGACGAAATTTTAGATGATTCGCAGCTTGAAGACACTAACCCGTTAACATTTTCTACCAGTTTTAACTTTCTAGTTTTTGGTCAATTTACTGGCGACAATCCTTTCAACGATCGTAAAAACATGTTTTTTACGATCAAATGGTTGTGTGATGCATTTAAAGATGACAAGGACGTCGGGATAGTCATAAAAACAAACATGGGCAGAAACACCCAGATAGACCGCAAGAAAACAGAACAGGTCATGAAGGCGCTGCTCAAAGAATGCAGAAAAGGAGATTTTCCTCGCGTCCATTTGCTTCATGGAGACATGTCTGACAAAGACGTCGCAGCATTATACAAACACAAGCAGATAAAAGCTCTTGTTTCTTTGACAAGAGGAGAAGGTTATGGTCTGCCCATTCTTGAAGCAGCTGCTAGCGGATTACCAGTCGTCGCGACAGGATGGTCTGGACACACAGACTTTTTAAATCACGGAAAATACATCAACGTTTCTTACAACTTAAAGCAGATCCACCAGAGCAGAGTCGATGATAGAATTTTTGTGTCCAATTCAAAATGGGCAGAAGTTATCGAAGAAGATTTCAAGAAAAAGATAACAAAATTCCGAAGCAGCCATTCTACTCCAAAAGAATGGGCGACAGCGCTGTCAGAAATTATCAAAAAGAAGTATTCTTTTGAATCGATCTCTCAGCAATACGATGAGGTGTTGAAGAACGTTCTATGATGATATTTGTTGCGATTCTTTGCACCGCGTTAACTGCTTCTTCGTTTGCGTTATATTATAGCGTAAAGAAGAATCTTCAGATGATCGAAACTTTTGAAGAAGTCATGGGACAAATAGAAGAATCTTTAGAGATGTTGGAAGTTTCTAAAAAAAAGATAGAGAGAAAGTTGAAAGTAGAAGTCCTAAGTGATGAACCAATAATAAGAGAGCTGATAGAAGACATGAAGTTTTCGAAACGCGCGGTTCTTTTGATTTCTGAGAAGCTTACAGGTGTAAAAGAAGATTTAGATGAAGAAGAACCGATGTCGTAATCCAAGAAAGCCCCGCGATGATAAAAAAAGAAAAAAAGCAAAAGAAAGTAGACCCTCTAAAGCTGTACTTTAATTCTGATACTCAAAGAGCAATCGTAGAATTTCAGTCTACCACTGAGCACAAGCAAAGAAACAGGTTGTATGTAACAGACATCATGCCGGCTTTTGAAAAGCTGGTTGAAAATTTAATCAACATACACAAGTTCGCGGGGCTCTACGATTCATACGATGACTTAAAGAATGATTGCGTAAACTTTTTGTTTGAAACTATCGGAAAGTTTGATGCAGATCGAGGGACGAATGCTTTCTCTTACTTCAACGTCGTCGCTAAGAATTGGTTGATCATCAAGACAAAACAAAAATCTCAAAAAGCAAGAAAGAACGTCTCTCTTGACGACCCAAACATGCTGTCTTCTCACGAAAAAAGCATTGTTGAAGATCACTGCTCTTTGCCGCCTCAAGACGTGTTCCTCGAAGGCTTGCATGCTAGCGAAATGACGACAAAGATACTCTACGAGATTAGAGAAAAAGCTCGTACCGAAAATGAGTTGATGTGTATCAATTCAATCATTACTATCTTTGAAAACATAGATGAGATAGACCTTCTAAACAAGAACGCCATACTTCTTTACATGAGAGAGCTTTCAGGATTAAGCCCAAAGCAACTGACGACGACGATGCAGGTTGTAAAGAAACACTACAAAAAGTTAAAGACAGAACAAAGAAACGAAATGAAAATAGACTGAAGGAAGCGCACCTATGACGATAGAAACGACGCTAGAAGCATCTGAGATAAAGATAGAAGAAAAAGTTCGAGATTTTTCTAGCTTGTTAGACCAGATCGAAGGGCTGTCAGACAAAAAGAAAAAACTATGGAAAGAAATCTATGAGAATGCGATCTCTGATCGACAAAACGCGTATTCTTTGTTTGTAAGGCTTCTCAAGATTGTTGAAGACAAAAGTACAGAACACGCCGTACACGGTCGATCGTTGTCTTCTTATATTGAAAAAATGAGTAAATCAAATGATCAGCTCATCAGGCTCGCCGAACTCGTCGCAAAAGCCGAAAAAGTTGATGATGATATTGATCCTGAAGAAATGTTCAAAAAAATAAGCGGCAAATAACGGTGGTTTTAAATGTCAACATTTGATCCAGATTACGATCACGATATCACCCAAGGTACAACTCATCTTGCGACTGCTTTAATAAAAAAGTTAGTCAAAGATCCTCTGCCTACTTTCCAAAGAATGGTCGTTCTAGAGACTATATCTGACCCAAGCTATATTGATGAAGCTAAAATAGAGTATTGGAAAAACGTCATCAAAGTCTCAAATTCTAGCATGAGATTTGTGAAAGTCCTTCCTAGGAATACCGTGATAGCTCAAAACACACTGGTTGGAGTGACAGAAATAAACCAGCCGATGTTCTTTCTTCCTTTTTTTCCGTCGCATTTATCATTGCCTTGTAAACCAGGCGAAGTAATATGGACGATGTTCGAGGATCCAAACGCAAGAATTAAAGAAGTGGGTTTTTGGTTCTGCAAAGTTGCGACTCCTCATTTTACAGACGACGTAAATCACACGCATTATTCGCAGCAGTTAGACCATTCTTTTAACTCTACGATAAAAAAGCAGATGTCTGGTACGGACAAGGCCGTTTATGAATTGCAGAATGGCAAAGTCAGCACATCGAAGGACGGAACAAGGTTTGTTGTTGATGGTTCTAAAGTGCTGTCATTGCCGCACTTTGCAAAAGATGAACTAATTTTTGAAAAGTTGGTGACAGAAAGCGACGCATCAAGAATGATGCAATATGAACCTGTGCCGAGATTCAAAAAAAGACCTGGTGATGTTGCGTTAGAAGGTAGCAACAATACCTTGATCGTTTTAGGTACTGATAGAAACGGACCAGTCTCTGAATACGAAGATACACAAAACGAAAACAATGAGATCGGCGGGTTCGCGCCGGTTTATCCTACGTATGATCAAGACAAGGCAGCTGGGTCGATAGACCTCGTTGCTGGAAGAGGCTATACAAAAGCTACGGGCGGAGAAGCTGCGTCGTTAATCAGCCTAGAGTCAGGACAAGAATTAAATAAAGTTTTAGAAAAGCACAAGCCAGTACCGAGTGAAGGAGATCCTGACTTTAGAGGAGATAGAAGCAGGATTCTAATTTCTCAAAGAGCTCTTCCTGACAACAAGTTCGGTATTGCAGAATACATGTCTGTCGTAAACAAGATTGGAGACGCTCTGCCTGGCGGCGACGCCGCTGTCGTCATCAAATCAGACAAGGTAAGGATTGTCGCTAGATCAGACATATCTTTTGTGGTTACTAACTACGCAGATAAAACGAAAGAAGACGTGGGGGTGCAGTACAAAGATGAAGAAACTGACATTTCTAAATGGGCTTCTATAACCATAAGGAAAAATGGAGACATTATCTTCACACCGTCTCAAGATGGTTTTGTAAAGCTTGGAGGAGATGATGCTAACCAAGCGATACTATGCACTTCTTTTCCTGCAGATCTTACAACAGGTCCAGAAGGGTCTGAGGTCGGTGCTCTTCCAATTGCGACGACAGGCGGAGGATTCGTTGGGTCTGCTTTTGGAAATATCGATGATGAAGCCGTAAACTTGACAAGAGCTCCTGACCTAGGAACGTTTTCTACTAAAGTTTTAATTAAGTAACGAAAGTAACGAAAGTAACGAAAGTATGGCAGGAGTTTTAACGAAAGCTGGACTCATCAAAGAAGGAAAGGTCACAGAAGAATCCTGGAACGGTTACGTCGAAGACGTAAAAAAAATGTTGACTACAGGAGAAGGCATTTTTCCTTCTGGTGTCACGTGCTCTCGACCTGTTCAGCCAGCGAGGGGAGCAAATGCGTTAGATCTTTCAGATAAAGATGCGTTCCCAGATTTCCACAGGATCTGGCGACAGCGGTATGAAAATATGGTGCTGTCGCTCGATGTCCCAGGAGACTTTCAGATCGTCAAAACCTTGCCAGTTCTAGCTAATTTAATCGACCCTACAGCACTAGCTGGCGTGCTTGGTATCAATCCTCCAAAGCTTAGCCTCGGTGAAGCTCTAGCAAAAATGCTCGTCTCTCCGCCGCTAGCTTCGAATCCTCCCGCTTACTTTGCTTTTAATTTTCCGGATATAAGCCCTCCTGACGTCATCAGTATCATTGGCGCCGCAGACTTTTTAAAAGTGTTGGCGCCGGCGCCTCCAATTCCGCCGCTACCTAAGCTACCTAGCGTGACGCTTTTTAAGCTTGGGTACAAGGAGCAATTTAACTTTGAAACAGGACTAGCTTTAGCTCCCCTAAAGACCCACATAAAGATGATGGTACCGGCGCTTGTTTTAGAAGAAATGCCAGGTATACTTGCAAAGTTAGTCCAGCTCGACGTCGCCGGAGGACTTATTTCTTTTATCTGTAAGCAAGCAGGAGGAGAACAACCGACTCCAATGTCTACAAGCTCCTTTGAAATTGCGGCGCAACAGGTCCTGCTGCAGCACCAGGTGAAGTGTCAGGCGTTAGGATTTGTTGGTCAACAAATAGGCGCGGGTGTGATCACAAACGGTCTTGCGGCGACGCCGTTCGTCAATGGAGGTCTCGGATTGATACGAAAGGAAGAAATAGTTTCAGAACCAGACCAATTTTTAGAAGGAGAAATAATCGGCCCCCGTCGCCTCGCCGCCGGAGCGATCATTCGAGGCGTCGTGCCGTTTTCTAGGGACGCCCGCAACAAAATAAGCGGAAAGACAGATTATGATAGCTCTAAAGATGGCCAAGGTTTTCGGCTCATCGCGCCGTCTTTTTCCAAACCCATAATCAGCACCGGCGGTATCGACAAGAGCGGCGACGACGCCTGGAATTATGTCGATGCTTTGAAGAAAGTGATCAGCGGCGACACAGCGCAAAACATCGCAGAACAAGTAGCAGGCACCGTTGTGACAGCTCTTCAAGCGGTTGTCACGGGAATTGCAAATGATTTTGGTACCAAAGGAGTTAGCATTCCCGGTGGCATCAACAAATATGTTACCGAACTTAAGAGTATGGACAAGAAGAAGGCCGAGGCGCTCCTCGCCGAGATCACCAAAAAATCTCCAATATTCGCCACGTCACGGACGTACACCACATGCGGCGAAATGCCGAGGTACCTCTATTCAAAGATGATAGAACAGACCTCATCGGCGGCGAAGGTGGCCGCCCTTGATGACGCGAAAAAGAATTATTCGGTTGAACCAGGAGACCTAGCTATAAAAGGCTTCGGCGGCTACGGCGGCATCATGAGGTCATCAGTTGAAACGGGCTACAAAATTAAGACCGGTGGGGACGCTAGCGCGAAGGGTCTTCCCGCGCGAGTTGACTCTGGTGGCCTCGCGACGATGATGGTGGTAGGAAGGGCTCTAGAAGAACAAAAGGCAAAGAAAGAAAAAAAAGAATTGAACGCTTACAGGGGGACGATCTGGAGAATACTCGATCCTTTCTGCGGCGCCGAGCGAAGCTTTTGGATGGATAAAAATAGCCACCCGAAGCTCGGCGACGCGATCCTTACAGGAGCGTACTCAGGTTCCGATAAGTGGGGTAGGAAGGACAACGGAAAATTAAAGGTCGATCTATCTAATGTTGGAGAAGTTTTCGGTAAAGGTGCATCAGAAAAATACTTTTACCTCCCTGGGCAGCGTCCGATACTACACGTTTCTATCATGTACGAATGGTCGTTTGAAAATGGGTATGAAACATGGACGACGGTCGACGCCGGGCAAGGCGGAAAAGAAAACCAAGGTGCAGCCTACAAACGTAAGAAAGTTTTCAGGGATCCTTTTCACGGAGTCCTAGTCCTGCAAGAACAAGACACAAATGTGTCTGGACTGTCTGGACAAGGAGAAACGAGGATCATCATGGGATGGCTGGACATAGATTACGTCCCAGAACTAGCTGCAGGATGAGAGTATCCCTGCATAAAATAAACGACCCATAAAATTTGTTGATAAAATAGATAATAGCAGAATGGCGACGATAAGTTTCAAGAGCGTCGGGAAAACGCAGGACGAGATAGACGATGGAGAAGTTTCATTAACTATCATACCGATCGGTATCAAGACCCCTTTGCGGATCAGCAGCAACTTTGGGCTGTTAGAAATGAACTACAGCCTAGAGAGCCAGACCGCAGACAACCTAAGAAACCTTCTACAGACCAACTGGGGTGAAAGAGTTGGTCTGTATAACTTCGGCGCAAACCTGTACCCTTTGACGGCAGATTTTTCGACTCAAGAAGATTTTGATACAAAAGCAGTCTCTAGAATCAAGTCCGCGGTAGACAGGTGGATGCCGTACGTCGATCTCATCGATTTTACTTCCGAAGTGGATCGTTTAGAAAATCGAAGCACAGGCATCATTAGGATCACAATTACATATAACATACCTCAGATTGAGGTCACGGATAAGAAAATTCAAGTAGTTTTATATGTAATCTAAGGTTAAAAGAAGATGGCCCAATCAAATAGAGTTAGAAGATACATCGCGCGCGACTTTGATTCTTTTAGAGCAGAGTTGCTGACGTATGCTCGTCAATATTATCCAAACCAGATACAAGACTTTTCTGAAGCCTCTGTTGGTGGGTTGTTTCTTGACATGGCGGCCTATGTTGGAGACAATTTATCTTTTTATCTGGACCATTTGTATGGTGAGCTTAATTCAGAGACTGCTGTAGAAAACAGCAGCGTAGAAAGAGCTTTAATAAACGCTAGCATACCGATAACAGGCGCGTCTCCCGCGACGGTTAAGGTAACGGCATATATAGAAGTTTCGGTAGAAACACCAGGAGACGCTGATCCGGACGTCGACTTGTTACCTGTCATAAAAGAAGGCACGACTTTTCCAGCAGAAAACGGTGTTAATTTTACGCTCATCGAAGATATTAAATTTTCGATTGATCCAAATGAAGACGGCAATTACATACTAAACCCGGCGGCGGAAAAGAAGATCGGTAGAGTTAGAAATGATGGAAAAGTTTTATCTTACTTTTTAGCTTTAAGTGGCTTGTGCGTATCAGGTAGAGAGGTGACGGAAACTTTTCCTGTTGGTGCGTTTGTTCCGTTTAGAAACATAACGCTAAGTCAATCAAATGTTACAGAAATTGTTAGAGTTTACGACAGCAACGGAAACATATACTACGAAGTTGGAGCGCTGACTCATGACGTGGTATACAAAAATGTCATCAATTCATCTAGCGATAGCTCTTTAGTAAAAGATGGTCTTCGAGTGATACCTGCTCCTTATAGGTTCGTAAAGTCTACAGCTCTGCTGAATAGAACGACAACACTAACATTCGGAGGTGGGTCAGCAGAAACGCTTGAAGATGATATTATCGCCGACCCATCTGAGTTTGCTATAGCTTTCCCGTATTCTAAAGTAATGTCTAGAATACCTGTCAACCCGGAAAAGTTACTAAAGACTAACACACTAGGAATCGCAGCGGCTGACACTACAATAACTGTCGTTTATCGATACGGAGGTGGGTTAAGCCACAATGTTTCTCCTGGGTCAATTAAGTCTATTTCTAACCTCATCATGGTCTTTCCAAAAAGTCCAAGCAATACGCAGAACATTAAAGTTAGGAATAGTCTGGAAGTCTCTAACATCGAAAGAGCATCTGGTGGAGAAGACGCTCTAACAAAAGATGAACTTGTAGCTTTGATACCGCTAGTAAAAAACTCTCAAGAAAGAATCGTAACCAAAGAAGATCTTTTAGCAAGAGTATACACGATGCCGTCCAACTTTGGAAGAGTTTTTAGAGCCGCTATAGCTTCCAACCCAAACAACCCTCTTGCAACGCAGCTGTTTATTATTTCCAGGGATCCAAATGGGCGACTTATTACGTCACCTGACACACTAAAAATTAATCTGAAAAAATACTTAAATTCTTACAGAATGATATCAGACGCGATCGATATTCTCGATGCGAAGGTGATAAATTTACAACTCAAATTTTCAATTGTAATTGACCCTTCTTTGAATCGAAACTCAGTTTTAACGGCAGTGTTGACTAGCCTTCAAAGACAGTTTGAAGTAAAAAAAATGTTCATAGATCAGCCAATAATTTTATCTGACGTAGTGAACACGATTTTCACGACAAGCGGAGTCATAGCTGTAGACAACGTACAATTTGTAAATATTTCCGGGTTAGTGAACGGCAGAGAATATAGTTCTATAACTCACGATATTAAATCTTACACCAAAAGGCAGATTGTTTTTCCGCCGCCTGGTGGCATTTTTGAGATAAGATATCCAGATGTTGACATTATAGCCAAGGTGGTGACGTAATGTTTCGCGTACTCAAAGCAGACAAAGACACGTATATTACAAACAAGTATGTCAACGATGTTAGACAGCTAAGCGGCAATGCGGGTATCGCAGGGTCTCTGGATCTTTTTAAGCTTTACGGAATAACTCAAATCACAAGCGGGTCTGAAAAAATATCGCAAACTGAGTTGTCTAGACTCTTAATACATTTCGATTTAGAACCTCTTCGAAGTTTAGTGTCAGCAGGGAAAATTGATACATCTCACAGCAGCTTTAAGTGCCTCCTTAGCTTAAAAGACGTGTATGGTGGTCAAACAACTCCGAGTAATTTTTCTGTCGATATTTTTCCTCTTTCGGCGTCTTTTGATGAAGGGTTAGGGAAAGATGTCGCATACTATTCTGACAAGGATAAAGCTAATTTTGTTTCTTCTTCAAAAAACGCCGCATGGTTTGGAGAAGGCTGCACCGTAGCATGCTTTTCTACTGGGTCTGGCGACTATATAACCAGCTCATTGACGATACCTGACACTAAGGCTTCACAAACTTTTGTGACAGGAGAAGAAGACCTATTAGTCGATGTTACGAACATCATTTCCGCTACTTTGAAAGGCGATTTACCTGACAGCGGGTTTAGAATATCGTTGAGCGAAAGCATAGAATCAAATTTACAAACTTACTTTGTCAAACGCTTCTCCAGCCGGCATGCGTACGATGAAAGTAAACGTCCAAGAATAGTAGTAAAGTTTGATGACTCTATTTCAGATGATACTTCAAACCTGTACCTAGATTCTCCTGTTTCTTCTAGCTTATTTCTATACAACTATGTCAATGGTCAATTAACGAACTTACTTTCTGCTAGCCAAAGCGTGACAGGTTCAAATAACATTTTATTAGAACTGCAAACACAAGTTTCTGGGGTCGGAACATATTCTTTATTTTTTACTGGATCTCAGCATTTTTACGGAGTGAATCAAGCAACAGGAATTTATTCTGCGTCGATTAGTCTTCCACTGACTAACGAAAACTTGAAAATTAAACATCTTCAATCTGGGTCGATCGTGTTTACTCCGATATGGAGTTCTGTTGATAGAACTGTCGCGTATGTTACAGGAAGCTCCATCGTTGCTATAACACCAAATCGTACGACAAAAAGACTAAACCCGCAAAGATACGTGATCAACGTCATTGGATTAAGCTCAGAATACACCGAGGACGCCGACGTGACTATGAGAGTCAACATTTTTGATGAAAATAGTCCTATAATTTTTGCAAAAAGAAAGCCCATAGAGCTGCCAGGGTTGGTCTTGAAGAACTCTTATTACGCGATTCGTGATGCATTATCCAACGAGTATGTCATTCCTTTTGACTCGGTAACTAATTCAACTAAGTTGAGTAGCGATAGTGTAGGAATGTACTTCAACATCAATACTTCTGCCTTAAATCCACTAAAATCTTACGTCGTTGACATAATGATAATAGTCGATGGTTATGAGCAAAAGTATTTAAATGCATCGTCAACATTCAGAATAAAAAAGTTTTAAGATTGAAACATGTATACGCCTTCATTTTTAAAAGCCGCGCTTACTGACACTAGACCTAGATCATTGACATTTAGCGATCTAATTGACTCTAACGTATCTAGTACATCTTCTTTTAAATATGAACCATTAAATTATCCGCTAAAAAGCACTCAGCAGCTTAATGTAGATTGGTCGAAGTTTGAAAATCACACTTTCTTTTCTTCTGCGGAAGTAAAAGTCAACATGGCTTTTGAACAAATTATCAACGGATATCCATTTGACGGAAAAAAAGTTGAGACAGAAAGGTTTTTTGAAAGTTTAGGCGGTTTTGAAAAGTGGGTTTTCGAACAATTTCCAAAATTTGGAGGGCAATTACACTTTTCGAGTTCATGGGTTTCTGTAAAAGACTCAGCAGGGTGGCTGTATCCAGAACTCTCTAAGAACACTTCGGGAGAGTCAATCCTAAACCCTCCAACCAATAAATCTTTTACAATAGAAGCTCAAGTCTTTATACCAGACCAAGTCAATTCAACTCAAGTTGTTCTACAAAAAGTGTCTTCAGATGCTACCGAAGGTTTTACGCTACACCTTGAACCATCTTCAACTTCTTTAGTGACGGCATCATTTAACATTACTTCTGGTAACGTTCGTAATTCTGTTTCTGCAGTGCTAGAAAAAGGTAAATTCAATCACGTTTGTGTTTCTCTTAACAGAGAAACAGGCAATAACTACCTTCAATTTTTTGTGAACCAAAACTTAAATAGTGAAAGTAAAAAAGAAAAAAGTTTTCAAGAATTTACGAACACTTCTGATTTAACGATCGGATCTGGTTCATCATTTTACGTCGACAACGTTTACACGGCGCCAATTCAAACTTTTAGCGGAACTTTAGATGAACTGAGGGTTTTTCATTCTTATAGAACAGTCCAGCAACAAAAACTATACAGCAGCAAAGGTTTGTACGCAGTTGATTCTCTTAAGCTGTATTATCGTTTTAACGAGCCTTCATCTTCGTTGTCTTCAAATGTCAACGATGCTGTAAACTCCATCGTACTTGACAGCTCTGGGAATTCTTTACATGGGTATATAACCAATTTCACGTCTTCATTGCGACAATCATCGACGGATGATCCTTTAAGCCCCGTAAAAAACGAAAGACAGGAATTTAAAGTTATTTTATTTCCGTATCATTCAAACGTCATAGCTTTAAATAAAAGCTTGCTATCTACAGCTAAAGAATATGATGAAGCAAACCCGAACCTTATCACTAAGTTAATTCCGCGTCATTACTTACGAGAAGGTGGGTTGCAAGAAGGATTAAGCAGCACAGCTATTGAAGGAACAATCGGAGACAGCTATGGAGGAGAAGGCATACCGGGCCAAGGTCAGCTTGGATCCTCACAAATCATTTTAACTTTCCTCTACATCTGGTCCAAGTTTTTCGATGAAATAAAAATGTTTGTCGACGCATTCAAGACGTTACGAACCGTAGACTACAGCTTATATGAAACCATACCTGACAACTTTATTGTAGACTTTATAAAATCGTATGGCGTTTATTTACCACCTCTATTCAACAATTCTAACACAAGTCAATACGTAGACGGAGAAGACATAACAAAAATAGAGGTCAACGACGTCGCACTAAAAAAAGTTCAATCGTATTTGTTACGCAGAGTGCTCGTAAATATGCCAGATATTTTGCGCTCAAAGGGTACTCAACACAGCATAAGATCATTTTTAAGATCGATTGGAATAGATCCAGATAATAGTCTTAGGATTAGAGAGTTTGGAGGACCATCGATCAAACAATTCGGATCCTGCAGAGAAATAAAAACTGAATACGCCGGCGGCGTCGATTTTACCTCATCATCTCTTGCGATATCGCCTTACCTCTCTGCATCAAGAACAGAACCAGGCTATCCTTTTGCAGCAGGTCCATTTATCAATGGAACATCAACATATTCTAGCGATGGGTTATTAACATCTGGTTCGTGGACATTTGAGGGTTTATATAGATACGCGCCAAAAAATAAAGAAAAATTAACGACAGAACAGTCGTTAGTTAGATTTGAAACGACAGGTTCATTAGCTACAGCAAAACCAGGATTAATTGTAAATGTCGTTTCTTCTGGTTCTCTTTACGCTTTCTTTCGACCCGGGATGAGCTCAAATTCTCCTTCGCTGACTCTAACTTTGCCTGTTGACATATTAGACGGTGAAAGATGGAACATATCTATCGGAAGATACCGAAATGATTCAATCGATAGCAGCGTGTCTTCTTCTTACTTTTTGCGCGCCGCGGCGCAAAACGCAGGAGAGATTTCTAAAATCTACATGACTTCATCGTTTTTTAACGAAACACCTTCTGGAGAAGGAAACGCTTTTCAATTGATCAGCCCAACTGCTAACGCATCAGGTTCAAGAATATCGATAGGTAATAACTCTAACGTACCCGCAGGAAGTATGGGCTATCTGTTTTTAAACAGCACTTTGGACCTTGACGACGCGGCACGAACAGCTGACTTTGTGGGGCAAGTAAGCCATGTTAAATTTTGGTCAAAAGGTTTGAGCGAAGCTGAATGGAAAGAGCACGTAAGGAACTACAAATCATACGGCGTAGAAAACGCGCTTGTTAACTACAACTACGTTAATAAAATCTCGGGTTCTTTTGAAAAAATTCGTTTAAGCGCGATGGAAAAACAAACAGATCGTACTGCAGCGACAGATGGTACAATACAGTTTTTGGATTTTAGCGAAAACCAATTTACTTTAGAAGGTAGCGGTTTTCCGGCATCACAAAAAGTGTATGTTGGGGATTTTATAAACTACAGTTATATTTCGCCATACTTTGATGAATATTCGACCAGCGAAAAAATACGAATCAGGGGCTTACAAGACGAAGAAAACTTAAACGAGGTTCTTGAAGCGTCTCTTGGCCCCGCATATGAACTTCCGGCCGGAGAATCTCCACTAGATGATCCTCGGTTATCGATCGAATTTTCTTTGATAGACTCTCTCAATAGAGACATTATTAGCATATTTGCAACTCTCGACGTATTGTCAAACGCAATCGGCGCACCAGAGTTAGCTTATTCTCCTGATTACCCAGATCTAGAGAGACTTAGAGACATCTATTTCAATCGACTATCCGAAAAATTAAACTTTAGAGGGTTCTTCGAGTTTTATAGGTGGTTCGATACGTCCATCAGCACTTTCATTCAACAATTAGTTCCACGTAAAACTCGGTTTAAAGGCACCAATTTTATAATAGAATCTCACATGCTTGAGCGGCACAAGATAGAATACCAGTCTAGCGAAATATATCTAGGCGATGCCACTCGCAGTCGTATCAGAGACACCCTCCTTGTACAGCAGGTTGCAGGAAAAATCGGTAAATATTAGATAAAGGTTTTATGACGGTATTTATCAAGAATTTTTATTCAACAACCCAGCAATATCAGAGCATCAATCGTACGGCTTTTGATGAAGGCCCGATCGTGTACAACAGGTTTGTTGGTGTCAATTCTTCGAGTATCAATACTTCCGAGGTCGATCAGTATCGACAAGGCGTAGAAATCACTCAAGAAAAGCATACAACCGGTATCGTAAAAATCTCTGCCGGAACTGCTGGGCATATAATCAAACCTGTTAGCTACGGTATAAACGACCTAGATATAATTTCGACAGAACACTTTTTAGAAATAGACTATTTCGATCCAATCTTGTACCTAAAAGCTCAAGAACCAGGCTCAACGTTAGCGCAAAGCATAACCTTTCCCATAATAACGAGCGACTGTAACCAACAGGAAAACTATACTTTAAACGGTATCATTGAGCCGTTCAGCATTCGACCTATCGCATCTTTCTATTCGATAGAATTTCCTTTTGAGTCGCATGCAGTTAGAGGAAGCGTCATGGGCGGAAACGCTGAAAACTGGAAGTTTTCTAGTGACGCTGTCCTGACTGTCGACTACCAACTGACCCAGTTAACTAAACCAAAATCTGTATACTTTTCCAGCAGCTTAGGATGGCTGACATCATCTTTTGAAGGAAATAGATCTTATGAAAACAGGTCTTGGTTTTTGGACGCGTCAGAATCATTGTTGACAGGATCGATCAAGCCTAATGCAGAAATACCCAAATTAGGAATGGGCTATCTGAATTCAGACTTTAATTTTACGGATCCGTTTAATGATTCGAAAGTTTACTTAAAATCTTTAGGTATCAATGTTTCTACGCACGGAGAAGACATGATGACCGTATTTCTGACGATGACAGGGTCTTCAGACAATTACATTCCGCCCGGAAAAAAGTCTGGAGCTGCCGGTTTTATATACGATAGTTCTGGTATCTCAGGGACTGACTCGATCGCATTTGGAGGCATGGCTTACTGATGGCAACTAGCAAATCGCTTAGAACACCCCCTCCAAGAGTGCTCGACAACTACGTCGTGTCCACGAAAAAAACGTTTAGTGAGCCTCGTACAGTACCGGACGCTAAATTTTACACGGCTGGAACTTACGCAATTACTTTTGAAAGCGCGGTCGTCATTGGGGGTTTAGACGGCGACGAAGGTTATTCAGTTTCAAATCCTATAGGCTTTGACCTACAGATAAATGGAAAAACTTACAGAGAATTTTCTGTTGCCGCCGCAGGTTGGATGATGCTACGAGATCCAGACGGAGGATCAACTGGAGCTAATTTTTACAACGATATTATAGACGCTTCAGGCACGATAAGCACAAATCAGTACATCTTGCCAGACTTTTTGTATGACCACATCCTTCTTGCTCCGTGGTTCGATGGAATTTGGATAACTTCTTCAACTGTCGAACAGTTGAAAAACGGACTATATTTGACAGATTTTACCCCCCAAGTTTTGAATAACATAGCTACGGGGGCAGATACAAATAGATGGCCTTATGACTCAATAGATCATGGAGTTAGATACGTCAATGGATACGATTCAAAAGCCGGCAAGTACTTGCTTGTTAGATGGACTTCAACAGAAGACCAATACAACAGTCGATTGAAATTTGAAGTCGCTGTATTCGAAAACGGCAAAATCGAGTACAGATATTGGCCTAGGTTGCAGTATACTCGACCGGCCTTTTACGGATTTTATGAACGTTTGTATGGAACAGTCGGTGCGTTCTGGTCTGGACCTTCAATGGGGTCTAACAAATTTAGAGACCTCTCGACGCTTTTGGATTACAACACAGAAAGAGCGCTGTCTGAATACGGAGGCGCCAGTTATTCTGCAAGTTACTCAGAGACTTCTATACAATCTCCGTTCGTGAGTCGTCCTTACTCTGTAAACGTACCTACATCATCATGGCCTTTGAACGGAGCGGTGATCACACTCTCGCCACCCGTGAATCCTGGAAAATTTTTACCTCGAAAAATAATTTCTTCTCTCCCGTCTACAAAAGACTTGGTTCCGCTAGCCGGGCTTTTTGACGATAGAAAGACTCTTAACTTTGTCGATAACAGCAACGTCGTTGTGCATATGCCTTCGACGTTGCCTTCTAGATTAATCGGTAACACGAGCAGTGATATCGATGTTTCTCTTAGACAACTACTCTTCACGAGCGGAAGTTTACAAGTCACGAGCAGCATGAGAAAGCATGTTGTCAATTCCCAATTAGAAGTCTTCAATTCTCTTGAACGTTTAAACGCTCCATTTGACTTTTCTTTCAATGAGTCACAAAAGAGCTACCAAGAAGTTTCAGCTGCAGTCGATGGGTTTTACGCGACAGGTTCAGCTTTAGAAATCTTTGGAGACGGTTTCACTGCGCCTCTGAAATCAAAAACGCAATTCCACTTTTCTCTTCCCATAACAAAGCAAGTAACGATGCCACCCGCATCAGCGTCTTTGTACTATTATGACAGCGATAAAAAATCATGGGCATTACCGAACGTAAGCAGCAATCCTAAAAAAAATCGTGAAACTTTAGTCGCTGCAGCTAATTCAGAAGCGGAAATAACTCAATTTTTCTTTTTTCTATCTAGCATCTATAGAGTAACAGAAAACTCGATACTTTTTGATGCTGTTGGTCGAAAAACAGTCTCTGGGTCTTTCGCACCAGACATTTATGGACAATCAGCTTCCGAGATCGGAGCAATTTTTAACAAAAGAGTTGCGGACGGTGTGCCGACATTCAGAGGAGGTCCGCAATTGGTCGGAAGCGCTATCTCTGAAAAGTATAGAAAATCTGTAACAGATGACCCAGACTTTTATCCACAAAAAAGTCAGATGATTTCTTTCCCAGCAGACTATCCTTTCTTGATCGAAAAAATAGTCGTGGATATTCCGCTTTACATTTCGGGCGGTTGGTTCGAAGATCGTACGACTTGTAACAAGGCTTTTGGCACAAATTTATTGGGCACGGCAACAGGCCACACTTCAGGAGCGATTGACTTTGGAGGCCCAGGATTAACTTTTGCGATAATGTGTCCTCGAAAGGGTCTCAATAATTCTTACATGGATCTAATCGCTTCAGGAACAATAACCAGCGTCGGAGACAACATTTCAGGGACTTTGCTCTATAAAAATCCTGGAATGTCCCACTATTTCCTGAGGCCAATCGGGTTTAAATCTTTTTCCAACCCGACCACTGTTTTATCAGGAACAAACAACGTTTTCCATGGAACAGCTAGGTTAGAGCTTGAGTCATCCATCGCAGGAGGACTGACGATAGTTAGAAATGATCGATCTCTATCTGGTTCTGCAAACGCTACCATCATGGATTCAAATCGCCAAGCTGCAGTTTCATTATTGACAAACGATTCGCTTTTAGCCAACGGCGGAACAGAATACAACACTAATGATCGAAGCAGTACTGTCGATGTTTCTCTTTATTTGAATAGATCTCCAAGAGTATACATTCAACAAATTAGTCCGCTTTCGCGCGGGGCATCGGGATTAGAATTTAATGGAAATTCCATTTTAGGCGGAACGATAGCTAACTACAATCAAGAAGACGTCATAAAAAACCCGCTCTATTATTCTTCGAGCGGTTCTTTATCGTCTGAGCTAAAATCGAAGATAGATTCTTCAGGATTTACTTTTGAATCCGTCATGGCTTATTCGCTGGTCGATTCTAGACCTTCGCCCTACCTAATGTTGCCGGGAGACAATATCACTGTTTCAATATCAAAAACTCGACCTGTTATTTATTCGATGAGCGGTAGTAATGATGCTGGTGTGTATACTGTATACAACAACTATGCATTGTCTGGCAGCCATGGAACAGTCGCACTTAATACTGGATCGATTGAAATGACAGTGTACGGGAGCTATGTCAAGGAAGGTATGGAGTATCACCCATGACGCATTACTCTAACTCAGAATCAATATTCAGCGTTATCGGAGACTACCCAGTAGTCGATCAGTATGACGTTCTTTACTCAAACCTCGCTGCAGGATCGACGTACGACAACTACATCACAGGTTCGCTATTAAGATACTCAACCAATTTTTTTACTGGAAAAGTCTCAATTGTCAGAGGGGAAAGAGGGTTAGTGTTCAGCAGGTTAAACGTCGCGCGCGACTCTATTTTCACTGGATCTGGTAACGATCCCAACAGAAGCTACAATCTACAACCGCGTTGGCAGCGTGCTGGGATCATTAGAAACATGAAAGTCTTTTCAAACAATGAAAGATTTTATGACACCTTGCCACCAAGACTTGTAGATATGGTAAACAGTTTAAGCGGTTCTGGGGGTAGGATAGAGTCAAATGGTCCTACCGCGATTATTCCTATACAAGCTTTCAATGTGCACTACCCGCCGAGCCCACCGGGTAGCTTCGGACCAGACTTTGTGATGTCTTTTCCTTTTGAACCAAA
>Ga0194115_10002755_pt1 | contig 20550 bp, 17 predicted proteins | sample TA2MahsurfametaG_3_FD_148656 | JGI IMG/M metagenome (GOLD analysis project Ga0194115, IMG submission 148656) | Freshwater microbial communities from Lake Tanganyika, Tanzania - TA2015002 Mahale S4 surface | ecosystem: Environmental > Aquatic > Freshwater > Lake | place: Tanzania: Lake... | reverse complement strand
GAGGCTCCATCCTTGATGCACTTGGATTTATCCTTGAACGATTTGACAGGACAGCTCCCCGAAAATCTACAGAAGGCAGGAAATAGTAAACTCCTGAAAATGGCGTTGTTCAACAACAGTCTTACCGGTTCTATTCCGACAAGTATCGGCAGGCAGTTGGAACTACAGGAGTTGCACTTGGAATTCAACAAGTTCCATGGTCAAATCCCTACCGAACTGGGCAATTGTCAGCAACTCAGTAAGTCGTTACCTGATCCCCACCCGCGGTGCCGCGGTCCATTCTTTTGTTCGACGCTCAATACTAACAGAACTATTGCTCCGTTCTTTCGTTTCGAATATCTCTCGATTGTTTTCGTGGGTAAGTCACCCTTTATCTTCAAATGAACAAACTAACGGGGACTATCCCAACAGAGTTAGGGAATCTACAACAAGTAGGTACGTCAATCTGGAATGACTGTTTTTCCGTATTGACCGAATCACGGTACTAACACCGTATACCAATATCCGATTACCCTTGTCTTTGATCGAACAGAAATCTTGGGCTTGGATGAAAATCAGTTGAATGGGACTATTCCCACAGAACTTGCTCAACTCGAATCTGTTCAGGATTTGAGACTTGACTCCAACGATCTCACTGGCGCGATACCGAGTGCATTGTGCGATCTCCCATCCTTGACCTGGTTTTCGACGGATCTAGATTGTGACAATTGCCGACCATGTGGAATAGAATTTTAAAGCTTGAAGAAACCCAGCAAGGGAGTAAGCCTGTTTGAGTTGTCATCTCGTTCTAGAACTGCGAGGGAATGGGGTAGTAGTTGTGGTGGTGGCGGTGTTACGGGGTGGAGGGAAGGGGGATATCTTTGTTGTGGATTCGATATGAAGACGGATACCTTCTATCGGTCCCATCACATGGCCGGACAATGAACAAATGAATCTTCAGACGCCAGACAATGTCGGTTCCTTGTAGGGAATGGACAGGGCACCACAGGTTGAAGGAAGAATGGAGATGTTGGACTCACCCCGAGGTAGAGACTGAACTGAGAATTCCGGTAGGTGCGCGGACCAAATGAACGAATTCCTACTTAGTCAAAGGATTGCCACTTAGTCAAAGGATTGCCACTTTAGTCCAATGTTTTCCACTTTAGTCCAAGGATTGCCACATAGTCAGACGATAAATAATCAAGATTACGGTTCAAAATGCGGCGACTGTGATCGATGGCTCACCGCTTGGTTCCGTTGGTTCCCGACAGTGACGACAGAAGCATTCGATTGATGCCAGTGTCTTCTCCTTTCCATTGAATCTAGTAGAGAGTTTCATACCAAAGTTATCGGTACAGTATGCTGACCGCGAAAGTCCGTTGCGCATGACTGTGACTGATTGAGGACTCAAAAAGACGGTACTTATACCACGTCACTATGAACATACCATGCCTAAGTGATATAACTGTAACTGTAACCGTAAGTATAGAGGTATAATTGGAGACATACATACGTGCACACATAAGATTTTTGATGGGTTTGACACGACATGTCTGTAACAGTAAAGTTACCTTCGTCGTCAGAATCCCTCTTACGACATCTCACTCCTGGACTGCAAGAACAAAAATGATGGACCATGAGTGATCTGTCTGATCATTATTATGATGCGAAGTTACTCGAAGAAATGCAGACATTGGTGGATCGGTATGGTCTGTCCAACTGTGATCGGGCCCTAAACGAAGTCGCCCGACGACAGGAAGAAGAAGCACAAGCCCTCCTCACCACCAAAACATGGGATTTCAGTGATCCAGGCCGGACACGATGTATCGCAATCGACACGAACGAGCTTGAGGATGGATTTGGTCTTTTATGGCGGGCTTTCTTCTTTGGCCATTCCCAAGACAACTTGAACCTACGGTTCTATAGTAACGGTTCCGAACCAGATTTTGTATTGGATGTCTTCGAAGACTACTATGAATACCTTGTGAATCTACACCCCCTTGATCCGAGTCTAGAAGATCGACGAGTGAGATCCCGATTCCATTCCCTGTACTTGCAACAAGATGGACCCTACGACGTCGTCTTGAAGTTACTTGAAAGAAAAGAGGTGATAGCTTTATTCCGACATGTTGAAATAGTCGCTTTCTGCCTTGATCCTCACTGGCATCGAGAATTCATGCCAATGGTCAGAGACCTTGTGGTCAATGATGGGGTGATTTCATCCTTGACAGTGTATGATCAATCTTTGAACAACGATAACGTCATTGCCATGGGAGAAATGCTCCGGACGAATCAATTGCATTCATTTCGTGAACTCTACGGTGAGGTAGAAGATAGCATACGACGTTTCGATTCCCCGAATGATCTGATACAGGGCTTACAGACTCATGTTCAACTATATGCAGAAAGATCTATATTGCGAGAACTAGAAATATTCAACTTTTGTGAAATCTTCTCAGAGTCTAGTCATGACAACACCAACAATGAACGAAGGCAGTTCTTTGATATCATCGGTTCCCTTCCGAGACTAAAATTATTCTCTATGGGTGTAAATGATCCTCACTCATTCGAATCATGGGCTATAGGCATACATGCCTTGAAGGTTGATGATTTCAAAATTGAAGTACGTCGTTTAGGCGATGACGACAACAACGACATTGATTTCCGGCCTATCTTTGATGCCGTCGCTACTTCGAAATATTTGAAATGTTTTGAGTTCTCGCTGGATCGTAATCGAAATGTACAATCTCTTCCAGTTTCCGTGACTCGTCAGATCTTTTCTTCTTTGGTACTATCTTCGTCAAGTGGTTTACTCAAAATCGTTATTCTATATAAATTGGATCTTCGTCTTCTGACCACGGTGATATCTGAGGATGGTGATTGGGACACTACCTCAAGAGGTCAACTTCGATGTTTGAAGTTTTACGATGGTGGACCAGACTTTTGGAAGCAAGAATTCGAATCGTCAGATTCTCCCTACCTGTATTTGTTGGAGCGTCATCCCTTCCTATATCAGTTGGGGCACTATACATGGTCGAATCGGCGATTTGGAGAATCTTTATTCGATGATGATATCCTTCCTACAGTCCCTACAGGTTTGTGGCCTATTGTTTTGAATAAGGCCCTCACTTCTCCGTATACGACTGCCGAAGAATACTCTGCGGCGACTTCATTCGTCTTTCAGACCATTAAGAAACTAGCCAATGCAGGGATTCTAGCCTCAAGAGGAGAAGGACCCTCGTCGTCGGATCAGCGAAGCCATTCGCAGCCTCCTACGAGTAAGAGACAGAAGAGGAATGTGGGATAAATACCCATGGATAACAGGGGCTGCCTCACTAAGTTGTATGTAAATATCTGGTACGTAATCCTTAAAAAACACGCTTTCCCAAAAATGGAACATACTCCCTTCGTCTTGTTTTCCTTATGACATGTTTCCAAGCGCAATTCCTTTTCCACTTCCTCCCTCTTCCTCATCCTTCATATCGTGATCATCTAGTAAAGGAATTGCATCCGTGGGGGATAGGAAGATATCTTCCTTTGGGGGGAATCTTCGTTCGGCAATTAATTTCGCTAATACAGTATCTGGTCCAATTGCAGTAACGATTGCCATTCCACCACCTTGAACGACTTTTCCTCCCAAATATAATCGAGGTAATTCTGTCGTCGTCGTCGTCGTCGTCGACATCGATGATGATGATGTACCACCCAATTGTTCCGATGTGATGGTTTTCAATCGTTCCTCACCTGTAATGGGACGTAAATCGACCAAGAGTTCAGTCGTCGTCATATCATCAGTAGTGTTGTTATTATTCAGTCCAATTAGGATACAATCTGCTGGGATGATATCCCCCTCTTCCATACGGATGACATCCCCAGGGACTAGAGAGGCAGGATCATAACGGACCCATTTTGAATTCCGTAAGACTTCGGCATCATCTGGTTGAATATTGGAAAATGCTTTCATACTGGGTATACTTTTAATACATGGTAATAAACAACATACCCATGCTGGACAATTAATGGGCGGTGATACTGTATTGAATGACCCTGCTTCCTCCCGACGTCGTCCTGCTTGATCTGTTGTTAATCCAGTCTGGATATTCGTCCCATATTTTTCTACGACACGTTTAATTTTGATATTATTGTTGGCAACGTCCATCGTACACTAGTTAATAGGAAAAATAAATGATGCTCGGGACTTTTTTGGTTGCAGCGTTGTTTGTTTGTTTCTTGATGGTTTGTTTCTTGTTGGTTTGTTGCTTGTTGGTTTGTTTCTTGTTGGTTGGTTGGTTAGTTGAAGTACGAAGGAGTGAGTGATGGCAAAAAAGGGAGGAGGAAGGAGGGGTCTGCTGGGGAGATATGATGGGGGGACCCGTGTCGGTGTTCTCTAGACAGTTGAATCTTGAACTGCTTTCTCTCTCTAGAGCGAAGCAAGAAGAAGTCGAGAACACGGAATTGGTTTTGTGGGATTCCTGGATATGCATAGGTATTCTCATACTTATTTTTACATAGCTTGCGTATCTATATACCCATCCTATATCAATATAAACGGATCTAGATATCTAATTTCGTATTCAAAATCCCACACAACCCACAACAACGATGCCACACCGAAAAAAAATCTCTAGAGTGCAAGCTATGTCGACTATCACGTAAGAGAAAAGGGCTTGCTCCTGTGGGAGAAGGATGTACTATGTATCTATGTAGGATAGGAACTCCGTTAGGAGAGAGTACGCGAGAAAGAAAGAAAATGTCACGAAAACCCATCGCATCCTAGACGGTTTTTTCCTGGTGGATGGTGTACTCTCCCTGCTTTTGGGGGGTCCAACGCTTTGTACGTATGATATACGTCACCGCGGAGAAAATGGATCGAATCATACAATATCCAGATAGATATTCAGTTCTATTTTACGTGGCTAGATGTACGCTAGTGCCCGCACGAGGGAGCAGTAGAAATGCAATCCGAAGTCCACGGATAATCATACAATATCCAATTTGTTGGAAAAACATTCATCTGTTTCCTTTATGTTTTCGTAAGCGATCTGGCTGTTCTTGTGTGCCATTGGCTCAACGACGAGGTTGGGAGATCCTTCTTCTTCATTCCGCCCATCATCACCACCTTCGTCGGACGTTGCGAATGATAACAATTTCTTTGCCTGAAATCTCCTGGAATGACCTCTATTTCCGCAACGTCATTGTCCATAATTTCCTTTTCAATCTCTTCGGACTCCCCTGCAATCGTAGCCAGGGTGCCGATGACGGTCTCTTCCTCAGGCTCTCCAGGGACAACAATTTCCTCCTCTGATAACGCTGCTGCCGCAACGATGGTACCACTTGTCTGCTGACGGACAAGAATCTTGACGCCTTCCGTACCTGCTTTGACGAGACTGGCGGCCTTCGTTGCGGTCATCCCTTCGCAGGAGACATCGTTGATAGCAATTACCTCATCACCGACAGCCAAACCAGACTTCGAGCATAACCCATCCGGCTTAATGTTCGACAAAGTAAGACGCCCACTTCCTTCTTCCAATAGAAACCGAACACCAAGCGGAGTATCTGGGGTAGGCTTAACCACCATACCAACAGCATACGAATCATCGCCCGAAGTATCCTGAGCGACGATACAGACGGGACCAGAAAGAGACTTAATAAGCTTCGCTGCATCTTGACGACTAGAGTTCACAGTCGAAACGTCATTGATTGAACGAACCACGAACCCAGGCTGCAGAGGGGATGAACTCAATAAGCCCCCCGCCGTAATCTTCGAGATCATCAACAAACCTCCATCATCATTTTCCACAGTTGGATCCGCGAAGGAAATACCAATCGGTGTCGCCTGTGTTGCCTTCACAACCGTTACACCGACACATCCAGGACGTGGCGATCCTGCAGACACGGCGGTGACACCCACGACATCTGGAATCATGGCTTCAGCAGAGGATGGCTTGATTTCCTTCTCTTCAGATGCCTCGGCGGGTCCACCTGGTGTTACCACTTTACTCGTCTCATGACAGACTAGAAGCTTCACGCTTTCTGTACCTGCTTTGAACAGGCTAGCGGCCTCCGTTGCGACCATGCCGTCACAGGAAACATCGTTGATAGCAATTACCTCATCGCCCACGCTCAAGCCAGATTTCGAACATAACCCATCGGCTTTAATCTTCGATACTACAAGACGTCCGCTTTCTTCTTCAGAGCGGAAGGTAACTCCAAGCAGCTTAATCTTCGACAAAGCAAGGCGCCCACTTCCTTCTTCCAATGACGAGGTTGGGAGATCCTTCTTCTTCATTCCGCCCATCATCACCACCTTCGTCGGACGTTGCGAATGATAACTTGTCATGAATATCCCTTCCATGATCAGATTTTGAATCGTCTGAAAGACGAATGATGTCGCCGCAGAGTATTCTTCTGCAGTCTTTTTTTGAGAGGAAAGGGCATTATTCAAAACAATGGGCCATAGACCATCAGAAACCTTTGGAAGAATATCCTCATCAAATAACGATATACCAAACTGTCGATCGGGTGAGGTACGACATCCCAACTGATATAGGAAGGGATGACGTTCCAATAAAATCCGATACCCAGAACCAGATTCAGAGAGTGTTGATTGTGTCTCCCAAAACTCTGGTCCACCATCTTGAAATTTGAAACATCGAAGTTGACCCCGGGCGGTACTGTCCCAATGAATATCCTCCGATACGACCGTCGTTAGAATATTGAAATCCAATTCATGTTGAATATCGATTTTGAGTAAACCACTTGATGTTGATAATACCAAATGAGAAAAGATTTGACGAGTTACAGAAACTGGAATCGATCCTTCACTGAAATCCAATGAGAATCGAAAGGATTTGATATATTTCGAAGCCGTCACGACTGCATCAAAGATAGATTGGAAATTAATATCGTCATCACCCTCGAAACCTTGACAATGGAAACCGAAATCGGCTACCTTTAGGGTATTGATACCTAAAGCCAATCATCGGAAGCATTTAGGATCATTGACACCAATCGAAATAGATTTTAGACTTGGAAGAGTCCCGATGACATCAAAGGCCGTCTGACTTTGTTGTTCTTGTTGTATTGAGGAAGATCCCAAGAAGAGTTCACAAAAGTTGAATATTTCCAGTTCTCGTAATATAGATCTTTCTGCATATCGTTGAACATGAGTCTGTAGGCTATACAGTAGGCCATTCGGGGAATCGGAACGTATATCGTCATCATCATCATCTTGTTCTTCTGCTTCTTCGACGACACGACCATAGACTTCACAAAAGGAATGCAATTGATTCGTTTGGAGGATTTCTCCCATTGCAATGAGATCTTCCTTCCGTAGAAGTTGATCATGAACTGCAAAGGATGAAATCAGTCCATCATTTACCGCAAGATCTTTAACGTGTTGTGACATAAAGGTCCGATGATAGTCTGGTGGATCAATATGGATAGCATATATTTCAATGTGTTCAAACAAGGCTATTACATTCTTCCGTTCCAATACATTCTGGATGACGTCGTAGTTTCCCACTTCCAAGTAAAGTGAATGGAATCTAGATCGTATTCGTCGATCATTTTCTCGATTTGGAGGATGAGAAGGATGGTGAGACTGATGATCTACCGATATTACCACCAGAGAGTCATAGTATTCTTCCAAGGCACCCAATAGGTTCATAGGAACGGACCCATCCCCCTTCAGTAGGAGGTCTACCTTGTCATCTGTATCACCAAAGGAAAATGCTCGCCATAAATCTGCAAAACAATCTCCAAGATCATCATCAACATTCGTATCAATTTCGACTAATCGTGGCTCTTTCCTATCTGATGGACTAGTATCCTGTGATTGTCCCTCCTTCTCCTCCTCCTCCTCCTCCTCCTCCTCCTTGCCCATACGTTTCGCGATTTGATTGAGAACTCGATCACAATGGGACAGACCATACCGATTCACCAAAGTTTCCATTTCTTCAAGTAACCTTACGTCATGATCAGATAGATCAGTCATATTTCACCGTGGATTTTGTTGTCACTGTCTGTTGTTCGATCTTCTCAGTCGAGTATAGTAGTCTGTATCACTGCTAGAGATGGGATTTGTGGATACCGAAAACAAAGGCCAGAAGTGTCCGATGGTTCTTCCCTGGGCCAATGACCATCTGGCAATGCTGAGACACGAAGAACATGGGTGGGAACCCATACGGTTCGCATCGAATCCTTCTTTCACTGTCACATCATCGGTGTCATGGGGTTCGTTGGCGTCATGGGCGTCATCGGTTCCATGGGTGTCATCGGTGTCATGGGTGTCACTGGCGTCATCGGTTCCGGCATTTCTACGGTTTCATGCCGGGACTTTTGCTTGTTGGGGCTGGAATACTGGCAGTCCAAGCTTGGCTCGCTCGTCCAATCGAAATCAGTGTATCGCTGGACGATTTTTCCCTTAAATAAAGTGGCTCCCTTTGAGCTGCCCTGATGGAAGCTCTACGATTCTTTATTGTAAAAATAGAAATTATACCGGCTGCTGCCGGAAACAGTCTCTTCCGAATTCTGCTAGAAGTTCTGTAGCAAGGTCTCTTCCGAATTCTGCTAGAAGTTCTGTAGCAAGGTAGGAACCTACCACCATCGCCTCAGGTATGGGAAGTACCTTCATCGGGTTCCAACCTTGCCTACAAGTAATCATAGCAGTCGACGGACATTTCTGCTTCCTTCCGCGTACTGCACCCTTGCACCAGACACTTTTTCCTTGTACAGTACGATGGCGTCAATTTTAGACCTCGGACCTCAACAACCCGGTTGAATCAATCCATCCAAAACCTCTCCCGCAGACACAAGCACAAACTACCGTATGTACAGTATAGACCATCGAAAGAGGGTGCTAGCTGATGATGCGAAACACATTTGGTATAAATACGGTACGGTATACAGTTGCACTAGTCCATACTCGTAGTGTGCATGTATACAACTAACTGCATTAACTCACCGTATGGTACGTAAACTCAGAAAAGTCCGAATATCGCCAATGTACGTCACCTTGATGCATGGATGGTTCATCGACGGGAGAAGCCGATCAAGTCTCTCGCATGATAGAAGAATGGTGAGCATAGACCCGGCATATGATTCTTTTCTTTACGGAGGAAGAATGGTGAGCATAGACCCGGCATATGATTCTTTTCTTTACGGCTGTGCATTAGCATACTACGTTATCAACCACCACATGAGGATGTGGATCTTCATGTCCCTTTACCGAAGGGGCAAAAACACGTAAACAGTGGAAGTACCAGCATTCTATCTATAACCACGTTCCTGGTCTGAGATGGCACAGTTTCTTTATTCCAGGGTAGTTTCTAATATGGTAGGCACTTGTTTGCTTGGTGTTGTTGTCGTAGGAGGTCAAAGACTACCGGCTGTCATCATCCTGTCGTAACCCATGACCATGTCCTGCCCTCTTCAGCCTTTGTGAGGGTAATACAAAGTTCTCGACCATTTTTATCACCATCCATGGACGAACTATTCGTCCTTGTTTCAATGGTATAGGTACAGTCATCGGGGACAATCGAATCAAACAAGGAGCCATCCACAATCACCACCTTTTGTACCATAACCGTAATGCGCTGTCGTTTGAAGGTAATGTGACAATCCTTTGATTTGATCCCAATATCATGGACTGGGACTCTCAATTCGACTTCTTCCTTTGATTGAGTCCATGTTCCCCATTCTTCCTTTACTGGCGGGGCCCCATCCATCCCAAACAATGAACTACCACTGTTGACGTCGGATGATCCTCCTCCTCCTCCCCCACCACCACCACTACCCATGATCTGCACAGGTGATGTACCAGATGTCGTGGTTGCGGTATTCGATTGTTGTTGTAACAATTGGCTCAACGAAGATGCTGCTGTCGCAGCGGTTCCCCCGTTACTGCCACTCCCACCACTACTACTACCACTCCCACCACCCCCTCCGGTACTTCGGACCTGTCGACACCAGGAGGATTTCGCATCCGCTTCCGAAGTAGTAAAATCTAATCGTTCCCATTCCCTACTTTCATCATCATGGGCACGACCAATAAAGACATCTCCCCGAATGGGTTGTGGCAACGCGTGACCACATGCCACGACGATTGCTGAGGCACGTGGATTCTCCTTCAATGGATATGTCCCATAGTTGTTGGAATATAAACTCACTGCTTGATATCCATTCGTCATTAGGGGGATACTAAGAGCAACTATATCACAGGATGGATAATCCTCAGGAGGACTATGTTGATTCTGGAAGTATGTCTTGGCATACTTGATAAGTTCATCCTTTTCCAAACCACCAGCCTTAGATGCTGTTAGTTCCACGATGGGTTCATTCTCGTCGGATGGAATTCGGACGAAGGTAAATGAGGACATGACCCTGTTTTCTTTTCGTATATCCCTGGCTTGTATCGTGCCGTACGAGGGGTTTATGTTGTATCGTACGGGCTGTTGCCTGATGTGAAGAATGATATCTCGTTCACGACAAAGATAAAAAGGATGATGGCACCGTTTTACCGAGCGCGCGGTGGAGAACTGATTGAGTCCAACAGATCAAACTTTATCGGCTTTCCAATGCCTGAGCGTCATACTGAACGCTGAAAACTGGAGTCGAAAACACTAACTGTAAAGGGCGACGTTTCGTTTCGTTTCGTTTCATTCTAAATGGCTAACATAGATCATTAAAGTGATATATAGAAGGAAGATGTTTCCGTATGATGTATGGCAAACAATCCGCGTCCAGGGCCGTTTGCTGGCCCAACACTAAAGTGATATACAGAAGGAAGTTGTTGCCGTAGGATGTGGCAAACAATCCGCGTCCAGAGCCGTTTGCTGGCTCAACAATCCCTGATGGACTTCTTCGCGGCGTCGTACAGTATCGGGAAGGGGAGGCGAATCGCCGTACCTCCCCATTTTCACGACAGATTCGTACCCCTCTCCCCTTATCATTAGTCATATCATGGAACTAGACGGACGACTCGAGCGGATTCACTACTACCCCGGTGAGTATCTTCAGATAGGATCTTCCACACCACACACGACACAATCACCACAATCCAGATCAGTCGACAGGAAGACAAGGGATGGGATTTCGCAAATTGTGCTTGGGAGCACGCTAGTAAGCATGTTGAAATTGAGTCTCAACTTCCGCAGGGACTGAAGTTCAGAAAGTTCTGTGGGAATAGTCCCATCCAGCTTGTTGTTATTCAAGGACAAGAATTCTGCGCGATCAAAGGCAAAAAATCGTGAATTGATACAAGGTGTCAGGACCTGCTTCTGGGGGGGAAACAAAACCATGGTGGGGCCATGAACGATGCCGAAAACTTGAGCGTCAAATGGACATACCTACTTCCTGTAGATTCCCTAGCTCGGTTGGGATAGTCCCAGTTAGTTGATTTATGTGCAGAGCAAGGTAACCTTTTCCGCAAAAATATTGAGAGTTTCAGTGCAATCAACGCAGTAGTAGCTCGGTCAGTCACGAGGGTCGAACAACGCCATGGACCGCACTGCGCGGGCAGGATTGACTTGACTAGCACTTACTAAGTTTCTGACAATTGCCAAGTTCGCTCGGGATAGGACCATCGAACATATTGTCTTGCAAGGTCAACTCCTTTAGGTCCAATAGATTCCCAGTGCTCGTCGGAATCGAACCGGTAAGACTGTTATTGTAGAACGACAGAGTCACGAGCTTACCATCCCCTGCGCTGCCTACGGCTTCGGGGAGTTGTCCCGTGAGAGTGTTTAAGGATAAATCCAAGAACGTCAAGGATGGGGCCTGGAAAATGGAATCAGGAATCGGACCAGTCAATCGATTCGACGCAAGGTCCAGCCACTCTGTGTAGGCAATGTGGTACGATATAACCAAAAATTGAGGTGAATGTTACTCACAAGATGAGTTCTCGCCCTCTCGTTCATCTGCAGGCAACTTACCAAGATTAACATAGTTGGAAAAGTCAGTGGTCACTGATCCCAAAAATCGGTTGTCCGGTGCTTCCAATGAGACTATGTATACAGCCATATGAGAAATCTTCCATTCGAGCAAGGACAAGCCAACATAAGTCCTAACGTACCCAACGTGGTAGGGAGATTTCCCAGAACGTGATTGATATCCCCCGACAAGAAGTTTTCCATGATTGCCAGAGATTTCAACTTCGTGCAGTGGACGAACTGAGTTGATAGACTTCCATCGAACCAGTTGTATGAAAAATCAACGTGCACTGGAAGACATCCGATGACAACATAGGTATCAACAACACAAGATATGAGTCATATTGGGATTCAACAAGGTCATGACGACGCAAAAAAGGAACACCGTACATACCTAGATTGACGAGGTTCTTCATGTCAGGGAGTGGTCCAGTTAGAGTAGCGTCTCTCAAGTCAAGGGTTTCGAGGAGCGGCATATCAAATATGGCCAACGGGAAAGGTCGATTACCGGATGCTTCATTTCCGCCTTCCTCTTCTAATGGTAGATCACTTTCTGACAGTCTGTTCATTGGTAGAGACAGTTCCCCTGTAGAGAGTCAGACGAAAGCACAGCAAGGTTGGTTGGTTACAACGGTGAAGGAATGATAAGGGACGATGGTATCTTCCCAATCTCTACAATGAAATCCCCCCATACTGATGATGGACCGGACAGGCCTGATACAAAAGCCACTTACTTAAATTCGTTAGGGGCCCTTCCAGTCCAAGAATATCATTCTGTGCGATCAAGATACTTGTGAAATATGGCAATGCGTTCAATTCAAGAGGGAGCCTTCCCTGCATACCGATAATTTCATGCTCCCTGAATCCCACAACATCGTCGTCACCATTGCACTCTATACTACGCCATTCACAAACATGTTGGGTTTCATCTAACCAAGACGGACTGGATTGGTTGGACCAGTGGGGACCATTCAAACGGTAGAAGAATACTGCCAAAACGTATCGTGTAATAACATCGTCTTCTTCAGTCGCCATAGAATATTCCAAATCATGTTCGCTCAACCAGGCCAAGGCCATGAATTGTGATGATGATGGGTTGTAAAATTCTGATTGATTCGTCGATATCTCTCGTCGGAGTAAAATTTCCTCAAAGGCCTTCCACCGTTCCGAATGGATTAGATTCTCCGTTTCATTCAATGAGGATATATGTCGAAAATGATTTCTTCCCTTGCGACTTGTAATACCAGTAATCACAGCTACCAAGAAAATCAAAAAGGATACCCCTGTGATAATACGCTTTTTTCTCCTTCCGTGATCATGGGATACTTTGTCTGATTCTTCCTCCAAAATCATATCGAACTTTTCGAGTGTCGAGGTTCTCATAACTGGAGCGGTTAACTCCGCCTTGGAAAGACGATGCGCATGCCCGTCTCTCACGGACATAGCCCCAGGACGTATGGTATTGTTTCCTGCTTGTCCTTCTGTTGACGTGCCAGCGATGTCACGATAGGCATCCTTTTCAGAGGCATTTGAACTCCGCTCTCCACTGGGAGGTATATCTTGCGGGGGACTACTAACAGTATGATAAGAAAAGCGCGAGGCAAACTTTTCACCTCTTGATGAGTCCCTCAATGGTGGTAATACTTGGGTCTGTTCCATATCATCACTGACTCCTCCCGTAGATGCAGTAAAGACTAGACATTGGAACTGCGGAGGCGATGACGACCCCGACGCAGTCGTCACGACACTAGGAGAATGCGACATCACCAAGGAGACAGCCATGGAAGTATCATCTTCTTCACTTTGTTCTGGCATCCCACAAGAATATAGAGACAACGAATCTTGCGTGCGGGAGGTACGATTGCGATCACCATGCCGTGTTCGTCTCGGCCTGGACGGAGGAATTGACGTCTGTGCGGGAGTGGCGCCTGGGTATTCTTCCCATTCCGTCTTCGTCTCGGAGCTAGTGATCTCTTCTGGCATGTTACTTGCGGTGGCTATGTATGTAGTTTCTTTTTGTGGAGGTTCCCGATATGGCGATTTCTAGATCAACTCAACAGGCAAGTGAGAAACACAACCGAAGCATCAAACACCCACAGGTAATTGCTTCTCAAGTGGGTTGTTACAGTTTTACACTACGGTATGGGGCTATCCCTCGCTCCCGCTCAAGGCGGGATGAGTAAGATATATATAGTCTTGAACCGCGAATACCTTACCGGGATACCAATTGGGCAATAATGATTCTTGTTCGTCAAAGGACGGTCACATATGTATAAAACAATGGTCTCTTGTTCGTTTCGTTCCCAGGACTACGATACCCAGTATATATGTGGCTAAGGTAGTACCCTGCCTCACCCTTTCACTCGTTCAAGATGAGAGAGCGTTTATGGTAGCATACGCACACCCGTAGGGCATTTTGGCGAATTTACACTTAATTGAAACCTGCAATACCTGTGCTACTATAAGGTACCGTAGACTCACTCGTTTCGATTCCGGCTCCGCTCATCAGCAAAAGTGTATCAATTGTCATCTGAGAAGAAAATTATCTAGTCGACTCGGCTACGACTCTATTCCCTTTCTTTCATGGGATTTCTTAAAAGCTCTTGGCTTTTTCCAAAACACCATCAATGTTGCTCACACCTGGAACAGTCGATTGTGCCGAGTCCTGCTTTCCACCGCCCTTCCCATCGGTGCCTTCCGTGGATGCCATTACCCACGCCTTACAATCCACATCGACACCCTTGGGAGCCATGGTATAAACCAAAAAGCGGTCAGTCTCGTCGTCAGCAGAAACTAACATAATCGCCTTGTCCTTCACTTTCTTCGCAAAGGCCATGGTCACGTTCTTTGCAAGCTTGCCATCAATACCAAAGTCAAACCGGATCACAACCTTGTTTCCTTCGGCAGATTCGGCAGCAGCGATTGCCATATCCTTGATTTCATCAGTCATTCCAGAGACGCGGTCCTTCTTGAACGCGATCACCTTGCGGGTCATCGCGCCAATGGTATCCCGGAATTCGGTCTTCTTGGCGGCCGAAATAGTCAACGTATCCAATTCCACTACAAGTACCTTGGTCTGAGCTTCCAATTCAAATCCTTCTAGAGCATCTGCGGCCTTAATCTTGGCTTCAAAGTCGTCGGCAGTCGCCATGGCCTTCTTAGCATCTTCCTTGGTGCAAAAGACAACACGGCGAATACCCTTGGCAATACCCTCTTCTGAAAGCAAAGAAAAGGCTTCAGCTTCCTTGGTGTTCGTCAAGTGTGTTCCACCACAGAATTCCACACTGTAGTCGTTCCACATCGAATCTTGTGGGTTGGAAAGAATTTCTGGAACGGGACTGGGAGTTACTGCGACGACTCGTACCGGATCGGGATACTTTTCTCCAAATACGGCACGAAGTGACGAAATTTTTTCCGCTTCTGCCAATGGAGCCACATAGGCATCGACTGGGACGCCCTGAGCAATACGCTCACGGCAAATCGCTTCGACATCGGTCAACTGTTGGGGCGTCAAGGGACCATTCCATGAAAAGTCGAATCGTGACTTGAAGTCATCTACTAACGAACCCTTCTGATCGACATCCATCATGACTTTCTTCCCCTCACGTTCAGGCCGCTTGACCAAGACTTCTCTCAGGGCGTAGTTGAGGACGTGAGTCATCGTGTGGTTCGATGCAATAGGTCGGCGACGATCATAATCGACTTTACAGGACACAAGATCTCCCACGGTTAGAGATCCGTCCTTGACTTCACCGAGATGCAACACGAAGGAACCATAGTTCTGGACGTTTGTGATAGTGACGGTGCAGCTATCCGTTTGAATGGTTCCGATATCATAAATTTGTCCTCCCGCTTCGGCATAAAAGCTCGTTTTGTCCAAGACGATACCCACCATCGAACTCTCGGGAGAAATGGAATCGACAAAGCCAATCTTGTCTTCAGTTTCACCACGCCCGATGAAGAGCGCCTTGACCGTGCATCCCTCCAAAGCCTGGTCCCAAACATACTTCCCACTATCATCAGTGGCGGCAACGCCCTGGCCAACTAGATGAGCTGTTTGTTCAGCGACCATACGCATGTCCTTACCGGACCCACCAGCCATCTTTGCCAAGTGCGCAGCAGCGCTGAGCTCTTGTTCCTCCTTCATCTTGGCTTCAAAACCATCCTTATCTACGGTCAAGCCCATTTCTTCCGCCATGAGTTCCGTCAAGTCGATAGGGAATCCCATCGTCGTGTACAAGAAGTGTGCATCCGCTCCCGAAAAGACCTTGTCCTCACCGACATTATTCTTGCACAAGTCCTTAAACTTTTGCAATCCATTGTCCAACGTTCGAGAGAAGGATTCTTCTTCGTCTCGAATGACATCGGTGACATATTCCTGCTTTTCCTTTAGCTCTGGAAAGGTCTCTCCCATAACGCTGACAAGCTTAGCGACCAATGTGGAGAAGAATCCCAATTCCGCTCCTAAATTTTGTCGTCCATAACGGACAGCCCGACGAAGGACACGTCTCAAGACATACCCACGTCCATCACTGGATGGAACAGCTCCATCAGCAATGGCAAAAGATAAGGTTCGGATATGATCCGCAATGACACGATACGCCATATCAACATATCCTTCATCATCCGATCCAACCTTTCCTTGGTACGGACGGGCTCCGGTGACCTTTTGAATTTCCTCAAAGAGGGGGATGAAGATATCCGTATCGTAGTTGGAATCGACGCCCTGTAGGATACTCGTCAATCGTTCAAAGCCCATACCCGTATCGACGTGTTGAGCAGGAAGGAGACGAAGACTGCCATCCGCCTCACGATTATATTGGATGAAGACATTATTCCAAATTTCAATCACATCGGGCAAATCAGCATTGACCAATTTCGAAGCATCACGTCCACCGATACGATCGTAGTGAATTTCCTGTAAAACGCATAATAAAATACATGAGGACAAAGGAAAAATGGCCCTTTCACAAATATCTTGGGAGGGAAAGAGTCATAGATGCAAGAGTAGCGGAAAGGAAATAGGAAACGCAAACGTACCGTGCATGGTCCACAGGGTCCTGTCGCACCCATTTCCCAAAAGTTATCTTTAGCATCAAAGGGTAAGACACGGTCCGCTGGTAGATACTGTAACCAATATTCTCTCGCTTCCTCATCGGCGGGGGTTTGTTCATCACCACCAAAGTAGGTAGCATACAATCGTGATTTGTCCATACCCAATTCTTCGGTCAGAAAGGACCATGCCATAGCAATCGCTTCCTTCTTAAAGTAATCCCCAAAGGACCAATTTCCAAGCATTTCAAAAAAGGTATGATGGTACACATCCTTCCCAACATCATCTAAATCATTATGCTTTCCACCAGCACGGATACACTTTTGAGAATTGACAGCACGTTTCAAGGTCGCCATAGGCAAGGAGGGATCACAGGTACCAAGAAACAAGGGCTTGTATTGATTCATCCCTGCATTCGTAAACAACAAAGTTGGATCATCTACCGGGACACAAGGACTTGACGCCCAATAGATGTGTTCATGTTTCTTGACGAAAAAGTCAATAAAGGTCTGTCGGACCTTTTCCATGGGCCATTCCGTGTTAGGGGTCGTCATGATGGGTTGTAAATAAAGAGGTTCTTCACAATGCAACAACTGCGAGGTTGTGGTCGTGGGTTTAGGTTAGGTCCGCAGTTATCCGTGATTATTGGTGAGAGCTTATATGCTCGTCAAGTTCCCGTTGATCCCATCCCAAACACACGAACGGTGGGAAGCCGGCAACGCCATCACATCGTGTCGGTCTTTACAGATTCACGGCGTACCGCGGTGGTTGAGCCAACCTGCTGCCTTCTATTCCATCCAATCAGCAGAATCCATGTGTTCCGAGAAAGATCTCAGAGAACAATCGAGCGGAACCGGACGAAGGGCAGGTAATGCGGTCCTCGATATGGTTATGAGCTTGACGACGTCAACCGAACGATCCGGTGGTTTCTCACTGCCGCTCATCGTCACACGGCCAATTACAGTTATCAAGATTTTTGTGGTGGTGGAGGGATTCGTACTTCCGAAGGTTTTCTGTCGTGCAACAACATCAAGGTTATTTTACCCCTCTGAGGTCAAGGTCTTGCCATCATCACCGGTTCGGAATCGAACCAGGGGGGAACCACGAAACGACGGTGTCTTCAACCAACCACCACAAGGCGGTCGATCTACCCCAACCATAGGACAAACACACACACACACACCTTGACAACTACCTCGACCCCCGCAGCAACGAGGTAGAAGATCCATTGGGGACGCGTAACATAGGATAGCTGAAATAGAACATAAGGATGAGTGACGACGAGGAAATCATCGAGCCTACCAAGGACGCCGAAGAGGAAAAGGAACAAGCCACGGATCTTTCCAATAGGTGTGTCGCTCATATTCCACAAATATGTCTATGTGTGCGGGTCTTTTCTTGTTACACATACAGATCTTTTGTCTCATGCTGGTATTCTGATTCTGTTATGAACGATCGTTTCTGTATGCTGTCAACCTCGTACCTCCTTCTTCTCTGGTCGACGTTGCGACTGCCGATCGATTTGGACCCCGTTTTCATCTTCCTCCAAAAAACAGTGATGTTTGTACCAAGTATCAAGAGGCAGCGAAGATTGTCAATTTGACTTTGGAGGGGTTAGTCGGACAATGTATCCCTGGTGCGACGATTCTGGATTTGTGTGAATTTGGACATTCCATCATGGAAGCACAGGCAGCCAAGTTGTATACCAAAAAGGTCGACGGGAAATTGGTAGATCGTGGTGTAGCCTTCCCGATTTGTGTTTCAGTCAATGATGTCGTATGCAATCATTCTCCCTTGGCGACAGAAGAAACGGTAGGTACCCTCCCCGTCGATGTCTCCCCAATCGATAACTCTCGTTTGAGTCGGGATATCGTGATGTGTGATTCGTTTGTTCAAAAACATGCGTGTCGATGTTTGTCTCGGAATGCGAGGATCGGTTTCTCAACAAACCAGACTAGGAAATCCGGTTTTACGAATGGATCCAATCGATTCCTGATCGATTCTCATCGAATCCATCAAAGCACGTCCAAGACGACAACGACGAAGATCATCATCGAAAGACGACATACGAAGGACATCCCCCCCGCCCCAACTTTCCTGTTCGAGGCCGTATACCAAGTGCATCACGAGTTTACCCACGTGTACGAGATCATTCATCTCTACATTACCGCTCCTGGTTTTTCTTGCCAGAGCAGGGCGTACCGAGACTGATTCACGGGCTAATCCTCTTTTTTCAAGGGGATTTGGACAGGTAGAATGAACCCAGACGCCCCTTCACCCCCTTTATTGTGGTTATGTGACAGTCGTATCACCCCATACTTGCTATGGGAGTCGATCCTGTTACTTGGTGTGGAAATGTCTGGAACCAAACACCTCTCTGTTTTCCAATTGCACTTGAGGCTCTTCTCACGAGAAAGCTCTTTAAGGCCCTCTGTTTCCATGGTTGCCTGATGCTTTTGGAGAGAGTGTTTGAAACAATCCTATTTTGATTTTCGTCCCGTACATTTCTACGTATGCTTCACGAGATACTCACGCATGTGGTTTTTACTCCAATACACGCTATTTTTCTTGTTTTAATTTTTTTTGCCTTCACAAACCGGAATGCACCCATCAGAAACCGCTCAAGGCTGGAGATATTGTCAAAATTGATTTGGGATGTCATTTTGATGGATACATTGCCGTGGCTGCGCACACATTAATCGTGAAGGAATCTCCTGAAACCGCTCCTACGGTCGACGCCGATCTGGGAAATGTTGCTGTCGCTGCCTACAATGCCATGTTGGTAGCTGCCAACTCGATAGCTGCCGGAAAGACCAACAAGGATGTTACTGCCGCCGTGGAACGAGTTGCCAAAGCGTACAATGTCACCCCCATCTCGTCGGTCCGCATGCATCAAATGAAGAGATACGTCCTTGACGGAGTTAAGGAAGTTGCTCTGAAGGAGGCGAGTCCCGAAGATCCAGAAGAGGAAAAGGTACCTGACTGCACTTTTGAACAGGCGGAAGTATATGCCGTAGATGTCGCCATGTCGACGGGTGATGGAAAGGCCCGACCTGGTGAAATGCGAACAACCATCTTCAAACGAAACGTCGAAAAGCAATACATGCTCAAGACCAAGGCATCTCGTCAAGTTTTGGCGGAAGTTGACAAGAAGTACCCCACCATGCCTTTCACCATGCGCCACCTTACCGATCAACGAATTGCCAAGTTGGGACTGAACGAATGTCTCGCCCATGGTCTTTTGACGCCGTACCCCAGTCTGCATGAATATTCTGGAAAGGTTGCTCACTTTAAGTGTACTGTCCTATTGTTGCCCTCCGGTACATCTCGAGTAACTGGATTGGAATTGCCAGAGTACTTCAAGACGGAGACCCAACCAGATGAGGAAACATCCAAAATCCTTACGGAAATTGCTGAAGCGGAGGCCAAGCGAGCAGCGAAGAAGGCTGCCAAGAAGAAGAATAACAAGAAGAAAAAATAGACTGGTTCTATTTGTTATTGCTTGCGCATGCCTGATCTGCTTGTGGGGACTTTTCCCATTGTCATATGGGGAGGAAAGTGGCGAATCCGTGAGTTCTAACGAGACGG
>Ga0194115_10002753_pt1 | contig 20571 bp, 23 predicted proteins | sample TA2MahsurfametaG_3_FD_148656 | JGI IMG/M metagenome (GOLD analysis project Ga0194115, IMG submission 148656) | Freshwater microbial communities from Lake Tanganyika, Tanzania - TA2015002 Mahale S4 surface | ecosystem: Environmental > Aquatic > Freshwater > Lake | place: Tanzania: Lake... | reverse complement strand
CTCTATCTGCTAACCTGCAGGTTGATGACACAGGTAACACCTTTGCTGGTGTGCTTAATGGTCGTGTCCGCGTCTATATTGACCCATATTTCTCATCATCTTCTGGTAAACAATACCTGACAGTTGGCTACAAGGGCTCAAGCGCCTTCGATGCCGGTCTGTTCTACTGCCCGTATGTGCCGCTCCAGATGGTGCGCGCTATCGGTCAGGATACCTTCCAGCCGAAGATTGGCTTCAAGACTCGTTACGGTCTGGTGGCCAACCCGTTTGCTACAGCTACAGCGGACGGCACAATTGGTTCCTTCGGCGATGCAAAGGCGAACCTGTATTATCGCTTTGTCGCCGTGACAAATTTGATGTGATGTATCACTAGGCTCACGCCTAGTAACAAAGGCCCCGTGGGAGAAATCTCACGGGGTTTCTTTTTGTGCCTAAATAGTATCACGGAGGGCAACGATGAACGCTAGGGCCGATCAACCTACTAACTTGAATTACCTATCACCGCTTGGGTTTAAATTTACCTTGCGGAGATCACCGACTGTAAATTATTTCTGTCAGTCGGTTGATATACCTTCTATTAGCATGACACCGGTAAACACACCAACCCCGGTTGGTACTTTAGTCAGACCGGGTGATAAGATTGTATATGAACCTCTTACTCTATCATTTAGAGTTGATGAGGATATGAAAAATTATATTGAAATAGTCAATTGGATTGAAGGTCTTGGTCACCCTAATTCATTGCAACAGACAAGAGACCTATCGCGGGCATCACCATTGGCTAATGGTGGTAATGTGGGTTCTATGTTGACTTTGACATCAGATGCTACATTGACTGTTCTGACAAGTCATAAGAATCCTGGATTAAATGCATTTTTCTCTGACGTATTTCCAACAAGCTTATCAGCTTTAAGATTTACATCGATGTCAAATGATGTTGAATATCTTGAAGCTACAGCTACATTTTCTTATAGGAAATATACTTTAGAACGCATTTAATTCTGTACATTTATGCGGAAACCTGGTATAGTGGCTAGATCATGCAAATTCAAGAAATCTTAGATAACTGGTCAAACGACACAAAGTTGGATGACCTTAATTTGGACCTCGAAAGCATCAAGGTTCCCCTGCTACATGGGAAATATCTCGCAATGCTTTCAAAAGAGAGATCCAAGGTACGCGAGCTTCAAGCAAGCAAGAAAACATTGACGCGTCTTCTTACAGCTTACTATACAGGTAAGGCCACTCAAGATGAATTGGATAAACTTGGACGTGAGCAATTCTTAGAGCGAGTACTTAGAGGTGATGTTGAAGATCGCATCACAAACGATCCTGCTATGGTAAAGCTTGAATCCATGCTTGGTTCTCATCAAGAAACTGTCATGGTATTAGAGGAGATTATGAAATCAATCAATAATCGCGGATACCAAATCAAAAATGTAATTGAGTGGAGAAAACTCACTGTGGGGATGCATTGACGGAATCTGTGCACCTGCACAAGGTTAATGAATCATTAATACGGATTGAATGTTCAGCATCAATTGCACGAGAAATATCAGAGCGATTTACATTTGAAGTACCTGGTGCAAAATTCATGCCATCATTTCGTAGCAGAGTATGGGATGGTAAGGTACGACTATTTAATGCTCGCAATTATACGATGTATGCTGGTCTAGCACATAATGTAAGAGATTTTCTGCAAAGCAATGATTATGCCGTAACTTTTGATGATGATTTAATCTCAGAAGAAAATATCTCTCTGGTTGAGATACAAGACTTTATCAAAGATTTAAAATTACCAGTAGAGCCAAGAGATTATCAAATTCGTGCATTGGCTTTAGCCATACGCATGAAGCGCGCCGTATTGATATCACCAACGGCCAGTGGTAAATCAATGGTAGCATATCTCATATCACAATGGTTTGGTGGTCGAACACTTGTGGTGGTACCAACCATATCTCTGGTTATGCAGATGGTAAAGGATTTTCAGGACTACGGTTATATTGGACCTATTCACGGTATCAGAGGCGGCCAAGAAAAGATTGCATCTGATGGTGTGACAGTATCTACTTGGCAATCTGTATATGAAATGGATGAAGATTTCTTTTCACAATTTGATACCATCATCGGTGACGAAGCTCATCTATTCAAGGCTAAAAGTCTTATTACAATTATGACTAAGATGCCAACCACAAAATACCGCTTTGGTATGACGGGTACATTAGACGGCGCAGAAGTTAATGAGCTTATTCTTGAAGGTCTATTTGGGCGCATCGAAAGACTGGTAAAGACCAAAGAGCTTATGGAAGCAGGTCATGTTGCCGATCTAAGCATCAAAGTCTTGGTATTAAAACACGATGCGCCTATGCAGGACAAAGCATCTTATCAAGATGAGATAGACCGCATCGTATCAAGCGATGCTAGAAATCGTTTCATTCGTAATCTTGCATTATCTCTCAAAGGTAATACACTTGTGCTATATGCTTTGGTCGAGAAACATGGCCAAGTATTATACGATATGATCAAGACTAAGGGTGAAGATAGATCCGTGCATTTTGTTGCCGGGGGCACTGAAGCAGAAGATCGTGAGGCCATCAGAGCCTTGTCTGAGACAAGTTCAGATAATATCATTGTCGCATCTTATGGTACATTTAGCACTGGTATCAATATCAAAAACTTGCATAATATTATCTTTGCCTCACCGACTAAGAGTCGTATTCGTACATTGCAATCAATTGGTCGTGGCCTTCGTAAGGGTGATGATAAAGACTCTTGCATCTTATTTGATATTGCCGATGATATGTCATCTAAGACATCAAGAAATTTTACCCTCAATCATCTTATTGAAAGGGTTAAGATGTATAACCAAGAAGGCTTCAAATATGAGATGCACACGATTCGGTTGAAAGAGTAATAGTATACCCTGTAAACGGCAAGGCCTATTATACACGGAGATTCAAAAATGTCAAGCAAAAAACATTATGTTAAGAATGCGGATTTATACGCAGCCATGGTTGAATATCGCAAGACGGTGATTGAGGCTAAAACCCTTGGTAAAGATAAGCCGCGGGTGCCTATCTATATCGGCGAATGTATTATGAAAATTGCCACACATTTAGCATATAAGCCAAATTTTTCTAATTATACTTTCAGAGATGAGATGATTTCTGACGGCATTGAAAATTGTCTACAATATATTGATAATTTTGATCCTGGTAAGTCTCAGAACCCATTTGCATATTTTACGCAGATTATCTATTTTGCCTTTATTCGACGCATTCAAAAAGAAAAGAAATATCTCTATACAAAATATGCGGCCATAGAGCGAGCCAATCTTATGGATGAAACCAGTGAGGTTCAAGAGCATGACAAGAGGGTTGGCACTAGATTCAATGATGAGGTAAGCTATGGAGAATGGTCACAGGAGCAGATGGAAAAATTTATGACAAGCTTTGATGAGAATATGAAAAAACGTAAAAAGAAAAAGAAAGCCGTTGACAATCAGAATGAAGCTATGATATGATGTCTGTATGAAAGTTGCTATTATAACCGACACGCACTTCGGTGTGCGTAATGACAGCCAAGAATTCCTCGATTATTTCATGAGGTTTTATAAAGATGTATTTTTTCCCACATTGATTGCGCGTGGGATCAATACGGTATTACATCTTGGTGATATCGTTGATCGCCGCAAGTTTATTAATTATGTAACCTTACGCAATATGCGCGAAGGTTTTATTGATAAGCTTGATGGTTATGATGTGCATGTACTTGTTGGTAATCATGATATTCCTTATAAGAATACCAATGACATCAATGCGATGCGTGAGCTGTTTGCAGGTAAGCCAAATATCAAGCTATACATGGACCCAGCGGAAATCAATATAGATGGGTGTGATATTTTATTCTTACCTTGGATCAATCAAGAAAACTACCAACAAAGCGTGGAACTGATTAATAGCACAAAGGCCCAGATTGCAATGGGTCACCTTGAAGTCAAGGGCTTCGACATGTATCGTGGTATGCCTTCTCATGAAGGTTTTGAACCAGCCACATTTGATAAATTTGATATGGTATTTTCTGGTCACTATCATCATATGTCACGCAAGGGGAATATCCATTATCTTGGATCTCCGTATGAGATGATTTGGTCAGATTGGGGTGATGCGCGAGGCTTCCATATCTTTGATACCGAGACTCGTGAACTTGAGTTTATCGCAAATCCCTATCAGATGTTTCAGAAGGTATGGTATAATGATGAAGGTACTACTCTTGAGAAGCTGCTAGATCCATTTCCTACCGTGAAGAATAAGCAGGTCAAGGTGATTGTGCAATCAAAGACTAATCCATATTGGTTCGATCTATTCATGGGTAAGGTCTATGAAGAAGGCGCACTCGATGTTACAATCGTGGAAGATCATCGCAATATGGATGCCATCTCTGATGAAGAGTTGGTAAGCGAAGCTGAAGATACTTTGACTATTTTATCAAAATATATTCAGGGTCTTGAGATTGGTGTCAATAAAGGTGATCTGGAGAAATTGATGCGAGGCCTTTATAATGAGGCTCTGTCGATGGAGTCTGCTACCTAATGGCTATTCATTTTGAGAAGGTGCGTTGGAAAAACCTGCTATCAACAGGTAATGCGTTCACAGAAGTTCAATTTAATTTATCACCAAATACATTAATCGTTGGATCTAATGGCGCTGGTAAGTCAACTATTCTGGATGCACTATGTTTTGGTCTGTTTGGTAAGCCGTTTCGTAAGATCAAGAAAGATCAGCTACTCAATTCAATCAACCTGAGAGATGGTATGGTTGAGATTGAGTTTAAGGTAGGTGGCGCATCTTATATGGTGCGCCGCGGTATCAAGCCAAATGTATTTGAGATTTATCGTGACGGTATGATGCTTGATCAGCTTGCTGCTGCACGAGATCAGCAGGAAATGCTTGAGCGTAATATTCTTCGTCTGAATATAAAATCATTTACACAGATTGTAATACTTGGTTCAGCTTCATTCTTACCATTCATGCAGTTATCGACCTCGATTCGTCGTGAGGTAATCGAAGATCTGTTGGATATTCGCATGTTTTCCACGATGTCTTCGCTTCTGAAAGAGCGTGTCAGCAATAATAAACATGAGATTGTGTCTCTAGATAAAGAATTATCTTCTATCGAAGATATGATATCTGTACAGAAAGCTCGCGATGAATATGATGAGCAGGTTCGTATTAATGCTATCGAAAAGATAAATGCTAATATTGAAATATTGCAAAAATCCGTTGAAAAACAAGAATTAAAATATGTTGAGATATCCGATGAAATTACAAAGATAACATCAGATATACCAGATATTACTGACCTGCGCGACAATATGACTAAGCTCCGTGAGCTTGAAAAGTCTATTGATCAAAAGCGCAGCAAGGCCAATCGTGTAGTGCAATTTTATATCGATAATGATACTTGCTCAACATGTAGTCAGACTATTAGTGAAACATTTAAACTTGATAAAATTGAATCAAAGAAAAAGAATATTAGCGATCTAGATGAAGCATTGACAAAACTTACTGGTAAAATATCTTTGCTTGATGAAATTATCAAATCGACAAATGATAAGCTAAAATCTGTAGATAAATTGCATATGAAAAGTACGACAGTGGTTCAATCTATCACAGCAGATCGTCGTGAGATTAAGACATTACTGCGTCAAATTGCAGACCTTTCTAAGCCACAAACAAAATCTGATTTGAATGTTACAGAAGATTTGACGCTCAGACTTAAGGCCACAAATACAAAAAAGATTGATGCACTAAGACAAAAAGAATTGCTTGAGATTGCAACAGTAATCTTGCGCGACTCTGGTATCAAATCTAGGATTATTAAACAGTATATTCCTATCATCAATAATCTTGTCAACAAATATTTGGCCGCGATGGATTTCTTTGTCAAGTTTGATTTGAATGAATCATTTGAGGAGAAAATTCTATCGCGCCATCGTGATGACTTTACATATGAATCATTTAGCGAGGGTGAGAAAATGCGTATCGACCTTGCACTGTTATTTACCTGGCGCGCCATCGCTAAGATGAAGAATAGCGCCAGCACAAACCTACTCATACTTGATGAAGTTTTTGATGCCTCTCTTGATACCAATGGATGTGATGAATTTTTGAAGCTTATGCAGACATTAGATAATACCAATACATTCATCATATCTCATAAGGGTGATATTCTTCAAGACAAGTTTAAAAATATATTGCGATTTGAGAAGCATAAAAACTTCTCTCGCATAGTTGGAGCTGAATCAGAATGAAGCGGGCCCTTATCACAGGCATCACAGGTCAAGATGGATCATATCTGGCTGAATTATTATTGAGTCAAGGATATGAGGTTCACGGTATTATTCGTCGATCCTCATCATTCAATACTGGACGAATTGATCACATCTTTGACAAATTAAAGCTACATTTTGGTGATGTAACTGACGGCTCATCTATGTCTGCCATCATAGCTAAGATTAGACCACATGAAATTTATAATCTAGCAGCACAGTCGCATGTTATGGTTAGCTTTGAGATGCCAGAATATACAATGATGGCTGATGGTCTTGGTATGTTAAAAATTCTTGAGGCCGTGAGATCAGCAGGCATCGCAGATAATTGTCATATCTATCAAGCTAGCACATCAGAGATGTTTGGTTCAACTCCTGGTCCTCAAGATGAGGAATCTCCATTTCATCCGTGTAGTCCATATGGTACAGCGAAGCTATATGCACACTGGCTGTGTGATAATTATCGCAAATCGTATGGTATGCATATCTCTTGCGGTATCTTATTTAATCATGAGAGTCCTCGTCGTGGTGAGACCTTTGTCACTCGCAAAGTCACAAAAGCTGTCGCTCGTATTTCTAAAGGATCAAAGGACCCATTAATTATTGGTAATCTCGAGGCCTTGCGTGATTGGGGTCATGCGAAAGATTATGTTGAAGCAATGCATTTGATGGTGCAACAGAAAACTCCAGATGATTATGTGATCGCAACTGGTAGAACTTTGTCTGTACGATATTTAATTGAGACTGCATTTGACTGTGCTAATATTAGTCTTGATTGGCATAAGACACGTAATGGTGAATTTGCTTCTGATCGAAAAACGGGTCATATCCTCGTCATGACAGACAACAAATATCGCCGACCAAATGAAGTTGATTTTCTACAAGGTATTCCTGCAAAAGCAAAAGAGGAACTTGGGTGGACACCAAATATTCAGTTTGAACAATTGATAGAGGAGATGGTTCGACATGACATCGGATAATGTAGTAGTATTTGGTGGCACAGGTATGCTAGGCCGTGCCGTAGCAGATAGATTGAGACAAGATAATGCTACCGTTCATGCGCTAGGTAGTGCAGATTGTGATCTGACCAAGCTAGATGAAGTAGCTATGGTTATTGATGGTTTAAAACCAAAAGCTATCTATCATTGTGCTGGGCATGTTGGTGGTATCATCAATAATCGCGATAATCAATTGACATTCTTGCTCAGAAATGCACAGATGGGTATGAATGTGGTTGATGTGGCCACGCATTATAATGTACCTAAGTTAGTATTTGCTGGATCATCTTGCATCTATCCGCGTAATTGCGCGCAGCCTATGTCCGAAAATATGATAAATTCTGGACCATTAGAACCAACCAATCGAGGTTATGCTATAGCAAAGCTTACCACGATGGAAGCTGTCAATTTTGCAAGAGAAAAAGGTCATAGCTATATGACTGTAATGCCGTGTAATCTATATGGTCCAGGTGACAACTTCGGTGAAGGTGGGCATGTCATGTCTGCTTTGATCCGTAGATTTTGCGATGCTAGAATTAATAAACAAGAAATAGTTACAATCTGGGGAACTGGTACACCGCGCCGCGAATTTTTATATACGACAGATGCAGCCGATGCTATCGTCGAGGCCTCAAAAAAATTACTAGATATTCCTGTAGTGAATATTGGTAGCGGTGAAGATATTGAGATAGCTATTCTTGCAGTCAAGATTGCGGATATCGTCGGTTGGGATGGTACCTTAACATTTGATTCAACAAAGCCTGATGGTACACCTAAGAAACTTCTTGACATAACCCATCTTAAGAGTATAGAATGGTCTCCGAAAATCTCTCTTGATTCTGGTATTGAAATGCTAGTGAAGGAATATGTAAATGGACTTGCTAAAGCCAACTAGTCCTCTGTTGAGGACTCAAAGTAAAGAATTTAATTTTGATTCACCCATCATGCCTGCTTATGAGTTATATCATCTTTTGCGGGATGAGATGTGTACGCTAAAAACTTTAGGTCTATCTGCACCGCAGCTTGGTATCATGACTCGTGTATTTGTCTTTGGTAATCCAGAAGATCCAAATAGCATTATGCCAGTTTTCAATCCAAGGATTGTGAATCAAGGTGATGATACTACGGTGTATGAGGAACAATGCTCAACCTTTCCTGGTATGTTTCTGAAGATCAAAAGACCTACCACTATTCGCCTTCGTTATTCTAGCGTGACTGGTGAGACAGAAACGCACAATTTTCAGGGTATGACTGCTAGAGTTGCGCTTCACGAAGTCGATCATCTCAACGGTATTCTATTTACAGATAGGGCCAATAGATATCATCTAGATCAAGCTAAACGTCGCAAGCTAAAGATGGACCGAGTGAGAAAAGCGAATGATAGACAAGCTGCTCTGTAATGAGCTGGCACGAGCCTCTAATGATAATAAATGCGCTATTCTCCTGTCTGGTGGGGTGGATAGTTTATCGGTGGCTTTCGCGGCGGAGAGACTAGGTAAGAAATTACACGCTTATACATTTCGACTATCTGGACAGACTAGCTATGACTCTGACAAGGCCATGCACGCGGCTGAAGTCATGGGCTGGAAATGTACAGTGATTGAAATTAGAATAGATAAGCTGGAAGAAGATTTCATCTATCTTGCTCGACATATCAAATGTGTGAAAAAAACACACTTTGAATGTTGCTTTCCATTTTTGCATCTTTATCCTCAAATAGAGGAGCAAGAGGTATTAAGTGGATGGGCAGCTGACGGTTACTATGGCATAAGCAAGAAAGCCGTGCTACATTATTCGCAGACTAAGGAGAAGCTTGATGAATTTCGTGACGCATATTTCTCCGACAATTCCCGCGCAGGATATAACTGGCATAATCGCATTGCACATTTAAACGGTAAGAAGTTTATCACACCATATCTGACCGACTCGGTTAAGGATTACTTTTATACTATGGATTGGCAACAGTTAAACAAGCCATATCAGAAGCATCACGTTGTCGAAGCATTCAAGCCAGAATTTGATCGCATTGGAAAAGTCAAAAAGCATATTAACTTGCAGCTAGGCGCTGGTATTGATACCCTATTTGAAAGTCTACTACATAATCCTAGAATAAACTACAGAGATAGAATTAGAGTGATGGATGTGTGTAGGGACTGGGTGGGAGATGATGAGTCTATTCCGACTCTCGATAGGTTTCTCACATAGCCATTGACAAATGCTATGAAAAGGTATAATATAGCTGCATGACAAAATATCAGCCATACACTGTTCAAGATGTTAAAGATAGCAGCGCCCGCGAGCTGTTTTCAGTAGTGAGTACCTTTGCTGGGGGAGGCGGTAGCTCCACTGGTTACAGACTCGCGGGCGGAAAGATTATTGCTATCAATGAGTTTGTTGAAGAAGCCATTAAGACCTATTCGACAAATTTTCCGGATACCAAAATCATTCCAGGTGACATCAAAACTTTGACAGGTAAAGACTTTCTTGATGCTGCTGGCCTCAAGCCAGGTGAACTTGACATTCTTGATGGCTCACCGCCTTGCTCTGCTTTTTCTGTGGCTGGTAAGCGTGAGAAAGGTTGGAATAAAGAAAAATCGTATAGTGATGGTAAGAAGGTCGAGAATATCGAGGATCTATTTCTCGAATATATTCGCATCGCCCAAGAAGTTCAACCCAAGATTATTGTAGCTGAAAATGTTAAAGGCATCACCATGGGTGAGGCCACTAAGAAGCTCAATGAATTTATCAATGCATTTAGCTCAATCACACCTGGATACCATGTTACATATGAAGTTATGAGTGCCGCAGACTTTGGTACACCGCAAGGTCGTGAGCGAACATTCTTTGTCTGTGTGCGCCATGATGTCGCTGACAAGGTTGGTATTCATATGTTCAATGCAAATCATGTGATCTTTCCTCAGCCGATTACCCCAGAGCATATCTCTATCAGAGATGCCTTTGATGGTCTTGTAAATGATCCTGAAGAGGAGAAAATGCTTGAGGAATATGTGCAAAACTGCTGGCAGAAGAAGTGGGTTGAGATGTTACCTTTCAACCCCTCTAAGCATACAAAGCCATCAATGCCTGAGTTTCGCGACGTAAATCCTAAAGCATCTCTATTCAATATGATTCGTCCAGCACCGCATTTGCCTAGCCCGACTGTGACACAAGCTGGTCAGAAGCGCGGTGTCTCTGGTGTGTTGCATTATGAGAAACACCGCAAGCTGACTGTGGCCGAGCTAAAGCGTGTAATGGGTCTGCCTGATGACTATCAACTTACAGGCGCATTTGATCAGCAAGCTGAACGTATTGGTCGAATGGTCGCACCCAAAATGATGGCTGCACTTGCTTCCAGCATTTATGAGAATGTGTTAAAGCCGTATAAATCATGAGCGCATATAAACCTTATACCATGCAAGACGTTCGCGAGTCTTCGGCTCGCGAGCGTTTCAATGTTATCTCCACATTTGCTGGAGGTGGTGGCTCATCAATGGGTTATCGACTTGCTGGTGGTAGGGTGCTGTGTGTAAATGAATTTGTTGAAGAAGCTATCAAAACATATACACATAATTTTCCAGATACCAAGGTAATACCTGGTGATATTAAAAACTTATCTGGATTTGATTTAATGAATGCAGTTGGTGTCAAGCAAGGTGAGCTTGACATTCTTGATGGGTCGCCGCCTTGTTCTGCATTTTCACTTGCAGGTAAGCGCCACAAGAATTGGAATAAAACTAAGCTGTATAGTGATGGTAAGAAGGTAGATAATATCGAGGATTTGTTTCTCGAATATATCCGTATTGCAACTGATATTCAACCTAAAGTTATTATCGCGGAAAATGTACGCGGCCTAACAATCGGTAAAGCTGTGACCAAGCTCAATGAGTTTATCAGAGAATTTGAGAATATTCCTCCTGGTTATGTTGTCACATATGAGGTATTGAGTGCTTGCGATTTTGGTGTACCACAAGAAAGACCTAGAATTTTCTTTATTTGTGTTCGCCAAGATGTAGCCGATAAAATCGGTCTCCACATGTTCAATCTGAATACAGAAATCATACCTAAGCCAACATCTCGCACTATCACAATGCGCGAGGCCTTAGCAGACGTAGCCCTTGACATGGACGAGATACAGATGCTAAAAGATTATATTCAGAACAATTCTGAGAATCAGCGTTATTGGCTATCAATCTTACCTAAGAATCCTATCAAGAGGGTTAATCCATGCTCACCAGAGATTCCGAAAGAGCTAAACCCAAACGAGAACTATTTCACCATGATACGTACCTGTGCAGATATGCCAAGTCCTACCCTGACTGCGAATGGATCAAAGCGGTCTGGGGGGGGTCTATTCCATTGGGCCGAGGATCGCAAGTTCACGATTCGGGAGCTAATGCGGCTCCAGGGTCTGCCAGAGGACTACGAGCTGACGGGAACTTTCGATCAGAAGGCGGAACGCATCGGTCGAATGGTTGCACCAAAGGTAATGGCTGAGATTGCAAATCAAGTATATGATAGAATATTGAAACCATATAAGGAGATTACATCATGACAAAATTCACGTTTGCCACTCGCGATGAGGGCTTTGATAATCATATCAATCAGTCTATCAGACACTATTCTGATTTGTGGAATGACGTGCTGTCTATGTCGCAATACTTTGTCGAGGACTATACTAATGTGGTTGACATCGGATGCTCGACAGGTAAGCTGCTTAAGGCGATGATTGCACAAAATACATTTGCACCTGCAGCATCATATATCGGTGTCGAAGTCGAGCCTGATTTTTATGATGTGCTTGATGAAGATGAGAGAAACATTCCAAATCTACATTATGAAAAGACTGATATCAGATCATTTCATTTTGGTAATTGCTCACTTGTCACATCCATCTTCACGTTACAGTTTATGCCACAACGTGATCGCCAGGACGTGATTGATTGCATCTATAATGGCCTGCACAAAGGCGGTGCATTCATCTTTGCAGAAAAAACTGTGGCTGAGTCTCCTCGCATTCATGAGATCCGCACATTCACCTATTATGATTTCAAGCGCGAATCCTTCACCACAGATGATATCATGGACAAGGAGCGGACCCTGCGCCACATGATGAAGCCAAATACCCGTAGTGAGCTAATTGATATGGTAACTAATGCTGGCTTTGAGCATGTGGATTCTTTCTGGCAGAACCATGCATTTACTGGCTTTATTGCCATCAAGTAAAAAGCCAGATTTATCCCTTGACAAACGGTCATGGGCATAGTATAATGTGCCCATGACAAACGCTCAGAAAATCTACAATCCCAATACCGAGGTCTTGGCTAAGGCAGTCAAGGGCCTTGATCGTTTTGCGCGGCTCTTAGCCACAGAAGATATTCTGGTCGAGCATCGCGCTACGGCCACGGCATCTTTTGACCTCAAGAACCGACTCCTGACCCTTCCTATGTGGAAGGACATGAAGGAGTCGCTGTACCACATGTTGGTACTGCATGAGACTGGCCACGCTCTATTTACGCCATTGACAGGTTGGGAAACCATCGTCAAGGATGATGACGAGTACCTGCGCCACTATGTAAACGTGGTAGAAGATGCTCGCATCGACCGTAAGATGAAAGCCAAGTTTCCGGGTGGTCGCTCCGACTATCAGGAATCTGCTGGCTATTTGGTTGAGCAAAACTTCTTTGAGATGGCAGGCAAGAACCTGCACTCCTATTCATTCATTGACCGCTTGAACATCCACTTCAAGGTCGGTAGCGTCGTGGACGTTCCGTTCGCCGATGACGAGCGGCCATTCCTGCTTCGCATGGAAACCACTACGACATTTGAGGATGTGGTCGAGCTATCGCGTGAGATCCTGGAATTTGCCAAAGATCGTCGCGAAGAAATGTTGCAGGCATCTAATCTGACCTTCGGTGAGGGTGAGGGTGGCGATGATGACGACATGTGGGATTTGTTTCCTGATGATGGAATGGGTCGTGGACGTGGTCGCGGTGGTCGCGGTGGTGAAGGCGACGATGGTGATTCCTATGGCAATGGTGCTGGTGGTTTCAACTACAAAGATATTGATGCCAAGACGCAAGAATCCTTGGAGCGTAACATCACTAAAAACCACATCGATTCTCGCCACTTAAAAGACATTCCGTATGTCGATGTGCCGGTGATTGCTGAGTGGCGCGATTTTATTATCGATCACAAAACCATCTTGACTGGATTGAATGCCGATTTGAACAGCGTAACAATCGGCGCTGGTCCAGCGCGTGGCTTAACCATGCAAGCCAATATGACTAAGCGGTATATGGAATTTATGTCTCGTAACAACAAGGCTGTGGCTTACATGGTCAAAGAGTTCGAGATGAAGAAGGCCGCTGACGCATACTCTCGGGCCCGCGAGTCCAAGACCGGTGTTATTAACCCGAACAAGGTACACTCATACCGCTATGCCGAGGACATCTTTCATCGCCTGACGACTCTGCCTGAGGGCAAAAGCCACGGCATGGTGATGTTCATCGACTTCTCTGGTTCGATGGGTTCTAACATGCATGGCACAATCCAACAGCTTCTCTCGCTGGTCGAGTTTTGCCGCCGCGTCGGTATTCACCATGAAGTCTACGGCTTTGTGTCAAGCTGGCGTGCATTCAGTAATACCGACAAGTTTAAGAATAAATGGGTGAAGCAGAAGGAGCGAACGCTCGCTGTCCGAGAATGCGATGTGCGCCTGCTTGAGTTGTTTACCACTAAAATGTCTCGTCGTGAATATATTGATATGGGCAAGTTTTTGCACGAGTTTGGTGCAGGTCACGGCAACCGTGACTATAACAACGAACATGTGTTCTTTCATACCAATGTCCTTTCGCTTGGCTCGACTCCTCTAAACCAGACGATCGTGCTATCGCATCATATTATTGATGAGTTCCGCGCCAAGAATAAGCTGGATGTCATCCACTCTGTATTGCTGACTGATGGTGAATCCGATGTATCCAATATCGTCAATAGAGTAGATGCACATGGTCGGATAATCGGTACTGATTACTTTCATACCGATGCCGTGCTGCGTGACTCGCGAACTCGTCACCAGGAGTTTGTGACCAATACAATTGATATTACTGGATTTCTTGTGCGGAACATGCGGTCTCACCTGGGTGTCAACTTAGCCATCTTTCGCATCGTTAATGGCCCCTCTGAGGCCTCAGAATACAGCAAGTCATATATTGACCAGCAACGCATCTCAAACGAGTTCCGTAAGAACAAGTTTGCATCCATCCCTGGCGTACTTGGCGCGACCGAGTTCTTTGCCATTGGTGGTGGCAAGAACCTCCATGTCGAGGATGCAGAGATGGAGGACTTCGGTGAGGTCAAGGTGACCAATAGTAAGCTAGCCAAAGCCTTCATTAAGGCTAATGCCAAACGGTCCACAAGCCGTGCAATGCTTACCAAGTTTATCGACATGATTGCCGGGAAAGCGCGCAAAGTTGCCTTTGACAAGATGTCTCGCACCTGATATAATAATTACATCACAAACATAATGGAGACCTTTTGATATGAATGATCGTGATACCTTTCTGCAAACTGCCGTGACACGCTTTGGTGAGAATACCATCGTGACACGCAAGCAAATCCTTGCTTTGGCTAATGAGCTTGGTATGTCTCGGCCGCGTTGGTTTTTCAACTCGGCGCGGTCTCCTGACCGTGGTAAATATCAAATCCCTTCCATCGCATATGCACAGGTCATCCCGATGATGACTCGTCAAACCAAGAAGTTTGATCCTAATGCGACGTCCGAGCATGACTATGTGATGGTCCCAAACAAGGACAAGACCTACGTTCCTTTTGGTGAGTTCAAAGACGTTGAGCGTATTATCCGCTCGCGCAAGTTTTTCCCTGTGTTTATTTCTGGTCTATCTGGTAACGGCAAGACCTTCATGGTCGAGCAGGCTTGCGCCCGCGCTGGTCGTCAGATCGTACGCATCCAAATGTCACGCGAGACAGACGAGGACGACTTGATCGGTGGCTTCCGTCTGATCGACGGTGAGACCAAGTTCCTCAAGGGTCCTGTGCTCCGCGCCATGGAGCTCGGTGCAGTCATGCTCCTTGACGAGGCCGACCGTGCTGACCCGACCAAGATCATGTGCTTGCAAGGTATTCTTGAAGGCAAGCCTTACTTTGTCAAAAAGACTGGCGAGGTCGTGCATCCGGCTGAGGGCTTCAACATCTTTGTGACTGCGAATACCAAGGGTCGCGGCTCCGATGATGGTCGCTATGTCGCAGCCTCCATGCTTGATGATGCGCTACTTGAGCGGTTCCCTATCACCATCGAGCAAGATTACCCCGCAACCAAGATCGAGACCAAGATCCTCCAGGCTCAGTTTGATAACCTGACCGACGATCATCAGGGTTATATTGATCACCTTGTGGCTTGGGCAGACGTTATCCGTCGCTCTTTCGCCGAGGGTGCATCTGACGAGGTGATCTCGACTCGCCGCCTTGTGCATATCATCCGTGCATACCAGCTGTTTGATGACCGTATGCGTGCTATCGAGATGTGCACCAACCGTTTTGACGAGGAGACTAAGAAGTCTTTCCTCGACCTCTATCGCAAGGTCGACCCGACCCTGCCCAAAGCTCCGGAGCAAGTCGCTCCTGAGGCGGATTCCAAGAGCCTGCAAGGCGACGAGATTCCGTTTTGATCAACCGCACAATATATAGGATGTGCTTCGATATGACTACTAAGCGTACCAAGACCGACCGTTTGCTCGACTTTCTGATGTCGGGCAATGATATTACCGAAGGCCAGGCCCGTAGCCGCTTCGGTATCCAGAATCTGAGCGCGACGGCTTCTGCGCTCCGTTTCAAGGGCTATGCGGTTTATGCTAATCGCAAGACCCTGGGTAACAATCATGAGGTGACTCTGTATCGCCTCGGTGCTCCCCGCCGTGAGGTTATCGCGGCTGGCTATCGGGCTCTTGCTTCTGCCTGATATGCTACTATCTCTTGAGTGTTTGTGGTAAACTTGGGCCGAGACTTGCTCTCGGCCCATTTTTGCATGTTAGACAAATACATATAAAGTCGGCATGTAGAGGAGTGCTAAATGGCCATCGAAATTAACGTATCAATTGAAGAACTGCGTAAGAATAAGATTTTTGTAGCCACACCAATGTATGGTGGTATGGCCACAGGTACATTCACAAAGGGTTGTACCGATCTTGCTAGGCTTGCCGCAGAGTATGGTATGGAGGTCGAGTTTTTCTTTCTATTCAATGAGAGCTTGATTCCACGCGCCCGTAATTACCTAGTGGATGATTTTCTTCGTAGCAATTTCACACACTTTATGTTCATTGATGCTGATATTGGCTTTCAACCAAATGATGTTATTGCTCTATCAGTCATTGCCAATCAACCTGGTAAAGATATTGTCTGCGCGCCATACCCCAAGAAATGCATCTCATGGGAGAAGATTAAGCGCGCGGTAGACAAGGGCTTTGCAGATCAAGATGCTGGTCTGTTAGAAAACTATGTTGGGGATTATGTCTTTAATCCAACCAGCAATGCGACTGAGATCCGCCTCGATGAACCTGTCGAAGTTCTTGAAGGTGGCACTGGCTTTATGATGGCTCGCCGCGAAACATTTGTCAAATATGCTGCGGCCTATCCAGAACTGTCTTATCGACCTGATCATGTTCGCACAGAACACTTCGATGGTAGCCGTGAGATCACAGCATTCTTTGATACCGTCATTGATCCTGCGACAAAGCGTTATCTGTCTGAGGATTATATGTTCTGCCAGTATGCAGCACGTGCTGGTCTTAAGACTTGGCTTTGCCCGTGGATGCGACTGAATCACACTGGAACCTATACATTTAGTGGTAGTCTGATTGATCTTGCACAGATCGGTGCATCTGCGACTGCGGATGTCGATGCGCTTGGTAAAGGCGAAAAGCTACGCAAAGCAATGAAGGGTTGACAAACCCCTCACAACCTGATATAGTGATATCAACTTCAACATGAGAGGTTAACATGAAGCTTTCAACTGAGACTATCGAAATTCTGAAAAACTTTGCAGCGATTAATCCATCGCTGCTTATCAAGCCGGGTAACGTCCTCAAGACTGTTCATTCGAAAAAGACTATTCTGGCCTCAGCAAAGCTGAAGGAATCATTTCCTTCAGAAGCGCCGATCAATGATTTGACACGACTGCTGATGGTGATTAGTGCATATTCTTCACCTTCACTTGATTTTAGTGAAAAGCATCTTGTGGTCAGCGATGGTCCGTCAAGCACAAAGCTATTGCATGGTGGGATTGCTACAGTCACTCATCCACCTGCGAAGGATATTGTGCTGCCAAATGTAGAAGCCACATTTACAATCGCTAATGCAGCTTTGCAGAATGTGATGCGACTTAGCTCTGCGCTTGCGCTACCAAATATCTTGCTATTCGGTCGCGATGGTAAGTCATATCTTTCTGGTACGAATGTTCTCGAAGATATCTCCGATAACACTGAATATCACGTCGGTGATGCAGACCGAGATTATAAGGCCGTATTTGATATTGAGAATATGAAACTTCTACCGCGTGATTATACTGTGAAGGTCACATCTGGTATGGCCTATTTTGAATCAAAGGCTGGCGATGTTGAATATTGGGTCGCATGTTCAAACCCAAAGAAATGAATTTTAGTCCCCAAGTTCTTACCAGCATCCTAGATTCAATCTATAAAAACTCTCGGGAGAGAGGCAAAGATCTGGAAGTTCTTGCGATAATGTTAGCTTCTGCTGCCAGGGGATATAAACAATCCCTTGGTACAGAACAAGCTGCAATGTTGTTTTATCATGTGGCTGATGAATTAGCTACTGATGAATTAGATAATGGAGAAAATGACAGTGACATTGGAGACGAACAATGATGAGTTTCTCTGGGTAGAGAAATATCGTCCTAAGAAGATTGATGATTGCATTCTTCCTGCGGATCTAAAAGATACCTTCAAGAAGTTTGTAGAAGATAAAAGTATCCCGAACTTGCTGCTTGCGGGTTCGGCGGGTGTCGGTAAGACTACCGTGGCCAAAGCCATGCTAGAGGAGATCGGCGCAGATTATATTGCCATCAATGGCTCTCTTGATGGTAATATCGATATGCTCAGAACGAAGATTGTTGGATATGCATCTACCGTATCTTTCTGGGGTGGTCGCAAGTATGTGATTCTAGATGAGGCCGATTATCTGACGCATGTGACCCAACCTGCACTCCGCAATTTCATGGAGCAATATTCCCACAATTGCGGCTTTATTCTGACTTGTAATTTCCGCAATAAGATTATCGAGCCATTGCAATCTCGCTGCTCTACCATTGAGTTCAAGATTACTAATGCACATAAGGTTGCAATCGCAACACAATTTCATGCTCGGGCCTGTGAAATCCTTACACAGGAGAACATTGAGTTTGATAAGAAGGTAGTGGCAGAGCTTATCACCAAACATTTCCCAGACTGGCGCCGCGTATTGAACGAGCTACAGCGACACGCGGCCCGCGGCGTGATCGATGCTAGTATCCTCAGCAATATGAATGGAACGGATCTCAAGGATCTTATTCGTCACCTGAAGGAGAAAGACTTCACCTCGATGCGTAAGTGGGTTGGGGTTAACTCTACCATCGATCAAAATACTCTATACAAGCAGCTTTATGATGGCGCATATGACTTTCTAAAGCCAAACAGCATTCCGAATTTAGTCTTGATTCTAGCCGACTATCAATACAAGGCTGCATTTGTCGTCAATCCAGAGATCAATCTTGCAGCCTGTATGACGCAGGTCATGATGGACTGTGAGTGGAAATGACAAAGGAATTCGATACATTTACCATAGTCCGAGCGATAAGCAAAGGTAAGCCTAATTACTTCGCCGATAATCAGATGCAGACTATGGCCGAGAAAGAATATAGCGCCTTCTTGATCAACAAGGCGTTATCTTTCTTCGTTGATACAGTGCTGTATGCTAATGAGATGAATCAGCGTGGTCATCTAGAAAACCGGTTACAACACGACTATCTCATAAATATGGTGAGGCCTATGTATCGTCAACCTGAGAAGTGGCCTAAGCCTCAGAAGGATGACGATATTAAGGCTGTGATGGAATATTATAGTTGTAATTATAATCGGGCTAAGGAGTACGTCATGGTTCTATCCGAGGACCATCTCTCCGAAATCCACGAAAGAACGAAAAAGGGTGGAGCAGATAATGGTAGAAATGTCGGAGATGGTAGAGGTACGCCTAAAAAATCCTGAAGATTTTCTTAAGGTTCGTGAGACGTTGACGCGCATTGGTGTGGCCTCTCGCAAAGATCAAGTTCTCTACCAGTCATGTCACATATTGCACAAGCAAAAACGTTATTTCATAGTGCATTTCAAAGAGCTATTTGCACTTGATGGTAAGCCTACAAATTTTAGTAAAGATGATGAAATGCGTAGGAATACAATAGTTAATTTGCTTACTGAATGGGGTTTAGTCGAGCTTATTAGCCCAGAGCCTCATGAAGATGATGTTGCGCCTATATCTCAGATTAAGGTCCTATCACATAAAGAAAAATCTGACTGGACTCTAGAGGCTAAATATTCTATCGGGAAAAAGAGGAGCACCTGATGGCTAATCTAATTGAGTCTTTGAAGGTAGCATTAGCCGACACATATGTGTTTGGTGTCAAGGCTCAGTATTTTCATTGGAATGTTCAGGGTCCCGATTTCGTCCAGTATCATGGTCTATTTGGTGGCATCTATGACGACGTTCATGGTGCAATCGATCCACTTGCCGAATATATTCGTGCATCTGGTGCATATGCTCCTGGTACTTTAGGTCGATTCAAAGAACTGACAACACTTGTTGAACTTGAAACTGTGCCTGAAGCCAAAGAGATGATTCTTGCTTTGGCTGTGGATAATGCTAAGGTATTACAGTCAATTAAGATTGCATATGATGCGGCCGAGGCTGCAATGGCGCATGATATATCTGATTTTCTTGCTGGGCGCATGGGTGCTCATAAGAAACATGGGTGGTTCCTCCACTCAACTCTTGGTAACAATGTGAGGGATTAATATGAGTAATTTTGCTATGGTGGCTGACTTCATGAGAGCAGCCGAACAAGATGTGCATACAACACCTACCTGGCCTGAAGATAAGATTCGTCTATTGAGATATAAGCTAATTGATGAAGAACTCACTGAGCTTCAAGAAGGTATGGTGAATGAAGATATCATCGAG
>Ga0194115_10002750_pt1 | contig 20579 bp, 18 predicted proteins | sample TA2MahsurfametaG_3_FD_148656 | JGI IMG/M metagenome (GOLD analysis project Ga0194115, IMG submission 148656) | Freshwater microbial communities from Lake Tanganyika, Tanzania - TA2015002 Mahale S4 surface | ecosystem: Environmental > Aquatic > Freshwater > Lake | place: Tanzania: Lake... | reverse complement strand
GATGGGACGGAAAACCTGTATACAAAACATTGACATATCCATCAATACCAATATCTGAATCTGATATTTATATAACTGTATCTGAAAATGATTATCTTGACTCTTTGGCATTTAAGTATTATAAAGATACTAGTTTATGGTGGGTTATTGCAGTTGCCAATAATTTAGGTAAAGGCAGACTTAGTTTGGATATAACCAAACAACTTAGAATACCAACAAACATAACTTCAATATTACAAAACTTAAGATTAGCAAATTCATAAAAAATTATGTCAGCAGATCGTCCATGGGAAGCAGGCCCCTTTTCATCGTGGGTAATTGAAGAACTAAATAAAAGAGTCAACGGAATTTCATCTGGCATCAATCAGACAATAAATTCTGAGACCATCAATTATAATTCGGGACCAAGAAGACATTGGATAAGAGCATTTTCTAGTGGATTTGTAAAGGAAGTAGACACAAATGATAGTTGGGGTTTAATATTAAAATCTGGAGATTCATTTTCGTCAAGATACGGCATAGCACCGCAACAACAAATATATGGTTATAATAATACTGAAACCCCAAAGTATATAACCTCAAATCAATATAGAATAAATGTACCAGAGCCAGGAATAACATCGTTTACGGCAGATGTTCAAAAGAATTTCTTTATAACCGCAAAATTAAATTGGGTATGTCATTCGATTGATCAATTAAATGCAATTACGCCTTATTTTTTAACACCATTAACGACTGTGTTTGTTGAATGGGGATGGAATATTTTTAATATTAATTCATTATTGAATTATAAAGAAGAAGCGTATTTGAAAGAAATAGTAGAAAATCATTTTAAACACTATCAAGAACGTGTGCCTCTATCAAAAGGAAATTATGAGTTCATGGTTGGTGAAATTACCAATTTTGAATATACAGTTGACGAAAACTTAATAAAAGGATTCACTGAAATAAGATCAAGACAAATGTCTTGGAGTGGTTTCAATATTAGAGGTGCAAAAAATGTTGCTACAAAAGTTGGTGAGGGAGGAAGTAGTGTTAGTCCCGCATTAGATTTTAAAACAGTTTGTCAACAAATATTGTCGGGGCTTCAATTAAAATCTGATAATTTTGATCCCAAATTAAGACCAAATCAAATTCAAGGCAGAGTTCTAAGAAAATTGTCTCAAGAAGAAAAAAATGGCATAACCGCATTATTAAATATATTACAAAATATAACATCAAATGGCAAACCCAAATACGGAGAAAGAGGAGCCGATGTTTCAAAATACATATATAAACTAATCAATACCACTGATCCAAATAACTCTAAACAAGATGATGGTTCCAAAAATTTGATGGATACCTATATTACTTTTGAATTATTTGCTGATATATTAAATGCATTAAAAGATCAACATACAACCAATACGTCTTTAAAAAATTATGCCACTGTGGATGTAGACACAGATGTCGGATATCATGGAAATTTAATATCTACAAGCAAAAACGTTTTAATACCAAATATCAGAGCACCAAAATTTAACGGCAAAGGATCAGTTCCTTATGATAGTCAAGATTGTGATGCCGAGACAAAATTTATAGAAGATATTGATAATTTAGCTAAATCTGAAAGTACTACAACCGCTTTGTTTTTTGATGAAGTAAAAGATAGATTGGTCGGTTCCACTGCTTTACAAAACAGTGCGTTGGTGACTATAGGAAATAAACTTGGAATTACAAATATAAATGTCAACCCGCCTACCGAAAGAGAAAAAGGTCAAGATAAAAAAGTATTTATGATTGAAGAGGATGCCGGTCCAGGCACTATATTAAACCCGGGAAAAGGAGACAATTCTACATTGAAATTATTGGTCTTATATAGAGGAAAAATATATAGAAACAATTTAGATGCCGTTTTAAATAAATACGGCAGAACAAATTATAGAGAAAATTCTGGTTTTGGAGCTGAGACTAGAAGCGACGAATATTTATCAAGATTTCCAAATGCAAAAAATAAAATAACTCCTAATATTAAAAATGTATATATTAATCTTAATTTTATAAAAGATTCTATCGTAAATAATGAGGATGTCATAGACATGGAAAGTGTATATAATATAATATTGAAAGAGTTGAACGAGTCTGTTTGTGATTTTTGGAATCTTGAACTTGTTAATGTAGATACTGACGGAACTAACGGATCAAGAACAAGATTAAAAGTAATAGATAGAAAACGCTTTAATGAAAAAATACCGCCTGCTTATGTATTTGAATATGGCAGTTCAAATTCAATAATTAAAAAAATAAATTTTACAACAACTTTAACAAACGCTCAGGCAAATCAAATATTATATCGTTCTTTTGGAAATACATCATTATCTACAAATAACATGATTGATTTCACCGGAGGCGGCAGATACAAAGATAAATTAAAAACCAGTGGAAAGAGGGACAACACGGAAAGACCATCACAAATAATATTAACATTTTTAAATGTAATATCAAAATATGTTAAATTTAATGAATCTGATCCTAGTGGCAATTTATTGTTGAGGGTAAAAGTTTATGGAACAAAAGAACAAAAAAATAACAATAGAATAAGGGCTCCAAAGACAACCACTGTTATTGATGACAAAAAATATAATATTGTTGATTTGTATATACCCGATAAAGAAGCATTGGTTTATATGTTAAATGACAATGATATTACAAAAAATACAAATGTTTACTGTGCGCCTATAAGAAATGTTGAAATTGAAATTTCATTGATGGGAATTGCTGGAATACGTGTATTTGAATACTTTAAAATTAAAAATCTTCCGCCTCCATTTACCGATAACGTTGTCGTTTTTCAAGTAAGAGATGTTAATCACACTGTTGATGAAAATGGGTGGGAAACTAGAATTAAAGCATCTTTACGACCGGCGTATAATTTACAACAATATATAGGCGATGTGAACATCAATCCAGCATTTCAATATATAGCATGATACAATATCCAGACAACACTAGGGAGTTTCAATTTCCAGAAATAGAGACAAACTATCCTGTTTATTCTAAAGTTTATCCTCAACAAAACGATTATAAATATGGATCATATACTCGTTTTTTTGTTAAAAAAATAAATGACAGGACAATTTATGAAATTTCAAAAGAAAACTACACAGAAATTTCAGATAATATATACATAAAAATTGCAATTGAGTGGAAACTTGCTGGCGAAAAGAACACTGTTATTGAAAATAAAATTAAAATGAACGAGGGGGTTTTTGAACATAATAAAAGTCAAATAAATTTTTATAAAAAAATAATGACTGGTTTAGAAAACGTGTTACGTGATCCTCTTGAATTTTGGATACCAAGTTAAATTGACAGTCTCTTTTTTGTATAGTATCTTGTTAGAATGGTTATAAAGTCGGAAGTTGAGTATAAACAATTTATACATGAAAACAACAATCATGACTTGATTTGTGACGCAATTCAAGTTGATGACCGTCTCCATCCATGCGTCTCAAAAATCGGTTTATTATGTGTATATAACATACAAAAACAATCTACCTACATTCTATCCATAAATCATAACGATTGTTTATATAAAGTAAATAAACAACGATTAGTGGCCGATTTGAACAGTATGTCTGGAAAGAAGTGGGTTTTTGATAAAAAGAAGTTTTCACAACTCTTGACTATAAATAATCTTTATGATATAAACATTATATTTTTTATATCGGATGGTAAAGTAGAAGATTATAGTGAATGTGATACAACGACTCATAACTTCTATAAACAAAAGTATAATAACTATAGTGATATTAATAATATAATTCCATTGACTTTGCACTTGGAGAAGTTTGAACAAATGTGTGTAGAATCTTTAAAACGGGTAAAAAATATTAGATTAGACCAGAGTTTTAAAGAATTAAACGGAACAATAACTGAAAATTTAAAAGTTCTTGAAGAAAATGGATTAAAAGTTGATGAAAACCAATTCGTGTCATGTTTTAGAGATAAAAATCCAAAGATAGTAAATGGATATGTATATACACAATATAATCTATATACATCAACGGGGAGACCTAGTAATAGATTTGGTAACGTAAACTACAGTGCATTAAATAAAGAAAATGGATGTAGGTCGTCTTTTATCAGCAGATATGGTGATGATGGTATGTTATTTATGATAGACTACAGCGCATATCATCCGCATATTGTAGCAAAGCTAATCAACTATTCTTTACCGTCTAATGCCTATGAATATTTGGGCAGATACTATTATGGTAAAGAGGAACTGTCAAAAGATGAGATTAAAACATCAAAGAATTTAACATTTCAGTGTATGTATGGAAATATTCCAGATGAATTATTGGAAATCCCATATTATAATAAAATGAAGGCATACATAAACCATAGATGGCAGTTCTTTAATCAATACGGTTATGTAGAAACACCTGTGTTTAAGAGACAAATTACTAAAAAACATATATTTGACCCCAATCCAAATAAGTTGTTTAATTATATTCTACAAGCTAGTGAAACAGAATTTGGCATACATTCTCTCGCATCCGTAAATGAGTATCTAAAAGACAAGAAGACTAAAGCGGTATTATATACTTATGATAGTATTCTGTTTGACGTTCATAAGGATGACAAAAAACAAACATTATTTCATATCAAAACTTTGATGGAAAATGGTAAATTTCCGACAAAGTGTTATATTGGTAAGAACTATAATGATATGACATTTATAAACATATAGAAGAAATTCAAAATTTCAATAAATATTTCTATATTTATACTATATGTTAACAATCGATGACGTATTAGAAGAATACTTTATAACCAGAAAAGATGGCGGTTCCAAGTTTAATATAAAAAACTCAAATGATTTATATCATTTTGAGACATTTTTAATTGAAAATGGTTATACAAATCTTTTTAAAAAAGAAAAGATAAATGAACTGTTTGAAGAAGCTGGTGATGTAGGAGAATCTCCTACAGAAGAAATTGTAAATTATACAAGAAAAAGATATATTTCTTTTTTTAAAAACCAACCATCTGCTCAGGATTTGGAATTGCTTGTCAATTATGTCCGTGAATTCAAAAAGACTCCACAAACATTAGAATCTTCATTTGAGTTTTTGAAACAGAATCCTAGATTGATAGAATTTGAAAAAAAACAAATTGGTCAAGGGGAATTTGCTTTTTATTTGTTATTGCCTGATGCAAAGAAAATTACTAGTGATGTAGGTGATATTCAAATTGGAGATAGAAAGTTCGAAATCAAAAAAATTAAAAAGGCAAAAGATACAATCAGATTTGGAACAAATATTAATTTAGATTCGATTAATCTTTTTAGATATGTAACATTTGGTCTTAAAAAGATATTCACTTCCAAAGAATACAAGGACGGCGAAAAAGTAAAAGAAATGGGTGATGCATATGATTTACTAATGGCAGGTTCAGAAGCATCTGTAACTATTAATAAATTAAATGCTTTTTATTCTTTCATAAATAAATTACGTGAATATATGATTTATGAAAAAACTCAAAAGAGTTTGTCATCAGAAAAAACGACAGGCAAAAAGTTTGTATTTAAAGCCAATGATGTTGATAAAGATGTATTCTTTAAGATATCATTTGATGATTTAAAGGGCGCACTAAAAAGCGGTAAACATCAAACTACAATAGAACGAACAGAAGATTCACAAGATACCGAAGAACTAATATCGTTTGCTGATGATGTAAAATCTGTATTGGATAAATTTTTAAATAGATATTCTACATCTGAATTATTTCAAACACAAATGGTTGTTCAATTATATGAAAAGTATAAAAGTGCAGGTGTTAACATAATGATAATAACAGAAACAAATGATTTCTTAATAAATCCATCTAACTTTAAATTTAATGCGATAAACCAATACGTAAGACCACAAGTAACTTTAAGTTGATATGAATATATTGTCTGAACTCTTAGAACAAGTTTGTCTAGATTCTCGTATAAAAGACGGGATATTTTCATTAGACAACAACGAACATTTAAATATTTTACAAGAATATTTGCAAACCGAATTAAAATTAGATGAACAACAATCTATAGAAATTAGAAATACGGTGATAGAAGGAAAATATCCAGACCGTCAAGCATATAATGTAAATGGTTTACTTGTAACTTTTCCCACGCCCGAATATAAACAAAGAGCAGTTTCTAGGGGAACCCATTTTGAAGAAAATCCAAAGAAAGCTGCTGGTGCAAATGTATTTGACCCACCGTCAGAACAACCGTCAACCGAACCCCCACCAAAGACCGAACCGCAACAACCTGCACAATCCACATCTGAACCAACTTTTCCGACAGAACCAACGCCGGATACGCCTGCACCGGAGACAACTGCAGAAAAAAATAAAAACGAACCAGATTTAAGAACTTCTCAAGAAAAACAATCTGATGCTCAAGTAATTCAAAAAATATTGACAACCGAATACACACTAGATGAAGCAAACACAAATGGTTTTTATAGAAAAGGATTGATGTGGTATACAACGGAAGGAATTGAAGTTGGAGTCGCTAGATATGTTGAAGACTTGGGTAAAATAATTATACGTCCAAGAAGATGAAAAAACAACTACTTTGTACTTTCTCAACCGTTGAAGAATACAAAAATCTAATTGCCCAAATTAGACAATTTTATACCGTAAATAATAAACTATTTTTATTTAACGGAGTAAAACTTCCTAAAAATATATACATCACTTATAATATAGATGTAGAAGATAGTTCTCACTTTCCAAAGTTTCCAAATACTATTGGACTTCATAGAAAAAAACAAACCAATACTCTTTATACGTTGAATGCTATGAATAAGTTAATAGCTGAAGAAAATAATGGGGTATTTAATAACAAATTTCAATTAAATTGGGAACTTTATAGCAACTGCCTTATTTTAACTAGTGAGATTTCGGTTAGAATAATTCCGATAAAACTTTTCGATATAATAAGTTGAGTGTTTTGCCATTTCGGTTTATAGTTATTCGTGTATTAGTTATGAAGTAAAGTCTGTGTGGACTTATCGATTAATTAATTAACACTTAACAATTAACTATTAAATAATTATGGCATTAGACCTATCTAAAATTAAGAATCGTTTGAATTCTTTAACAAACACAAATCAAAAATCTAACTTGATTTGGAAACCAAATCCTGGAAAACAGGTTGTTCGTATTGTTCCCTACAAGTATGCTCCTGAGAATCCGTTTATTGAGTTAAAGTTTCACTATAATATCAATAACAAAACCTATCTTTCACCTGATAGTTTTAACCGTCCAGATCCAATCGTTGAATGGTCCAATCGTATGAAAAAGACCGGAAACAAAGAAGAATGGCAGTTGGGGCGTAAGATGGAACCCAAAATGAGAACCTATGTTCCTGTGATTGTTCGTGGTGAAGAAGACCAAGGTGTCCGTTTCTGGGGATTCGGAAAGAATGTTTATCAAGAACTTCTTAGCATTATCAGCGATGCGGATTATGGTGATATTACCGATCCTGTAAATGGTCGTGATATTGTTGTGGAATTCAGAACCGCAGAGGAATCTGGCAAGAGTTTTCCAGAAACTACAATTCGTGTTAAACCAAACACATCTACCGCAATTGATGTTTCAAAGAAAGATTTGCTTGGAAAACAAACCAACATTCTTGACTTGTTTCCAGAATTGAGTTATGACCAACTCAAGGCAGTAATGGATGCTTGGTTAAATCCAGAAACCACGTCTGAACCAAGTGTGAATGCGGTATCAGATGATGATGGAGATGTAGATGCTGTTGCTCCAGTAGCATCAACTTCAAATAAATCACCATCGGCTTCCGCAAGCAAATCAAATACTGAAGACCTCACAAAGGCTTTTGATAATTTGTTTAACAGTTAAAATAACTGGTTTGATATGGGGTAATGGTATATATTACTATTACCCTTTTAATTTCCTATTTTTATGAAAAAGAAAACACATGTTACGCAGAATGATTGTTCGCAAAGAGACGAATTGGTCGAAATGTTGGCGAATGAATTAAATAAAGCAAACAAAGACGGTGGAAAGATTGCTTATTTCTTGGACGAACAAGAAAATCCCGCCGAAATTAGTGATTGGATTAGCACAGGTTCATCCATTCTTGATTTGGCAATTAGTAACCGTTCCCACGGCGGATTGCCTGTTGGTAAAATGGTCGAATTAAACGGATTGGAAGGAACTGGTAAAAGTCTAATATCCGCACATATTTGTGCAGAAACTCAACGTAAAGGTGGTATCGCAGTTGTATTAGATACCGAAAACGCCGCTGCTCCAGGATTCTGGAAAAGTCTTGGTGTAGATTTAAAGAATCTTCTATATGTTCAAACTGATACTGTAGAAGTTATTTTTGAAAAGATGGAACAAATGATTGGTGTAGTAAGAAAGTCTAACAAAGATCGTATTCTTACAATTATTGTTGATTCTGTAGCCGCTGCTTCTACAAAGGCAGAATTGGAGAGTGATCACGGTAAGGATGGATTTGCAACGGGAAAGAGTATTATTATCAGTAAAGCAATGCGTAAGATTACCAACATGATTGGTCGTCAGAAGGTTCTTACTGTATTTACTAACCAACTGCGTCAGAATCTAAATGCTATGGCATTCGGTGATAAGTATGTAGTAAGTGGTGGTAAGGCACTTGCTTATCATTGTAGTGTTCGTGTTCGTTTGACCAATACTGGTAAACTCAAGAAAGGTGAAACAATCATCGGTAATGAGTGTAAAGCAGTAGTTGTTAAAAACAGAATGGGTCCACCACAACGTCAAGCATCATTCGATATCTACTTTGATAGTGGTATTGCTGATTATAGTAGCTGGATTAAAGTATTGAAAGAAAACAACATTGTTAAACAAGGTGGCGCTTATTATACCTATAAAAAGGATGACGGAAACGAATGGAAGTTCCAATCCAAAGACTTTGTTGAAACAATGCAGAGTGATTCATCTCTCAAAGAAGAAGTTTATTTGAAGATTTGTGACTCTGTTATTATGAAATACAAAGACCCCAACAGTCAAATTGTTGATGATGCCGTAGTTGATACTGACGAAGAAACCGCTGGTAACGAAGAATGAGCAATCTGACTGATAGTGAAAAGAAAAAGTTGTTTAGTTTGTTCAATCAAATTAAACCAACTGACCGGGTTGAGGGTCTTAATCGGACCCTCAATTCGGACGTTCTTATTGTAGACTTCATGAATACTTTTCTAAGAGCGTTTATGGCAAGTCCATCATTAAACGCAAACGGGAACCACACAGGTGGTATTGCTGGGTGTTTAAAGAGTATTGGATATGCGGTTAAATTGTTGAATCCAACAAGAATAATTATCGTATCTGATGGTAATGGTGGGTCGATGAAACGTCGTAAAATATATCCACAATATAAGAGTGGTAGAAAAACAAAAGTAAGACTAAATAGAACTTACGAAGACTTAAGCAACCCAGATTCAGAAGAAAAGAATCTAAAGATACAGTTAATTAAGACTGTAAAATATTTGAATACATTGCCTGTTACAACAATGGCAATTGACCATATTGAAGCGGATGATGCTATTGCATATCTTGCTACGCAATATTTCAAAAATAGTAATGTGACTATTATGAGTGCGGATAAAGATTTTCTACAACTTGCAAATAATAGAGTTAAAATATGGAGTCCTACTAAAAAGAAATTATATGGTTGTGCTGAAATACTAACTGAATATGGTGTTAGTTGTAGTAACTTCCTTAATTATCGTATTATGGAAGGCGATAACAGCGATAATATTGATGGTATAAATGGTGCTGGATTAAAGACCATTATCAAATGTTTTCCTATTTTCACTGAGGAGAAACAATATGGTTTGCAGGAAATATATAATTATAGTGATACCCACAAGGGAAAGTATAAATTATATAACACAATATTAGATAATAAAAATATCATGGAACGTAATTGGCAATTAATGCAATTACAAGACACACAGATACAGACATTTAGTCAACTCCGAATCAATGAAATTCTTGAGAAATCACTGACTAAACTTGATAGATACAACTTTAGCAAGTTGTTGTTAGAAGATAATATGCAGAATAACTTTCCAAATAGTATGATTTGGTTACAAGAAGTATTTGGTAAAGTAAATTCGTTTGTATCGTAAAATATCTTTCTATAAAACTGATTGGGGTGTAGTATTATACTCAGAAGGTATGTATAAAACATTATGAGCGAAACATATATTATAGACAATCTAAAGAAGTTTGGAACTGAGTTTCAAACCAAGTGCATTTCAGCACTTGTAAGTGACAAAACATTTATTGAACGAATCAGCGATATTATTGAACCGCAATCTTTCGAGACAGATGCACATCAATTTATTGTTAAAGAAACAATAACTTATTTTCTACATTACAAGGAACTGCCTACACTCGCCGTCTTTAAGGTAAAGGTTGATAGTATTGAAAATGAACTGTTAAAGAAAACAGTAGTAGACCAATTACGTTTGGTTTACCAAAAAATCACAGATAGTGATTTGAAATTTATTAAAGAGCAGTTTCTTGAATTCTGTAAGAATCAGAAGTTAAAGAACGCTATCATGGAAAGTGTTGATCATTTGAAAAACGGTCAATATGATAAAATTAAGCACGTTGTAGATATTGCAATGAAAGCTGGTATGGAACGTAATATTGGTCATGAATACGACGTTGATATCGAAAAACGTATGAGCATGATGGCTCGTAAAACAATCAAAACTAATTGGGTTGAAGTTGATACTATTTTGGACGGCGGATTAGCCGGTGGCGAACTTGGTATTGTTACAGCTTGTGCAGGTAGTGGTAAGAGTTGGGTATTGAGTAAAATTGGTGCTGAAGCAATGAGACAAGGAAAAAATGTATTACATTATACTCTTGAGTTAAATGAAAATTATGTCGGGTTAAGGTATGACGCGTGTTTTACTGGTATTGATTTCCAGAACATTCGTAACAACATTGATACTGTAAAGAAAAAGATTTCTGAAGTTCCTGGTAAACTTATCATTAAGTATTTCCCTATCAAAACTGTGTCCGCTCATAGTTTGAAACTTCACGCAGAACGTATTCAAACCTTGGGAACGAAAGTAGATATGATTGTAGTCGATTATGCTGATATTCTACGTCCAACACAAAGTGAACGTAATAGTAACAGTTATAGTGAAGCTGGTGGTATATATGAAGAACTTCGTGGTGTTGCCGGCGAACTTCAGGTTCCAATTTGGACAGCGAGTCAAAGTAATAGAGCGGCAATGGATGAGGATATTATCCAAGCAAATAATATCTCGGATAGTTATAGAAAAATTATGACCGCAGACTTTGTTATGTCACTAAGTCGTAAAGTTAACGATAAAGTTAGTAACACCGCACGATTTCATATCATAAAGAATCGATTTGGACCTGATGGTATTACATTTCCAAGTAGAATGAATGCTGGTTGTGGTGATATCCAGATTTTTTCTGAAAATAGCAGAGAAGGTGTTGGTATTATTAATGAGATGAACCAAGGCGAAAATCTAGTCAAGAAAATGATGTCAGGTAAATGGAACGCTCATATGAGTGATGAGGACACCGATTAATTAGTATATCAGATAAGAAATAAAAAAGCTAGAAAAAATTAAAATTTTTGAAATTATTTTTTAGTTTTATTTTTATCTTCGTCTATAATTATGTATTACCTATTTTGAAGTTTTATGAACAAAGAAATTTATATTAAAAAACGTAACGGGAAAGTAGAAAAGTTTAGTGCAGATAAAATAAACAAAGTTTTACAGTGGGCAACAGAAGATATCAAAGGTGTTAGTTTTGAAGAAGTCGCAATGAATGCACATCTTTCATTTTTTGACGGAATGTCTACATCTGATGTTCACAAATTGTTAATTGAATCTGCCGCAAATCTAATCAACGAAGATAAACCGAACTATCAATATGTTGCTTCTAGATTACTTAATTATCAACTAAGAAAACAAGTTTGGGGAGGAAAGAATCCACCAAAGTTATATGATATTGTAAAAGACAACGTTGCTAATTTAGTATATGATGGAAATATCATGAACTGGTATACCAAACAAGAGTTTGATAAAATTGATGAATTTTTAAAACACGATCGTGATTTCAATTTTACATATGCCGGTGTTAAACAACTATGCGATAAATATTTAGTCCAAAATAGGTCTATTAAAAAAATTTATGAGACTCCGCAATTTGCTTATATGTTGATTGCGATGACGTTTTTTAAAGATTATAAAGAATATAGATTGGAATATATCAAAAAGGCATATAACTATTTTAGTAAACATAAGATTAATCTCCCCACTCCAATTATGGCGGGTGTAAGAACTGTAATGAAGAGTTATGCTAGTTGTTCACTGTTCACAGTAGACGATACACTAAAGAGTATTTTTGCTAATAATAGTGCAGTTGGATTTGCTACCGCTAGTCGTTATGGTATTGGATTAAATCTATCAAGACTACGTGCTACAAATGCTCCTATTCGTAATGGTGAAGTAATTCATACTGGACCAATTCCTTTTAGCAAGGCATTTGAGTCTACTGTAAAGAGTTGTCATCAAAACGGTATTAGAGGCGGTAGTGCTACCGTAAACTTTGCATGGTTTCATTACGATATTCTTGATATTCTTGTATTGAAGAACAATCAAGGGACTGATGATAACCGCGTTCGTAAACTAGACTATTGTATTGGTTTAGATAAACTAATCTTTGAACGGTTCTTAAAGAATCAAGATATAACATTGTTTAGTTACCATGAATGTGCTTCATTGTGGAACAAATTTGGTATGGAAGGATTTAGAGAAGCTTATGAGAAAGCAGAAGTCAACAAGAACATTAAATTTAAAAAGAAGATTTCCGCAAGAGAATTGATGGGATTACTAGCAAAAGAACGTCTTGAAACTGGACGTATTTATACGATGCATGTCGATCATGCAAATGAACATGGTAGTTGGTTAGACCAAGTTGATACAAGTAATCTATGTCTTGAAGTAAATCATCCCTTAATTCCTATTAAGGATGTTAATGATAAAGATGGAGAAATCGGTGTTTGTATTTTGGCTGCTGTAAATTGGTTGGAAATCAAGGATGATAATGAAATGGAAAGTGTATGTGATGTTATTGTCAGAATGTTAGATTCTTTGATTGAACATCAAGATTACTTTGTACCTGCTGCTGAAAACTTTGCTAAGAAACGTCGTAGCCTTGGTGTGGGTGTAAGTAATTTGGCTGCTCTATTGGCTAAAGAAGGATTGAAGTATTGGGATACCAAAGCTCCTAACTTCGTCGCACAATGGATGGAAAAGACTAGTTATTATCTAATTAAGGCGAGTGTAGAAATGGCTAAGGAATTTGGTAAGTGTGAAAAATTTGATAGAACAAAATTTAGTCAAGGTATTCTTCCAATTGATACTTATAAGAGAGACATCGACGAGTTTATTACAGAAAAATTACACTGTGACTGGGAAACTCTTCGTGAACAAATTAAGAATCACGGTATGAGACACTCTACCTTAACAGCTTGTATGCCTGTAGAATCTAGTAGCGTTATTCAAAGTAGCACTAATGGCATCGAACCTCCACGTAGTGCAATCAGTTACAAAGGCAGCAAAGCTAGTATATTACCTGTGGTAATTCCAGGAATTGATAAGTATAAAGATGATTACACTTTTGCTTTTGACATGCCAAATAACGAAGGTTATTTGAAAGTAGCTGCGGCTATTCAAAAGTTTACAGATATGAGCATAAGCACAAATACTTATTATGTTCCCTCAAGATATCCTAGTAATAAAGTTCCCATTCAAGAAGTTATTAAAGATATTTTGACAGCTTATAAATATGGCATCAAAAATTTATATTATGCTAATACAGATGACGGTGATAAACAAACCATAATGGATGAAAAAAATGTTCAACAAAAACAAATTATTGAAGAATCTGGTTGTGAAAGTGGCGCCTGTGCTTTATAATACAAAAATATGAAAACCGTATTAAATAAAAAAAATATAGACCAATTAAAAAATCCAATGTTTTTGGGAGAACCTCTTTCTCTGCAAAGATATGATTTAATTAAATATCCTAAATTTTATGATTTATATGATCAACAATTAAATTTTTTCTGGAGACCACAAGAGGTTTCACTCATCAAAGATATTAGCGATTATAAAAATCTATCTTACGAAGAACGATTTGTATTTGATAGTAATCTAAAGTTTCAGACTATGACTGATAGTATGTTGAGCCGTAGTATTCATCAATTGATGAAACATGTAACAAATAGCGAACTTGAGATTTGCATGAATACATGGAGTTTCTTTGAAACCATTCATAGTAATAGTTATACCTATATTTTGAATAATGTTTATCCAGATGCCACTAAGTTCTTTGATAGTATCTTAAACGATCAAGAAATTGTTAAGAGAGCTAATGCTATTAGTAAGAAATATGATGAATTACTAACACAAACAAATGATGTAAAACAACAATTATTTGATACAGTATTGGCTACTCAAATTACTGAAGGATTGATATTTTATGTATCATTTGCTTGTAGTTTTTATTTTGGTTATCGTGGAAAAATGGAGGGAAATAGTAAAATTATTAAATTTATTAGTAGAGATGAAAATCTACATGTAGCTATTACATTAAATATTATGAAGAACTGGATTAATAATCCAGATGAAGGATTCCAAGATATTATTAAGAAAAATGAAGATAAAATATATGCGGCTTATGAAATCGCAGTTAATGCAGAAAAAGATTGGGCGGATTATCTATTTAGTAAAGGTAATTTAATTGGATTAACTTCTGAAAGTCTCAAGAATTATATTGAGTGGTTAGCTAATAATAGATTAACTAGTTTGGGATTTAAGAAATTGTATCCTAATACCAAGTCAAATCCCTTGGCAGGTTGGTTGGATAGTTATTATGATAGTAAAAAACTACAAGTAGCTCCCCAAGAAACTGAATTAAGTAGTTATGTAAAAGGTGTGGATAATACTATTACTGAAAACGCTTTTGATGATTTTAAATTGTAATTTTATAAAAAATATCTATATTTATAATAACAATATGAACGAACCAACTACTTTAGCACTTATCGGAATTTTACCTGCTGTAATATCGGCAATTGTATCTTACACATTAGCAATTAAAAAATTACAAGTTGATAGTGAAGGTAAGGTAAAAACGGAATTTAACAAATTAAGCAGTCAGCTTAAAAACGAATTAAAACAAGAATTAGATGAATGTAGAAAAGACAGAGAAATTCTACGAAAAGAATTAGACGGTTATAAGAAACAATTAGATACATACAAAGAAGAAAATAAAACTTTAAAGACAGAACTTGATAAACTCGAATCAAAATTAGAATCTGCAAACGAAGTTATAAAAAGTTTAATAAATAAAAAAGCTGTAAAAATTAAATAATGACATTAAAAATGGTTTTGGGTATTGCATTTACTGTCTTATTTTTACTAGGGCCGTGTTTTCAATTAGGAAAGTTAATATCCGAAAAAGATAGCAAAGCAGTAAGTGGACCTGCGTTTTGGTTAAATAACATGGGACAGATATGTGTTTTATGTTATGCATACTTGACACACTCTGGATTGTGGGTGTATATTAACAGTATAGGTTCAATAATATTGAACTGCTTTATATTGTTTTTTATTTGGTTATATGACAAACGAAAATTATTGTGACACTTCATTGGTTTATCTCAAACCAATTCATAAGAATTTAGCCAAGGATTTAATAATAAAAAACCATTATACACACAAATGGACAGTTTGTAGGATTGCTTATGGTATTTATTATAAACAATACATAGAAAGCACATTTTTTGGTGGGTATAATAGTAAATTAATTGGTGTATTAGTATATGGACAAGCTGTTGGTAGGAATGCTAGCACCAGTGTTAGTCCATTACTTAATAACAATAATGTGTTTGAATTAACCCGTCTGTGGATTGAGGATGGATATGGTAAGAATATAGAAAGTTATTGTATCGCAGAATCGTTTAGACACCTAAACAAAGATTATCCACAAATTAAATGCATTCTCAGTTACGCGGATAGTGAGGCTGGACATACTGGTAAAATCTATCAAGCTACTGGCTTTTTATATCAGGGAGACAATTATGTAAGTGTGGCATTAATGCCTAACTACAGTGTAAGTCTATCTGGTCCACCAAATTATGATTGGATACATAGTAGAACTGTGTATTCTAAGTGGGGAAGTCACAGTGTGGATATATTAAAGAAGAAGATAGGAAGAACCTTTTGGCGTAAAAAGGAAAGCGGTAAACATAGATATATAAAGTTTATAACTAACAAGATAGAAAACAAAAAACTTGCTAAATCACTTAAGCATAAAGTGTTGACTCCACCTAAGATAAATAATCATATAGATCAAATAACAGAAATAACTGTAAAAAATAACAATGATAATTTGTATTTTTAATGATATTTATATACAACCATTTTCATATATATGACCAGAAACGAATTAAAGAAACTTATCGGTGAATGTGTAGCGGAACTAAAATTAGAAAAAGCTATACGTGGTATAGTAAAAGAATCATTGAAGCCTGTGAAAGTTGAAAAAGAACATTCATTGGAAGCAAAGATGCAAGAATTGGCTGATGTGGTTAAAGGTGTAAACAAAGAAGCAAAGGTTTCTCTTGATGATGCCAAAAGATATAACGTATGTGACTGCAAACCACATCACTTTAATATCCAACCTATAACAGATGACAATTTCACCGTAACACATTTTAAAAATAATACCGATAGAACAAAGAAATTGAATCTTACCTTTGAAGATTTGAAGAAATTCGTCGTCGATACATTGAAAGAAAAGAAAGCGGACTTTGGTCAACAAAAATGGAACAAATGTGTAACCAATTCAGAAGACAAAGAAGGTAAGAAAGACCTCGACAAACCACAAGAAACTAACGAAAAAACTGATGATGCTGTCGAAAAGAAAGATGATTTTCCTACCGCACCTATGAAATCTGTTGAAAAAATAAAGAAACAGAGCGACCATAGCGTTAAAGGTGAAAAGGTTAACTACAAGTATCCTAAACAAAAGGATAAGAAACTTGTTGTAAAACCTTCCATCTATAAAGGTAGGAGTAAATAAAAAACAAAGTAATATGAAAAATAAATTAATGGCAGTATTTGGTGCAATACTTTTGGCATCAAACATGTCAGTTTATGCAGGTGATAGAGAATGGGCAACTGTAGGGAAAGTATTGACAGGCGTTGCAGCTATTCAAGTCATCGATAGAATTGTAAACCCTCCAACTCAAGTAGTTTATGTTCAACAACCCGTTGTATACACCCAATTAGCACCTGTGGTTGTTCAATCACATCCTGTTGTATATGTCCAACCAGCACCAGTAGTTTATTATGGTTCCCCACAACTAATTGTATATCCCGGTTATCCTACTCCAATATATAGGTATCATTATTATCATCATCGTTGTCGTTGAATGGTGAATAGATAATTTAAATCAAACCGCCATTTTGGCGGTTTTTTTGTTTGACTTTATAAAAACTCATGGTAAGATGGGTGTAATGAAGAAAGTATTAAACAAAACAATGAATACGAAATCGCTAATTAATAACGCTTCCAAGTTGAAGCCGGTAAGTCTCGTAATGGACGATATCAAATGGAAATATTTGGTTCGGTCTGTTTATCGTGGAAAGAACATTTTGGTTGTGGGACCAACAGGATGTGGAAAGACTCTTGCGGCTCAAACAGTAGCTAATGCTTTAGACCGCCCTTTCTTTTATTTCAATCTTGGTGCTGCGCAAGATGCACGTGCATCTCTTATTGGAAATACACATTACAATAAGGAATCTGGAACTTATTTTAGTGAATCTACATTCGTCAAGGCAATCAAGACTCCAAATGCTGTAATTCTTCTTGATGAAGTTAGCCGTGCTCATCACGATGCTTGGAACGTATTGATGACTGTATTGGACGACATTCAACGTTATCTACGATTGGACGAAAAGATAGAGAGTGATGTTGTAAAGGTTGCTGAGGGTGTGTGTTTCATTGGAACCGCAAATATCGGTAACGAATATACTGCTACTAGGGTAATGGACCGTGCTCTTATGAGTCGTTTCCCTATCAAGATTGAAATGTCTCCTATGGATAATCTAACTGAATTTAATTATTTGAAGACTCGGTTTTCTATTACGGATGAACTTTCTCTAAAGATTCTTACTGCTGTTTGTGAGATTGCTCATCATACCCGTGAACAGGTAAAGAGTGAAGATAGTAAGATTACTAACTTTATTCCTACACGTTCTACTGTAGAAATGAGTGAACTTATTCTTGATGGATTTACATTGAACGAAATTGCTGAAACTGCAATTTATCCCAACTTCATGACTGATGGTGGAGTTGACAGTGAACGAACTTATATTAAACAATTGGTTCAGAAGTATATTCCTGCTGCTACGGCAGAAACATTAATCAATGACCCCTTAAAGGTTGACAATACCCAGCCTCCATTCTAAAATAAGTGGACTATGGAAAATACCTACAGCGATTATTGGTTGGACGACTTTGATTTCGAAGAAGTTGATAACGAAAAGGCAATTAATACCAACTTGATTAAGTTGGCAATGGCTCGTAGAGCTATCAGCAATTTCGTTCATATTCTTACAAACAAGTCTATTCCTGTCTATTTTAATGATACTGGGGAAAATTGCACTGACGGTAGTGTTGTGTATATTTCTTCTGATATTGTTAACAAAGAGGATTTTGACCCCGCTGTAGGTCTTGCTTTACATGAAGGTAGTCATGTATTGTTGACCAATTTTGATATATTCAAGACCGTTTGGCAAAAAGTTCCTCGTGATCTATACAACTATGCCCAACATTTACAAATTACAAAGGAAGATGTTCATTCTCTTGTAAAGAACATGTTGAACTATATTGAGGACCGCTATATTGACAACTATGTCTTTAATAACGCTCCTGGATATAGAGGATATTACACCGCACTATACGATACTTATTTTAACAGTCCAAAGATTGATGTGATGTTAAAGAGTAATCTATATAGAGTTCCCAGTATTGCGAGTTATGAAGCTCGTATTGTTAATTTTAATAATAAGAATACTGACTTGGAAGCGTTGCCAGGTTTACGTGACATTGCTAAAATTATTGACCTATCTGATATTGATAGGTTAAAGACTACAACTGATCGATTGAATATAGCATATCAGATATCAGAAATTATTCTAAAGAACATTGTCGAGGCTCCTAAACAGTCTACAAAATCAAATAATAATTCTGATAATCAATCAGATGGGGGAAATTCTAAATCCCAGTCTGAATCCAAAAATGCAATTATTTCCAAAATTGGTTCTTCTGATTCATCGAACAAATCTAAATCATCTGAATCTATTGATGATATTCTTGGTGTCAATGATACAACAAAGGTTGATACTACAAAAGAACAAGAAGTAAAACAAAATATTGGTGAAGATAAAAACATTTCTAAGATTAAAAATAACCAAATTCGTAAGGCTTTGGATAAACAACGGGATTTTTTGAGCGGTAATATTAAAAAGAAAAAGGTTACCGCCAAAGAAAAGAAGATTCTGGATGCTATCGAACAGTCTGGAATGACTCTTGTAGTTGTTGGTAATAACTATATTAAGTCAGATGGAACTTATAGTGTAGATTCAATTGTTGTTAAGAAGCTTACCAAAGAACTTATCAACAGCGAAATGTTCCCGTTAAGCCGTCTTGATTATAAAGAAAATGCTTATACAACAAAAGAGTTGACGGACGCTGTAAACCTTGGATTTATTCAAGGCGCTGCTCTTGGCCGTAGACTACAAATTCGCAATGAAATCAATACATGTAAGCATATGCGTAAGTCTACCGGAAGAATTGACAAACGTATTCTATCAGAATTGTCGTTTGATAATGAAAATGTATTTTATAACATCGATGTAGACCGTTATAATAAATCATATATTCACATTAGTATAGATGCCAGTTCTAGCATGAATGGCAAGAAGTGGACAAGCACAATGACTGCTGTTGTAGCTATTTGTAAGGCCGCTTCTATGATTGATAATTTGAGAGTAAGTGTGAGTTTTAGGTCAACCTTTAGTTGCACGCGAGTTACAAATTCTCAATTGCCATACGTGGTTCTTGCTTATGACTCTTCTATTGATAAAATTAATAAGGTAAAGAATCTATTTCCGTATATTGTTCCCGCTGGATGCACTCCTGAAGGATTGTGTTATGAGGCAATCATGGAACATCTACCCACATCTACGGATGACAATTTTTACTTTTTGAATTTTAGTGATGGACAACCATACATGACTTATTCAGAACCTAATGGTGACTCTGTTGCTTATCAAGACGAAAATGCTTTAATACATACTCGTCAACAGGTAAATAAAATTCGTGACAAGGGATATAAGATTTTGAGTTATTTCATCAGAGACTCCTATGAATCTACTTATAATCTCGCTTCTCTT
>Ga0194115_10002748_pt1 | contig 20623 bp, 22 predicted proteins | sample TA2MahsurfametaG_3_FD_148656 | JGI IMG/M metagenome (GOLD analysis project Ga0194115, IMG submission 148656) | Freshwater microbial communities from Lake Tanganyika, Tanzania - TA2015002 Mahale S4 surface | ecosystem: Environmental > Aquatic > Freshwater > Lake | place: Tanzania: Lake... | reverse complement strand
AGGTCCAAGATAAGACCCTTTTTTCATTAATGAAAAAAACCCTATATCTTTTGAATTATAGCCAGAAACAGATTTTAGATTATTAAATCCTGTAACCTGATTTAGAAAACTAAGAATTTCTTCTGAAGCCAAATAATCACCAATTTCTTTGAGATATGGAGGTAAATCCAATCCTTGCGAAGACCATTTATTACTTTCAGCTTGAGTGGTATACAATCTCCCTTCTTTAGATTTATTTTTATAAAAATCTTCAAACTCAAAAAGTAGTTTATTAAAAACATCTTTTTGTAGAAAATTGTCTATAACTACATGTGGAAAAGGCTGTGCAGTTGTAAATAATTCTTTAAGCTCACTAAAGGATGCAATTTCATTTGAAATAAAATTTGATTTCATATTTGTGGTTTTTAATTAAGAAGCAAAATTGAAAAGACAGGAAGTGCTAAATCTGAATCCAGTCTTTATGATAAAAAGAATCATTATTAGCTAACTGGTTATTAAAAGGTGCAATAACAAGTTTGTAATTGAATTTTCCGAAAATTGCTGCCCACCAACTAAATGTACTATTAGCAATTATAAAGTGTTTGCAATTAACCATTAAACGAAATTCTTGAATATCATCGGTCTTTTCTAGATTATCTATAAAAACAACTCTTTCGTTTTTAAACACCTTTCTGCACCATTCTAAATCATCAGAAAAAATAAAAAACAGAGGAGATTTGACTTTCTGTTTAATTAATATAAACGCGTTTTCATAATATTCTTTACTTAATAAATTATCATACTCCTTTCTTCTTACATGAACGCAAACACTTTCTGAATTCAGTATACTTGTATTGTAATTGTAATAGTCATTAGAAAATATATTTAAGTAATTAAACTTATCTACAATCAAATAATTATTTTGAGTCAAATAATTATTTGATTGAAAATATCCGTCTATAAATATAAAGTTAAATTGATTTTTTAACTTTTCAAGCTCACTAAAGTTAATTAACTGGCTATCAGCATTCTCAAAAATAAAAAAGACTTTAAAGAAGCTTCTTAAAAATTGTGGGGATTTTTTAAAAAAAATAAACAAACTTTGCTGCATAAAATTCGCATTTATCAACAATGGGTACATTAAGTATTGCAAAACTGGAGAACGGCCATACTTATCAAACCAAAAACCAGTTGTATTATCTACTATCAATTCTTTATTGTAAAATTTTGAAACTAGAAGTCCGAAATTATAAATAAACAACTGATTTCCCAGGCCCCCTTTATTTCTAATGTATATAAATCCCATTAATTAATAATTTAAAAACAAGTTAAAGTGACATATATATTCTTCTGCCATTAACAACAAAAAATGGCTTTGGTCTATCTTTAAAAGACCATGCTCGAACAAAATCATAAACATCTTCAGGGGAAGATTTTAATGGAATTTCAAGATTATTGCTATCCTTGTCATAGAAAAAACATTCCTCAGCTGGCCGTAAAAATTCTGTTACCGGCATCAACATTTTATCAAAGTTTTTTTTAAACATTGAAAACGAAAGTTTTTAAACCTTATCAAAAAGGGTCTCAGCTGTATCATCCTCTGTAATCACACATTTCCAACTATCAATAATTTTCCCTTCATCTAACTTTTCATCTATATAATGAAGTGTAGATCCATGTTCCCAGCAATTCAACTTTCTTGCATTTAGAATCGCCCAACTAGTACTATATCGACCTTTATACTTCAGTAAATAAGAGTGATGAATGTTAATTATTCCAACTTTAACTCTATTTATTTGTTCAGCTTCAATTTTTTTCCAAAAATTTATTGAAAACACAACATCTATTTTTTCATTTAAAAGCAAATCTAAATCATTATAAACTGGTATTTGATTATCTTCTAATGTTGCTTTAAATTCATCTTGCCACCAGCCATTGAATGGAGGCGGGAAACCACCAACAATTTCAACTTTTGAAGAATTTTTAACCCAATTTAAAACATCACACGCTAGTTTTCTACTCCCAATTATTGCAATTCTTTTCTTCATTAATTAAAGTAAGATATTTGAGTTAAATCGAATCAAGCCACCATCCACTTGGTAAAGCAACAAACTTTTTGGTGAATTCATATACCCCATCTAAAAATGTTTTATTTTTAAAAACGGAATATATATTATTGTTAATATGCACTCCAGATGCATAAAATCCTTTAGATCTATAATATTCAATTGCCTCATTTTTATTTTCTGAAAGGGTACCGTATATCCAATAATTAGGATTCGCGTTTTCATTAATTACCAAAGGTCTAATTTCAACACTATTTTTAAATTGATTATTATATTTTATACCATTATCTCTCTGTATATCAAGTAATTTATCTATGTCAGACATCTGCCTAATTCCGATAAATGAATTTAACTCGCTCATTAATGCACCATACCCTTCCAGAATTATATCACAATCAGAATTAATCTCTCCATCAGTAGTTCTAAATTTAGATCTATCAATACCATAGTCTCTGATGAGTACAGCTTTATCAAATGTTGATTTGTCTTTAAAAACAATGGCGCCACCTTCAATTGTATTTGGCAACCTTACAGCTTGGAAAGAAAATAATGTAAAATCTGTACAAACATTCCCTAATTTTTTCTTTTTGTATTCGGAACCGAAAGCTTCTATGCAATCATCGATAACTGGAATGCAATATTTTTTTCCTAACTCATTTATTTTGTCAATTTCTCCTACATACCCGCAAAAATGATTATGAAAAATTGCTTTAGTTTTATTTGTAATTTTAGACTCTACGTCACCTGGAGAAAGTGTTCCAGTTTCCGGATTAATATCAGCCCAAACTACTTTCAATCGCTTGGTAACAAATGGCTGGTTTGAGGCTAAGCAACTAACCGGACTAGCAATTATCTCATCTCCAGGATTTAAATCTAAAGTTGAAAGAAGTACTAAAACAGCCATATTATAGGAATTGACTGTTAAAATATAATTACATCCAATAAATTCCTTAAGATGAAATTCAAATGATTTCCCATATTTACCATAACTCAATTGTCCTGAATATAAAATTTCATTTAAGTCAGGAAATAAATTTTTGGGCACATATGGCTTATATAAAGGAATCATCACCACCCATTTTTAATTAATTTAACCATATCATCACAATTTTCTATAGTTACCCACCACCCACAAGGTATGTTAATAAATTATCATATGAGTTTCTTCTTATATGAACACAAACACTATTAGTATTCGTGATTTTATTAAAATACTCTTGGTAGTGACTAGTATAAGCAATTGTATCATGTATCTTATTTCGTATTGTAAAATTGCTATCCGTCAAATAATCAACGGATTGAAAGTAACCTTCAACATATATACAATTTTGAGAATTAAAATTAAAATTATCTATATATTTTTTTTTAAAAAATCCTTTTCAAGCAAATATTTAACCCTAATTGTATTTTTTAACCATATGGGCATTTTTTTTATTAAAATAAAAAATATTTTTTGAAATAAAGTTGCTTCCATTGGATTATCAACTATTAATTTATCTAATAAAGGTATACGTCCATAATTATCTTTAAAAAATCCAGTAGAGTTATCAATTACCAGCTTTAAATTATATTTAGAAGATATCAATAATCCGAAATTATAAATGAATAACTGATTGCCTAATCCACCTTTGTTTCTTAAATAGATGTACCCCATAAACTAGTATTTTTTTTACTAAAATAATATAAGGATAAAAGATATATTGTAGAGAAAAAAATACTTGAAAAAACTGCTCCAATAAAATCAAAATATTTAATAAAAATAAATGAGAAAATAATGCCTATAAGTGCAGTTGTAATTTTTATCCACATTAATGCTTTCATACGCATTTTTGATTGAAAATCAATTGATATAATTTGTGCTGTTGAGAAAACCCCGCCAGACAAAAACATGTATGGCAAATAATTAGAAACTTCAATATATTTTTCATGTGCCAATAGATCAATAATAATTTTAGAAAAGAAAAGCATAAGAATGGATCCAAGAATAACTAATAAAATAGAATAAAATGCCATTTTATTAATTAAATTAGATGATCTACTAACATTTTCATGATTATTAGCAGAGCCAACTTTCTGATATAAGATCGGTGTTACAGTTTGAACAAAATTTCCAATAAGTATTGAAGGTGGATAGTACCCAAGTTGAAATACTATTGCATACTCCGCAACCTTTGTTGCTGATATAAAATATCCTAAAAAATATCTATCACTACTCATCTGAAACCAAGTAAATATGCCCCAGATAGTAAATGGATATGAAAAAATGAGAATCCTTCTCGCCCACACATTTTTTTTTCGCATAGATTGATAGTCAATCTTTAAAAAAATACTTCTCCTCAAATTTAATATTTGTAAGAATAAAATAAATAGATTGGAGGTTGCAATTATAATTAAAAATTTCAAAATTGAACTTTCGTGATTTACGGCTACAAAAAAAAGTAGTGAAACTTTAATAACAATATCAATAATTTGATAAATAGCAACTGTCTTTCTTTTTCTGATAATATTATAGTATGAATAAATTAAAGACGAGAAACTAGAACTTATAGCAATTAAAATAAAACAAATAAACATAGGAAAGTTTATTTGAAACATGTTCTTAGTTGAATAATACAATATTAAAGAAATACTTAAAAATAATAATGAAAAGTATTTTATTGTATTTAAGCTTTCTTTAAAAAAAACTGACAATTCATTTTCTTCACTAGCAATCCAATAAAATCTAGAAAAACCATTTCCAAAAGGACCAAAAAATATTTGAGTAGCAAAAATTGTTAGAGTAGTACCTAAATAATATAATCCAAATGAAGCTTGAGGTAAATAAAATGAAAATATTTTTGTTATTATTAAAAGGCCTAAAGTATTTACAATATTGCCAATTAAAACCCAAATAAATTCTTTTACTAATATTTTGTTTTTGTTAATATTCTTTAACACGAATTCTAAATAAAATTTTAATGATTATCCAAGACTTATAGAGCCCAAATAAAAAAATCGCAGGCAACACTAATTGATATATTTGCATAGCAATATCAGAAACCCATATCTTAGGATCTACATAACCAAATGGTTTGAATGTTGCAAATAATAAGGGAATTGATATTAAACCTTTAGAAGATAAAAATTTAGAACAAATCCCAATATACGCACCTGAAATTATACTTAATAAAACAACACCCAAAAAACCAAATTCCCAAAAAAAATGTGCGCCAGTTGGAAATTCCACCATCAATGTTTCAGTGCCATACAATTTCCCCATTATCAAATACATTCCTAGTGAAAATTGATCATTAGCGTCTATAGCACTAGGATATGGCTTATTTTGATTCAAAGAGCGTGGCATAAATCCTAATAATGAATTCCTAATTGGATTCATGCCAGCTGGTCGTTGATCATATAGATACAAAAATGCAGTACCCGCCCTTGTTGGCGCTCCCAATCTCCATTCAATTTCATCGAGTAACGAACGGCTTCCTTGTTTTTCAGAAAAATCTTGAGGTACTAAGCTAATACCATTTTCATTTATTGTAACCCTTCCGCCTAATAGATCAGGAAATGTAAACTTAAGAACAATTAAAAAGAATATGCTAATAGATAAATATTTTATAGTTTTTTTAGAGTAAAAAAGATAAATAAAAATAAAAATAAAATAAAAAATAGTATAAACAAATGCACCTCGAGTAGCTATCCCTAATAATGATGCTGCAAGTACTATAACACCTAAAAAAGTATAAAACTTGTTATTTAGATATTTTGAAGCAAAAATTAAAAGTGGTCCTATACTTATCCCTACAAAAAAAAATAATTGAGAAAAAATCGAAAATAATACATTCATTGGTCTTAACGAAACCAAATAATACATGTTAATAATGAACCCTATTGATATTATAATGAAGAGAAATTTTGATTCTGAAACATTCATTTTTAGTAAATCAAATTTGTTTACCCTTTGACCTTTCTCTTTATAAAAAAACCCAATTATAAGAAAGCCGATAATCCAAAATAACCAAGAAATAATTTCAATCCCATAAATAGTTAATAAATCATATAATTTTACATCATCTTCCATTTCAAATTTATACCCACTCATAATTCTTAATAAAGTTGGAAGTGTATAGTGTAGTAGTAATTTTACAAAAACAAAAAAAAACACAAGATTTGTTAAAATATTATTTTTATAAAACTTATTAACAACAACTCTTCCATAAATAGTTAAGGCCCAAAGTATTGTTAGCGATACTATGAAAAGAAAATTGTATAATATGTAATTCAATTTATAACCTTTTAACTAATTATTTTTAGAAGAAACATAGGTGATATTTTTAAATACTAATTTATTCCCATCTTCGTCTTCTATATATGCGTTGGGATATGGATCAGTCAAGCATCTTATAAAATTGTATATTTCAAATAAAGACATACTTTTAAAATCATTTAAACTAATCTTGCTTTCTTCTGGTCTTCTCCCTCTAAAATATGATCCTTTAGTTATATCTTGAGTTTCTGGTTTTATGTTTGGATAAATATTGAAAAAATCATTTAACAATTTTATTGAACTTTGAATTAAATTCTCAAAAACTTTTTCCATAGAATCACCAACTAGAGAAAAATCTTTTTTTAACCAAATATCTCCTGCATCAAGTTTATTTGAAAGCGTAATTAAAGATATTTTACTTTCGATCATGCCATCTATAATCTGATTTTGCAATGGCGAACCACCTCTATAATATGGTAAATCTGAGGGATGTATTCCTAAACAAATATTACTTTCTGTAAATGACTCTGGAATAATCCAACTCCATCCAATAAATAAAATTAAATCTACATCACTTAATGGATTGTTTTCGTATGATTTATATTCTTCTAATGTGGTAATGATTTTTTTTACATTAACTTTTTTATGTTTTTCAATTACGTTAAAATAGATTTTGCCCAATCTCTATAACCACAAAAAACTATATTAATTTTACTCATACTTTTTTTTAAATTCTACGTGTTTTATATATAATATACCTTTATTATCTTCAATATATCCGTTTGGATATGGATCTTCCAAGCACCTAAAAAAATTATATAATTCTTCAGTATTCATTTTATGAAATTTTTCTTTTGTTAAGCAGCTGTCTAACGGATTTCTTTTGGTTCTAACAATAGATTCCTCGGGCCATTCTTTCCATTTGATATTTGGCACATCATCCAAATATCTATTAAACAACACAATACTCGTGGCTGTCATTTGGTTCAAAATATCAGTCATATTTCCAGAAAGATCTAAATCCACTTCGTGAGAATATAATCTATTATGTGTGTGTGCCCTTTTAGATGATTCATCGTAAGTGAAACTAAATATTCTGTGTTTTGTTCTAGTTATCCCATCAATTATTTGAAGCTGAAGTGGAGAACCATAAGAATATCTATCTAATTCGGCACAGTGTACGCCAATAGCTTTAATTTTTGAAGTGATATTTTCTCCTAGCTCATCACTCCAACCACAAGTTATAATCAAATCATATTCTTCTAAATCTAGTTTAGATAGTTCTTCATTTGATTTACACAATACACTCATATGCACTTTAGGATGCTTTTTTATAAAAGGATAAACATCTAAAGACCAATTTCTGTAAGCCAAAAAAATTATTTTCATATTATTTTCATATTTTTTGTTATAACCACCAACCACATGGAATAGCAACAAATTTATTAATGAATTGATCGACCCCGGTTAACTTTGTATTATTGCCAAAAATTGAATAAATATTAAGATTAATATGTACGCCTGTTGCATAGAAGCCTTTTGACTTGAAATAATCAATAGTTTTGATTTTATCTTCCGACAGGGTACCATAAACCCAATAATTAGGTTTTACAAATTTATTAACACTCAATGATTTAATTTCAATATTATTTTTCAATTCATTCTGCCATTTATATGCATTTTGTTGTTGCTTTTTTAACAAATTTTCAATGTGTAACATTTGCTTAAGTCCAATAAGAGAGTTTAGCTCACTCATCAATCCTCCATAACCCTCTAATTTTATGTCACATTCAGGATTTATTTCACCATTATCTTTTCTAAACTTAGTTCTATCAATACCATAGTTTCTTATTAGAACTGCCTTTTCAAACATCTTTTTATTCTTAAAAACAATAGCTCCTCCTTCAATTGTATTGGGCAATCTAACAGTTTGAAATGAGAATATAGTAAAATCTGTATCAACATTTCCTAGTTTCTCTCCTTTAAATTCAGAACCAAAGGCCTCGATTCCGTCATCTATTACAGGGATACTATTTTTCTTTCCAATATCATCAATAGCATCAATATCTCCTAGATACCCACAGAAATGATTGTGAAAAATTGCTTTTGTTTTTTTTGTAATTTTTGACTCAACATCTAATGGACATAAAGTTCCTGTTTTGGGATTAACATCTGCCCAAATTACTTTTAACCCTTTAGTTGCGAAAGGTTGACATGAGGCCAAGCAGCTAACTGGGCTTGCAATAACTTCATCTCCAAATTGAATATATAAAGTTGATAAAACAATATTTACAGCAGTATTGTATGTATTTGTAGTTAAAATATACTCTGAACCGATGAATTTTTTAATTTTAGATTCAAAATCTTTACCATATTTTCCAAAACTTAATTGTCCAGAATATAAAATTTCATTCAATTCGGGATTCAAATTATCTGGCATAAAAGGCTTATAAATAGGAATCATTACCAACCCTTTTTTATTAATTCTACCATCTTATCACAATCTTCTATAGTAACCCACCACCCGCATGGAATGTGTACTAATTTTGAATAAAATTTATCAAGATTTGGCATATTAGATGGGAAATCATTTAAGTATGTATGGGAGTCATTTCTCTTGTGAATTTCTGATGCCATAAATCCATTTTCATTCATCATTTTAACAAATTTATCTCTTCTTTCAACCTTGAGTGTATATAACCAGTAGGAAGACTCTGAGTTAGGATAATGGATCACTGTTTCAAGACCAGAAACCCCAGCAAGATGTAAATCTAGATATTTACCTATTGTATAATATTTAGCTAAAAGCTCATGGATTGTTTCTAATTGAACTAACCCAATAGCTGCATTTACATTATTCATATGATATTTGTATCCTTGAAATTGAATATTATTTTCTAGTCTTGATACATTTTTGTCTAACCCAAACCATCTAATTAGTTTTCCTTTTTCATATAGATTTTTATTTTGGATTTGTAAAACTCCCCCATCTATTGTAGTCAAATGTTTAATAGCTTGAAAAGAAAAAACAGTAAATGGAAAATGATTTCCTGTTTTTTTGCCATTATAAGTTGCACCCAGTGCATGTGCAGCATCTTCTATAACCGGAATGTTATATTTGTCAGAAATTTCTTTTATTCTTTTAACATCAACAGGTGTTCCTGCATAATCAACAACTATAATAGCTTTTGTTTTTTTGTTGATAGCATTTTCAATAGCTATTGGAGAAATATTTCCAGTTTCATAATCAACATCTGCCCAACGAATTTTTGCTCCAACCATTTTGATTGCTACATTTGTTGGTTCAGCTGTCATTGCAGAACTAATTACCTCATCTCCATATTTTACTCCAGCTAATATTAAAGCAATATGAAGAGCTGCAGTTCCTGAATTCAATGATAAAGTATGCCCACTACCAATAAATTTTTCAAAATCTCTCTCGAATTTTTCAACAACTTCTCCTTGTGCAATATAACCGCTATATAAAACTTCTTCTAATTTAGTCATTAATACATTCTTAGGTGGAAGATATGTTTTGATTAATGGTAACATATTTACTTATTATAGTTTTTTAATTCTTCTTGAACATAATCTAAATTTAATAATATTTTTTTTAACTCTTGACTCGTTAGTTGATTGGTATTATGTGAACTATACTCTTCATTTAATAATTTTGGTCCTTCATCTTGAATATATTTTGTATAATTTAAATCCCTAAAATCTGCAGGCACTCTGTAAAAATTTCCTAAATCCTCTGCCTTAGACATTTCTTCTTTTGAACACAAAGTTTCATATAGTTTTTCTGCATGTCTTTCCCCTATAATGTTAATTTTATTCTTTGCATTAAAAATTTCTTTTAACGATTCTGCTAATGCTTGAATAGTTGCTCCTGGCGATTTTTGGACAAATATATCTCCTGGATTCCCATTTTGGAAAGCAAACATCACTAGCTCAACTGATTGATCCAAGGACATCATAAATCTTGTCATTTGAGGATTTGTTATAGTCAGTGGTTTACCCTCTTTAATCTGCTTTATGAATAAAGGTATTATCGAACCTCTTGAGGCCATTACATTACCATACCGAGTTGCTGTATATACTGCATTTACATTTTGAACTCTAGGGTCTCGGGCTTTTGAAATAACTAGTTTTTCCATCATTGCTTTAGAAATTCCCATAGCATTTATAGGATATACTGCTTTGTCAGTACTAAGTACAACCACACGCTTTACTTTATTATTGGCAGCAGCTTCTAAAACATTTTCAGCTCCATAAATGTTAGTATGAACCGCTTGCATTGGGAAAAATTCACATGAAGGAACTTGCTTTAATGCTGCTGCATGAAATACAAAATCTACACCAGACATTGCACTATTTACACTATCAAAATCTCGAATATCTCCTATGACAAAGTTTAGTTTTGGATTTCGATATTCTATACGCATATCTTCTTGTTTTTTTTCATCTCTACTAAAAATTCTGATTTCCTTTAAATCTGAATTTATGAAGCCCTTTAACATGGCATTCCCAAACGAACCAGTCCCTCCGGTAATTAATAGCACTTTATTTTTAAACATATATATTAAATTATTAATTGAATTCTTTAGGCAATTTAGTCCACTCTGTTGGTGGCAATGCTTTAAAGTAATTATAAGTTTTTTGTAATCCTTCCGCACGGTCTACCTTGGGCTCCCAACCCAAAATGGTTTTGGCTTTGGTGATATCGGGTTGTCTTTGCTTGGGATCATCCACTGGTAATTCCTTGTAAACAATTTTCACAGTAGCGCCTGTTAATTTCAAAACCTCTTCTGCAAAATCTTTTAAGCTAATCTCATTGGGATTACCAATATTCACGGGTTGACTATAATCACTTAATAATAATCTATAAATACCTTCTACTAAATCATCCACATAACAAAAGCTTCTGGTTTGTGAACCATCTCCAAAAACCGTTAAGTCTTCTCCTCTCAATGCTTGACCAATAAATGCAGGCAATGCACGACCATCATTCAAGCGCATTCTAGGTCCATAAGTATTAAAGATTCTAATAATTCTGGTTTCTACATTATGAAAAGTGTGGTAAGCCATGGTTATACTTTCCATATAACGCTTTGCTTCATCATACACCCCTCTAGGACCCACTGGATTCACATTACCCCAATACGCTTCGGTTTGTGGATGCACCAATGGATCACCGTATACTTCGCTTGTACTTGCTACCAATATTCTTGCACCCTTCGCTTTGGCTAGACCTAAGCAATTATGCGTTCCCATCGCACCTACTTTCAAAGTTTGGATGGGGATTTTTAAATAATCTTTAGGACTAGCAGGAGAAGCAAAATGTAAGATATAATCCAAGTTACCTTTAATATCTATATAAGTAGTAATATCATGATGTATGAATTCAAAATGCGGATTGGATCTTAGATGCTCGATATTCATCAAGTCACCTGTGATTAAATTATCCATCGCAATCACATAATAACCTTCCTTGATAAAACGATCACATAAATGCGATCCTAAAAATCCGGCAGCTCCTGTAATTAATACCCTCTTTTGACTTATATTATATTTTTAAGCGTCTGCTCTTCCTATGCTTTCATAATGATACCCTAACTCTTTCATCTTAACAACTTCAAATAAATTTCTTCCATCAAAAATAATTTTATGTTGCTTTAACTCCTGATCCATTAATTCAAAATCGGGGGTTCTAAACTCACTCCACTCTGTGGCAATAATCAAGGCATCTGCTTTTTGTAATGCCTGGTACTGACTCTCGGCATATTGTATCTTATCTCCGATTTGTGCTTTAACATTAGGCATGGCTTCCGGATCATAGGCTGTAATAGTGGCTCCTGCCTCCATTAATGCTGCTATAATACTTAATGCTGGCGCTTCTCTTATATCGTCCGTGTTAGGCTTAAATGCCAATCCCCATAATGCAAAATGCTTGCCTATTAAGTTGTCTTTATAATAAGCTTTGATCTTTTCTACTAAATGTAATTTTTGATAGGCGTTTACTTTTTCCACCGCTTTTAAAATCTCAAAATCATATTGCTCTTCATCGGATGACTTTATTAAAGCTTGTACATCCTTGGGGAAACAGCTTCCTCCATATCCTATACCTGGAAATAAAAAGCGTTTACCTATTCTATCATCACTACCAATGCCTCTTCTTACCATATCCACATCTGCTCCCATGCGCTCACATAGTTGTGCAATCTCGTTCATGAATGAAATCTTAGTAGCAAGGAAGGAGTTGGCTGCATATTTCGTTAACTCCGAACTACGCTCATCCATAAAGATTACCGGATTGCCCTGTCTAACAAAGGGCGAATATAAATCACTCATTAATTTTTTAGCTCTTTCCGATCTTGTTCCTACTACTACACGATCGGGCTTCATAAAATCATCCACCGCTACACCCTCTCTTAAAAACTCAGGATTGCTCACTACATCATACGTACCTTTATAATGAACCGCGATGGCAGCATTTACTTTATCAGCCGTGCCTACGGGTACCGTACTTTTATTCACAATAACTTTATATCCTTTTAATATTTTTCCTAAATGATCCGCAACACCCAACACATATTTTAAATCTGCACTACCATCCGCACCTGGAGGTGTTGGCAATGCTAAAAAAATAATCTCTGCTTCTTCAATAGCTTCTTCCAACTGCGTAGTAAACTTTAATCTACTCTCTTTGATATTTCTTAAGAAAATCTTTTCTAATCCTGGCTCATAAATAGTGATTTGTCCACTGCTTAATTTCCCTACCTTACTCTTATCAATATCAACACATGTAACTTTATTGCCCGTCTCTGCAAAACAAGTACCTGTCACTAATCCAACATATCCCGTGCCAACAACTGCAATTTTCATCATTTAAAACTGATTTATAACTTCTTTTAATGTACTATTAATTCCTTCTTTTAAATTATAACTTGCCTTCCATCCCAGTTTATTAATTTTACTAGTGTCCATCAATTTTCTAGGTGTTCCATCTGGTTTTGTTGTATCAAACACGAGTTTTCCTTCATATCTAACCTCCTCAACAATCATCTCTGCCAATTCTTTTATAGAGACATCTGTACCACAACCTATATTCACTAAACCTTGTTCATTGTAATTTTGTAATAAAAAATAACAAGCATCAGCTAAATCATCAACATGTAAAAACTCTCTTCTTGGTGTTCCTGTTCCCCAAATAGTAACGGTTGGCTCATTATTTTTTTTTGCTAAAACAATTCTTCTAATTAAAGCAGGGAGTACGTGAGAATTTTCAGGATGATAGTTGTCATTGGTCCCATATAAATTGGTGGGCATTGCAGAAATAAAATTACAGCCATATTGTGCTCTATAACTATCACACATTTCAATGCCTGCAATTTTAGCAATAGCATAGGGTTGATTCGTTGATTCCAAATAACCACTTAATAAGTATTCTTCCTTTAAAGGTTGCGGAGCCATTTTGGGATATATGCAAGAAGATCCTAAAAACAACAACTTAGTTACCTTATTTAAATAGGAAGCATGAATCACATTGGCCTCCATCATTAGGTTGTCATAGATGAATTCAGCACGATAAGTATTGTTTGCATGTATACCTCCAACTTTTGCTGCTGCAAGTATTACGTATTCTGGTTTTTCTTTTTCAAAAAAATCATTAACAGCTTGCTGCTTTCTTAAATCTAACTCACTGGAAGTTCTTGTAACAATATTCTTATACCCTTCCTTTCTTAGTTTTCGCTCTAATGCAGAGCCTACCATTCCTCTATGTCCAGCGACATAAATTTTAGCAGTTTGCTCCATGATTATATTCCACTTTGTTTAATGTACAATTCCTTTTTAAATAAGGAAACATCACTCGCAACCATTTCTTTAACCAATGCGGCTAAATCATACTTAGGCTTCCAGCCTAATTGATTCATTGCTTTTTTAGGATCTCCAATTAACAAATCAACTTCAGTTGGTCTGTAATATTTAGGATCTACCTTCACGACAACTTGGCCTTCATCCAATTTATATTCTCCAGTATTTTTTATAACATATCCTTCTTCTGCTTCTTCCTTACCCCTAAATGCTAATTCAATCCCTAATTCAGCAAAACTCATTTTTACAAAATCGCGAATAGTTGTAGTTATGCCTGTTGCCAAAACAAAGTCCTCTGGTTTTTCTTGTTGCAAAATCAAATACATTCCTTCAATATAATCCATTGCATGACCCCAGTCTCTTTTTGCATCTAAGTTTCCTAAGTACAAACAATTATCCATACCTAAAGCTATCTTAGCTGTTGCTCTTGTAATTTTTCTTGTTACAAAAGTTTCACCTCTCTGTGGTGACTCATGATTAAACAAGATGCCATTACATGCATACATGTTGTAGGCTTCTCTATAATTCACCGTAATCCAATATGCGTACAATTTTGCAACAGCATAAGGAGAGCGGGGATAAAAGGGTGTAGTTTCAGATTGAGGTACAGCTTGTACTAAACCATACAATTCTGATGTGGAAGCTTGGTATATTTTTGTTTTCTTTGTTAAGCCTAATAAACGAACTGCTTCTAATATCCTAAGGGTACCGATACCATCTGCATTTGCAGTATATTCTGGTTCTTCAAAACTTACATGAACATGACTCATTGCAGCCAAGTTATAAATTTCATCTGGTTGTACTTCTTGAATAATACGAATTAAATTAGTGCTATCAGTTAAGTCCCCATAATGCAAGTGAAGGTGTCTGTGTGGTGTATGAGGATCTTCATAAATATGATCTATCCTTTGTGTATTAAAAAGAGAAGATCGTCTTTTTATTCCATGAACCTCGTAACCTTTAGTTAATAAGAATTCTGCCAAATATGCCCCATCCTGACCTGTTATACCTGTAATAATTGCTTTTTTCACAATGTTTTTTTTTATTTTATTTATTTAACAACCAACTTGAAGACTGAATTTTATCTCCTAATCCATCAATCAACTCAATTCCTAATTCATGACAAACTGGTACTTCAGGAATTGAATTATTATTTTGATCCCCACCATTAGCGAACGCAATATCAAAATCTGTAAATAATTGTTGATGGACATGCCTTATTGTTTCACAAACGGTTCTGTCTTGGTCAATCGATAAAAACACTTTATCTACACTTTTGATGTTGGAAACTATAAAAACTCTTTCGTCCTCGTTTTGAAATTCTTTTGACCCTTTCAATGCTCGTTGATAGTCACTATTTACAATAACTATCAAATAGTCACCATTTGCTTTGGCATTTTTAAAATATTCAATGTGCCCTTTGTGGATTGGATTAAAATAACCACTTACAATTATTGCTTTCTTCTTGATAAAAAATTTATTGCAAATATGCACACTAAACTGCGCACCATAATGTCATTTATTGACGATTTAAGACAATAGGCAGTTTTAAATAAAACTATTTATAGCCTGAAAATGAATGATTTAATGATTTACGAATATCCATGAATACGAATCGATGGTCTGGACCATACTAATCCCGGTAAAAAAATAGTTGTGAAAAAATCGAGAACAAAACACTCATTGGCCTTAGAGAAACTAGATAATACATATTTATTACAAACCCAATTAAAATTATAAAAAAAAAGAAATTTTGACTCTTTAATATTCATATTTACAAACTCAGTTTTTTCTATTTTTAACTGATTTCGTTTATAAATTAAGCTTGCTATAAAAAAACCAAGAAGCCAAAAAAGCCATGAAAAAAATTCAATTAGATATATTATTAATATGTCAATAAATTTAACATCGTCAGTTTTTTCAAACTGAAAATCTCTATAAATTCTTAAAATTGCTGGTAAAGTATAATGAAGTAAAATTTTTATAAAAATAATATAAAATACAAAATTTACTAAAACTCTATTACTATACAAACTTTGTGCGATTTTTCTTCCATATAAAACTAATCCCCATAATAAAATCAGAATAGCTATTAAAAAAAATCATAAAAAAAGTAATTCAATTTATATTTATTTTAATTATAAATTAGAAGATAATTTTGTATTAGATAAAAACTTAAGTGTGTGGTTTGCAGGTATACTTTTTGTAATAATTGAACCAGATGAAATAATGCAATCATCCCCTATTTCTAAATAAGGTTCAATAAAGATACCTGTTCCAAATTTAATTCTGTCTCCTATTTTAACTGTCCCGGAAGTTTGAACTCCAGGTCCAAATGAATTTGAATTTCCCAATAAATTATGATGTTCAATTACACATGTACTAGAAATAAAATTGTTACTGCCAATATCTGCAAAAACCCCAATTACAGTATTTGCTGCAATAATATTACCTACTCCAATTTTAACACCATTGGCAATAATAACAGAAGGATGTATAGCATTTGCAAAATTTAAATTTGCTTCGGACAATTGTTTAAAAATTTCATCTTTCAGGACGGGATTTGATCCTAATGTTATTAAAATTTGGTCAAATAATCCGTTTCGATAATCACTGATAATACCCTCTACTGAAATTTTTGCCCTAACATCAAAACCAAATAATTTTGATCCTACCAGAGAATCATCATAGTAATGTGCTATTTGAGTTTGATTAGATTTTAATAAAATGTCTGTTGCAATAGAGGCTCCTGTTCCTGCACCAATAATTGCAATTTTGTTAATTTTATCACTTAACTCTGGTCTAGTTTGAAATTTTAATGAATTATTATTTAATTTTATGTACTCTTCACAATTTTCTTTTGTTACAACAGTCAACTCTTTGAAGTATTCTAATGGTATATTGTGTTTTTTAATTAATTGACTAGCAGGTTTTGTAATAATTAATTTATTACTAACTTCAATATTAGTTAATCTAGACTCATTCAAATATGACCTCCACTCTTGTTCTTGAAGTTCATTTTCACAAATAATTGCATATTTATACCCAACTTTTAACTTATTTCCGATTTCAATGTCTGTATAAAAAATACCATTATGAGTAGATATTTCCTCAACAATAGCTTTAGAAGTTTCAAATTCCAGAATTACGGTCTTATTTGAAGTTACAATTGACCCATTTTTCTCGAATCCAATTATAGTTACATATTCATCATTGGGATTCTCTTGGGGAATGGTTAATATTATTTTATTCATTTAATTTCATTAAGATTCATTAATATATTTTCTTTATTGGGCATTAAATCGTGTTCGGCATCAGGAGAAGATGGAATTGTGGATTCGTTTGAAAATATTCTAACGTCATTAAAAGTGTAGCCTTTCTGATTTAAAGATGCTATGAAATGTTCAGAAGCTGAGCCGTATGCACTTCCTTCTTCAATACATAATATTCTATTACAATTTTTTAGTAATTCTTTAGATAAACCATCTAAACTTAATGGGGAAATAGACTCAGGTGTAAATAAAATACATTTCTCTTCAAATTCTAAATATAACTCTTCTGCTACTTCTTCAGCAATTTTTGATGAAAAACCATATGAAAAAATTAGTGTATTTGGTTTTCCTGATACTGGAATTGAAATACGATTAATAGTCCCATTAATAGATTTGCACTCATACTGCAAATACCCTGGCAATGAAAAGTCTGATAATTCATTATATAATAGTTTATTCTCTATTACTATTGTTGGTGTAGAATCTATTTGTTTATCAAATGAATAGTTATAAATCTTATCTACGTTTGAATATTTATTCAGTGCTATTACATTTAGTCCATGAACCCCAAAAAATAATTTTTCAATTGATTGAGAATGAGTTGGACCATATCCTCTTCTTCCCCCCATTGGGGTTCTAACAATTAAAGGAAGATTTAAACTTTTTCCATACATTGTTTTAAATTTACTTGCATTTTGAATTAATTGATCTACAGTTAAAGTCATAAAATCACCGAACATTATTTCTGCTATAATTGGTTTTTTTGTCAAACAATAACCTGTAGAAAATCCAATTATTGAACTTTCAGCAATAGGAGTATTGAAAACCCTCCCCGGAAATTTTGTAGAAATACCTTTAGTTACTTTAAATGCACCTCCATAGATTTTTTCTGTCCCATTTGGCAAGTCTTCAATGTCTTCGCCAATATGTATTAGATCCTCATTTTTATTAAATAAGTTAGTTAAAGTTTCATTTATTCTTGTAACCAGTTTTTTATTATTACTATTTTTTTTAACTAATAATAGTTCTTGTTTAGTGTCGAAATTTTCTGCCAAAGTTCCAACTCTAACCGCTTTGTCCAAAATTTGCATTGGAATTATTTCATTAACAATATTATTAATCTCTTTGTCAATTTTAGTTAGTTCATTTTTATCTATTGTTCCATTTTTAATATTAATATGAAGCAAGTCCCTTTCTTTTAAAATTTCGATGTCTTGAATTGATCTATTGTCATCGCCTTTTGAATGGGAATTGATTCTTGAACATTTGATATGTATAAAAGCAGGCAAACTGTTTGATTTTACATATTCAATTGCGTTTTTACATGAATTATCTAAATGATCTATTTCCCAAATATTTGAATTTAAATACTTTATGCCAAATCCTGAGACAATTTCTGATATTTTGCCTAAAAATGTATTTATTGATGGAGTACTCTGAGCAATTTCATTATCCTCTAATACAATCAATATCGGACATTTATATAATGATATAAAATTCAAGGCTTCATACACAGAACCTTGGCCAAGCGTGCCATCTCCAATAAAAATTACACAAATATTTTCATTATTATGTTTTTTAAAGGAGAAAGACATCCCAGCGGCAATTGATAGTAGGCTTCCTTGTATACCATTTGATATAAAATCATTACTATATAGATGCTGGCTTCCCCCATAACCACCAGAAACACCCTCTTTTTTTGATAAAACTTCCGCTATTAAGCCTTTGACATTTTTTGTTTTAGAAATAAAATGTCCGTGACCTCTATGATTTGAAAAAATAACATCCTCCTGTTTCAAATATTTACTTATAAATACACCCGTATATTCTTGCCCTACACATGTATGTACAGTTCCACCGATAAGGCCTTGGCTATATAATTCTAAAAGCTTTTCTTCAACTTTTCTAATTTTATAAACTTCATATAATTGATCTAAGTATTTCATAGTTCTTAATTAATTTTAAAAGAATTAGAATTTAAAATTCAACCCACCATCCACAAGGTATAGCAACGAATTGTTTGATAAATTTATCAACCCCCTTTAATTGGATTTTATTATTAAAAACCGTGTAGATGTTGAGGTTAATGTGAACGCTTGTTGCAAACCATATAATTCAGAAGTAGATGCTTGGTATATTTTTGTCTTCTTGGTTAATCCCAATAAACGAACAGCTTCTAAAATTCTAAGTGTACCAATACCATCAGCATTAGCCGTGTATTCTGGTTCTTCAAAACTTACATGTACATGGCTCATTGCAGCCAGGTTGTAAATTTCGTCAGGTTGAACTTCTTGAATTATACGTATTAGGTTAGTGCTATCAGTTAAATCTCCATAATGCAAATGAAGGTGTCTATCTGGAATATGTGGGTCTTCGTAAATATGATCTATTCTTTGCGTATTAAACAAAGAAGATCTTCTTTTAATACCATGCACTTCATACCCTTTATTTAATAAAAATTCCGCCAAATAAGCTCCATCTTGGCCTGTAATTCCCGTAATAATTGCTTTTTTCAAAGTAAACTATTTATAATGTTATTTATTTAACAACCATGAGGATGATTGTATTTTACTTCCTAAACCATCTATTAATTCAATACCTAATTCTTGACAAATTGGTCTTTCTGGTATGGTATCATTATTTTGATCACCACCATTAGCAAATGCAAGATGATATTCATTTCCAAATTGATCATATATCATTTTGATTGTCTCTACTACAGACCTATCCTTGTCAATAGCAAGAAAACAATTATCAACTAACTTCAAGTTTTCAACTATAAATACCCTTTCATTTTCATCCTGAAACTCTTTAGAACCTTTTAACGCTCTTTGGAAATCGTTATTCACTATCACAAATAACTTATCCCCATTGGCTTTTGAATTTTGGAAATACTCAATATGCCCTTTGTGTATGGGATTAAAATATCCACTTACAATTATTGCTTTTTGTTTCATATATAATTTTATTTTGCGCACCAAAATGCGCACCAACATTTCTATTTTCGATGATTATCGCTAACTCTAAAAATAAAATAAAACTATTTAAAGCTGAAAATTATCGAATTAGTGATTAACGTATATATAAGAATAAGATATGGCCGTCTGGACCACACTACTCAATTTTTAGAATTCACCCCCCCCCCCCTACCCCCTTTACAATTTTAAAAAAATTAC
>Ga0194115_10002746_pt1 | contig 20625 bp, 41 predicted proteins | sample TA2MahsurfametaG_3_FD_148656 | JGI IMG/M metagenome (GOLD analysis project Ga0194115, IMG submission 148656) | Freshwater microbial communities from Lake Tanganyika, Tanzania - TA2015002 Mahale S4 surface | ecosystem: Environmental > Aquatic > Freshwater > Lake | place: Tanzania: Lake... | reverse complement strand
ATAGCGCCTCCCAAAACATAATAAAGCTACGCCTACGGTGATAATGTTTACCGGTTGATAGTTCTAGTAGCAATAACTTTGGTCCATAGGTTTCGAATGGGGGGTTGTCTTCGATTTCTAGCAGCAGATAGGTTTCGCTGGTTGACGGGTTCTGCAACATCATGCCGGGGTAAAGTTCTACCTTTTCCTGTTCTGCGAGTTTCATAGTTATGCCACCTTCCAATACCAATCGCACAGTGTACCAGTTTTTGGATCAACGGGGTAGTAAGTAGTTTTTATTTGTCCGCTGTTTAGTACTAGAGTTTTAATGTTTACCGTGTCTTCGGTCCAGCTTGGTTCGTCTAGGAACAGGTAGAAATCACCATCGTCATCGCACCAGATATCCCCCTTCTCGGGGAAGCGTATGCCATGATCGGGGATTTTCATTATGCCACCTTTGCTGAAAAAAGGTCTACCCAAGATTTTAATCTGTTTCTGGTTCCACCGCTATCAAGACACAACAGAGTGTACCATGTGTTCTGCGTGTCGTCAAGGATAAGATAATGTGCAGTTTTATTGTCTAAAAGTCTAGCTTGTATTATGTCGCCTTGGCTAAACATCAGGCTACCTTTTTGGAAATGATAGCTTGGATATTTGCAATCGGGTACAGATCACTTACTAACACAACATCATGGTTATCCCTAGTTGAACGACCAGCATTGTTATACGCCTGACCAGCATATCGCGGTTTGGCAATATCTCTAAATTCTTCTTTTGTTATCCAACCGTTTACCCAACCACCGGTTGTATCCTTATTGATACGTACAAAAATATAGTGCGTGCAGTTTTGGTTACGTTGGTTTTGTGGAACTGTGCAATCAAAATCGGGTCTTGGCTGATAAGCATTCCCTTTTGTTTTAACGTCGATTTTCGTATGCCCATCGGGGGAAATAAAGTCACAATCCCTGTTGCCTTCCCCAACCCATTTAAACCCATGCTGCTTTAGCAGTTTAGAAACGATTAGTTCACCAGCATAGCCAGATGAGTTGCCTTCACCATCCATTAGCGTTTTATGGTTAAGTACGCCACGTTCCTCTGCTAGCTTAAAGATAACATTACGCTCTTCATTGCTGATTGGTACATAAATAATTTGTGACTTATCATTTACTTTTTTCATCATGCCACCTTTTTGTACTTGTAGAACCAAGTGCTATTGTACCAGTTGTAGTTGCCGGTTGCAAGGCAAAGTAGGTGGGTCATGTCCCTGTCTTCGTCCCTATCAACAACAAGGTAGAACACATCCCTGCTGATGGGACTATTAAATCTTATCATGTCGCCTATCTTTGGACGGCGATTACGCTTGCGTACTGTTTTAGCATTAGCCATTATACTACCTTTTGAATGTACAACCTATCTATTGGATAAAAGATCCAAGTAAGCGTTGCCCCTGTTTCAAGATCAAGCACTAGGAACTTATCCCCAAAAGTTAGACTCTCCATGTGTTCTAACAACAACATAGTGCAACTTGTAAAGTTTTTAATGTTGTACACTATTATGTCGCCCGCATGGAGATCCATAACTACGCCACCTTTACCGCCCAACTACTAGCATCGCCTTTGTTCAGGAGCGTTATTTCGCCATCTTCTAAACAAAGTACATCATAATTGTACCACTTTTTGTTGTCAAGAATAAGATAATGGCTATGTGACGGTTTTTCATTAACTTTTACATAGTAGGGATCGTTGGCAAACTTGATCATGTCGCCTTTTTTAAATTTGTAACGCATTATGCCACCTTTACCGCCCGACGAGAAGCTAATTCTTTGCTTGAAGTAGTTATTTGCCCATTGTTTAGACAAAGAACATCATAAAAATCGCGTTTGTTTGCACCAATGATTAGGTAAAAATAAAATGGCGATTCACCAGTAGCTTTAACATAGTAGGAAGGGGTAGTAAACCTTACTATGTCTCCTTTTTTAAACTTGTAACGCATTATGCCACCAGTTCTAAATATTGCTTGTTGACTGTAAAAGTATCAGGCGTATATAGTGTGCGATTACCGCTTGCAAGGTATAACACATCAATACCGGAAGTCATGTCAAGCACAAGAAAAACATTGTGTTCGGGTTCGTTAGGGTATTTATAGCTGTTACGAGTCCACCGCCAGATGTCGCCCACTTTCATGCTACCCTCACGGTTCGCTCTTCGTAAATGATACTAAATTCTTCACGCGGTATCCCTAGCCCTAAATCAAGAAAAGTGTAAAGAAGTTTGTAACCTTCCATACTGGAAGCTGTCCTATTGACCTCTAGGACAAGATTGTAGGTGTTGTCGCGGCTATTGTAAAGCATATCGCCCACTTCATATTTGTGCATCATTAGGCTACCTTTACTGATTGCTTATCATAATCGTCGCAGTAAATATCTTCATCAAACCTACCGCTATCAAGAGTCAACACCGAATAAACGGTTTCCTCTAGATATTCTCCTATATCAAGGATAAGGTCAAATTCGCTGATTCCTGTTAGCGTTTGGAACTTTACTATGTCGCCTATTTGGTACTTGGGCTGGTATTTTTTCTTCTTCATACCACCCTCATTGCTGAGCGAAATACTACCATAGAGATACCACCCTTGTCAACTGTGACAGGTGGATCGTGAACAACCGCTTGGTAAATAGGCGGTCCCTTTTTCATTTGCCGTTCTATGCGTTTATCCGCATACTTTAAATCACAGCGATCTCTACCTGCGGTTGTGTTATGCGGATGACCTTTAGCGCATGGATGCATGTTACACTACCAACTTTATATAATCATCTATGCTTTTTGCATTCCAATGAGCATATCTTCCAGAATGTAAATCAAGAAAGTAATATAAGGTATCGCTTGGATACCTTTGAATAAACAAAATATCCATAATCAAGTTCCTATCTTCTTTAGATTTAATAGAAACTATATCGCCAATTTTATATTGTGGACTATACATCAGGCTACCAGTTTGGAATTGTTATCAATGTCCTGTGAGAAATACTTGTGATATTTACCTGTATCAAGACACAGCATGTTGTACCTTGGCAACCGAGTAGTCGCGCTCGCGCCCGATAGGAATCGTTCGACAATCATAAAGTTTTTTCTAATAGGTTTATAAAAAATAATGTCTCCAAGATCATATTTTGGCTTCATGCTATCCTCACTGATAGTGTTGAGATAGTGCTTTCTGGATATTTATAATACTGCCCATCCTCTAACCGTAGCAGCCGGTACATCCACTGTGATGGCAAGGAATAATCTTTGGTCCCCTCAAACCAATAGTGTTCAAGGATAAGATAAACATCATCAGTGCTTGTTTTATGTGCGATCATGTCGCCAATTTCAAATATCATGTAGTAATTATGCCACAAGTCTGCAAAGAGTTCAAGAAGAAACGCCACCCCCATTTCTAGGAGTGGCGTCGGCCCAAGGATACTATCACAAGGGGTTGTTAAACAACTTCTGATGGAATGTTAACGACACCATTTAAACCAGTGACACTTAGTTCTTGTTTTTTTGTTGGTTTAATTTTACCAGTGTCGCTTAAGTCTGCTGCCTTGCCGGGACTCATGCCACCCTTTAAAAAAACTGTTATGTGCGGATTCCCTGATGCTGTTTTAATAGCTGGCGTTACAGCAACAGCAGCTACGCCTTGTGCGCCACCATCAAACTCTGAATAACCTGTAACATCAAAAGTTACCTTTTGCCCATTTTTAAAGGCATCAGGAAACTTTGCTTTTGTTCCCATGTTAATTGTAATATGATGACAAAGCTTTTTGTCTTTTGCGCTATCCGCATCATCCCAACCAGTTTCTGGTTTTAGTTTTGCAACAGCTTGCTTAAGTTTATTTTGTGAATCGCTATCTAAAATAATACTGCAATAAGAATAAGCCTTAAGCACATCTACTGGCTCAACAGTAGACCCTTCTTTCTCTTCCTGTAAGTTTTTTTCTTTTAAAACTAAACGCATTTACCCGCCTAACACCGTTAATGCTTTTTGACTATAAGCAACACGTTGTTCGTGATGAAGTTTTGCCTTGCCATTTACTTTCTCAGTTACCGTATCAAGATCCCATTTATCAGCAGCTTCCATGAGCTTACGGTCTTTAAAGTATTGGCAAGCAATCTTTACACTTACTTCTGGTGTGCCAGCTAGATCTGGATTGCCTACTAAGTCTAGTCCTAGTTTCTTGCTATAGTCTGTGTAGTTAGCGCGACCGGTTAGTTGTAGAACACCACGACCAATAAACTTTGGGCCATCGCCAGCTTGTGTGTTGCCTAAATTCTTACGCCCTTCGTAGAGCGTACCAACCTTTTCGTTTGGATCTTTTGGGTCTTTCATATTCCATTTGCTTGGTAATTCCTTATCATACTTAAGTTCGCCACTTTCTACACCAACTTGACCGAGAAACGCTGCAATTCTTTTTGGGGTATTAATTTCAAATTGAGGCCAAACTCTGTTAAATGCTTCGCAGTAAAGTTTAAGTTTATCTGCTTTGCAGTTCTTATAGATCGCTTTCAATTGTTCTTCTGTAATTAATGGCATGGTCTTTCCTCCTGCCATTAATTAGTTTTCTATCACGTTTTTTCTACTATTAATTGTTCAATAACTGTGAATGCCATTAAATTTTTATCGAGGCAGTGAATTTTATACAGCTTGATCTTTGGATAAATTCTATCCTGTGTTTTAGTTATCCATCGCTCTATAATAAAACCAGTCAGAACTTTACTCTCTGTACTGATCAACGATTTAGTTAACATAAATCGCACCATGTCACCAATTTCGTAAGCAAATTTTAAGTCCATAAAAATCCTCTGATCTTTATCAGGCGTTGTAGGTTACGATTATCTTCTTCGTCTAATTCGTCTGTCTTAACATTTAAAACCTTATGCGAATCTGGAATTTGAATTTTAAATCCGCCGTCTTCAACTGCAACAAATCTTGTGGCCTCCTCTGGAGGCAGCGATTCCCATTCTTTTGCAAGCGCAGCATGTTTAGCGGCGCGGTCAGTTTTCCACCAATTATAAAGATATTTTATTTCTGCTGCAATCTCTTTGTGCCTTTCATCCACGTTCCAGTCAATCATTTCAAATGGGTTTTCTTTTTCAACGTATTCAATAAGCAGCAGGAAGCAGGCTTGCAGCATTCTACTGTCTGTGTCATACCAACCGTGCCGATAACCATTACCGCCTTTTGTTAGGTCAAGAATGTGATAACGATGCTTTGAAATAAACCGAACTTTAAACCAATATAAAGGTTTATAAAACAAAAAATCCTGTAACTTGCTCCAATAATATTGTAATTCTTCTTTAATAATTTCAAGCTTGCTGTAGTTCTTCTTCTGGTTCAAAATAGACTCGAATCGCATCGTAGATAGACTCCACATCTTCATAAAGAATTAACCAACTTGCTGCGTAGCATTCACTGTGCATCTTCCACATAACATGACACTGTTCAAGAGTAGCATAAAAGCCGCGATCAATCAATAGATTTTGTATTAGCAAGCAATCATCTAAATGTGCCTCTTCAACTGGGTCTACCCTTATTTTAATTGTCCTCAACGATAATCCCCTCTTCGCTCTTGACAAATTTAATTAGTGGCTTAACACGACAATCCATAATGTAATCACGATCACCTTCAATAATTTCGCCGCGATTGCTCTTTGGGTGTGCGCGGAGCATAGCCATCATAATTAGTCGCACCATATGCTCATCGCAATTAACTTTTACTTTGCTATCCCAAACACCAGTTCCGGTTCTGACAACAAGTGTGTAATTTTTATATTCCATTTGGTGTGTCTCCCATGTCATAATTCTCGACACAAACCCTGCAAAGCGTTCGCATCCAGTACTTTTTTGGCGACACCATGCTGCCATCCCCACCGCAATCTTCGCAGGTTACAAATGTCTTGTTTTCGGCAGCGCGGATTAAGGTTTCAATTTCTTGGATCTGGTCATCGGTTAGATTATAATACTGGACATAATAACGCAGACCACCAAATTTTTCTTTAATTTGAACAACAGTAATATATGGTTCTTCGGTAAAAGCTGGTAGCCTATCTACGTAGGCTGCAATACGTTTAGAAAGCTCGCCAATAATATCAAACCAACCTTCACCACATGCTACATATTGTTCTTTTTTAAAAATTTTGGGATAGGTGTTGTAAAGATATTTACCATAATCTTCGTGTTTTGTCATGCTGTTCTCCAATAAAAAACCCCCCACTACCTATTTCTAAGTAGTAGGGGGATCGCACTTACCGACAGGAGGAGGGATTAGCGAGTGCGAATTTGTGAACCGAGAAAGTCATATAGTGACTTGGCTTCCTGTAGCGACATGGAAACAGTCGTTCCGGTGTTACCCCTTTCAGCAATTACAACGCGGTTGGCTTCGCGGGCATGGCTAACATCGTCGCGGTTGTATTGGAAAGTAAAATACTTTAGATTACGGCGAGCGCTTGATACCCTTGGGGTTGAAGTGCGGGTACGCTTGCCGGTAACAGTGCGACGAACGGTACGGGTAGAACGACGGGTTGAACGAGTTGAACGAGCCATTTGGCTTCCTTTTCTGCCCACTGCGGGGCGGTTAGTGTAGAAGAACTATATCACACCTTCTTACCACTTTCAAGTACTTTCTTCATGTTTGGTTTCTTTAGCGCATCTGGCGAGAATTCATGCATTTCTCCGGCGAATGGGACGCCAGACATCCAAAGAACAGGTATATAACTGTGTAAAACATCCACAAACACTTTTTTCTCATAATCAAAATGTTTAGTACGCTTTATTAGCGGTTCCGCAGAAATCATGCCAAGGCTAGTAGTGTTATACTTCATAGACACAAATTCACCAATAGGAAATTTTTTGATTAAAGCAGCACGCAGTTTGCGTGTTTCTCTAATCTTTTTACCTTTTTGTGCATGACCATTATTTTTTTTGTATTTGCGTTTTGCTTTCATGTAATCGGAGTAGTAAGACATGTTGTCTCCTAAAAACCATGCGGACTATCGCTAAACTTTATTTCCTTGACACTTTCTGTCAGATTATCGCACACATAACGTTTCATGTCAATTTCATTTGCAAACTCGCGTAAAACACCATCAGTCCCGTACAGCTTCCAAACCTTTGCTTGGCGTAAAATATCTGTTTTGTTAAACACAATTTTATTAACGCCGTTGATGCGCACGGCCTTAATAAGCTCTTGCATGTTCAACCAGTTGCACTGTCTTGGTCTACCAGTTGTAGCACCGTACTCTGCTCCAAGTTCACGGATCTTACCAAAGATAGGCTCGTCGGGTTCAAACTTTTTAGCGCCAACGTATGTTTCATAAAACTTTGCAACACCCCAAATGTCACGAATGTATTTTGGCGGAACACCGTTTAGCACTGCTCCTCCAACAGTGCAGTGCGAAGACGTAACATAAGGATAGTCGCCCCAATCAACGTCCAAGCCAAAACCTTGCGCGCCTTCAAAAAGTATTCTGCAAAATAATGGGTTGCTTTGTACATAAAATTCCTCGTAGAGATCAATAAGATAGGGTTGTAGTTCCGCTACTTGTTCCGCTCGTACGCCCTTGCGGCTGTACTTGTCCCGATAGGCTGGACCGTTGCCGCGCTTGGTTGTGCCGATATCGTGATCTTGTCGATCCTCCACAAGGTGTTCATCGGTGATGACATGAGCATTTCGTGCAATAAATACCAAGCCCTTACACCGGATACCACCATCTTCCAACTCCTTCATTTCCGCAAAGAAATGTTTTACGTTTACCACACAGCCGGGACCGATAACACTTTTAACACCATGAATCACACCACATGGAATGCTGTGTGTGACAAATTTATTGCCCTTATGATAAATAGTATGACCGGCGTTATTCCCACCGTTGTAACGAATTACATGCGTATAATAACCAGATTCGCATAGAGCGTTAGTAATCTTACCCTTGCCGCTGTCACCATGTTGTAGATCTACAATTACGTCTGCAAAACCAATTGGCATATTGTCCTCCAAAAGCAAAAGCCACGGTACGCATTGTACCGTGGCCTGTTCCGAAAGTAAAGAGGAAAGTTTATGCAAACATATTTAAAATTGCATTCAAGTTTTGTTCGGTAGGATCACTTGTGTAAGCCTCAAACGCTTTTATGTGTTTAACTTTGCCTTCTGGGGGGTTTATACGTATTAAATTATTATAGTTAGTGCGGTGTTTTGTAGAAAACGGATTTCCTGTTACTGTTGCAAACCTTTCTATAAATTTTACTCTAGCGTCCACAAAATCCACGGCACCGCGACGACCAACCGCTTTCTCATCACCTCGCTCGGCGGGGGCAGCTGGGGCGTAATCGCCACCGCCCCCCGGCTCTGGTGCGTAAATCATCCCCGGTTTTTCGGAAACCTCATTTATAAGTTTGCTGTATTCTTCCTTAATTATTTGTTTTAATTGAGATTTGGCAATCTTCATTTATTCATCCTCTACTATTGAAAAATCTTCATCAAAGTCTGGAAGTTCGGTTTCACCAATAGCGCCATCGCCTTCATCATAATCCAGTTCTTCAGCCATAAAAGCATTTTTGCGTTCTTTGATGTAATCATAAGTATCCTCGCCCTCAAACAACATCTCTTCTATTTCTTCAATGTGTTCTTCATTAAGATACACAGAATGTTCTTCCAATTCCTCGCGTGCTTCACTAACGCTAATTGATCCTTTTTTAAGTTTTCTACAAATTTGACACATAGTAAATCTATTCCATTCCTGAATACACGATCTTAACTTTATCCTCGGCTGCTCCACCCTCTACAAGACCGCTTTTAATCATGGTGCCCTCTTTTTTACCATCTGCTGTGTTTGAGGCATAAACCATATAGGTAGCGTTTTCTTCTTTGTGTTTGGGTGAAATCGTAGCAGCCTTTGAAAGCTTGCTATTGTCTTTCGTATTATCTGAAATTAAAATACCGCTTGCACTTGTTCCAACTCTTTCAAGAAACTTTTTGATGATTGTTGTCTTCTTTGTAGGCACGGCATTTGGTGCCTCGCGTAAATCTAAACCATTCTTTTCTAGAAAGTCTCTTAGCTCGTCATAATAGGCAAGCTTAAAAACATAGGATGGGTTTGAAAACTTACTAATAACATAGAAAGGCTCTGATGGTTTTTGAATCTCTACATATTTTTTTGCTACGCTTTCTGCGGTTGCAAGTAGCGATGCGCCAAGCGCCAGTGTGTTTTTAATTTGAATTTCTGTTCCGGTAATTTTTGAACCCTCTTGCTGTGATAGTTCAAAGAATTTTTGTTTTAGCTCTGGGCTAAATTCACCAATAACACCATCAAAATCGTACACGCGAATAACTTTTTCTGGGCCTTCTGCCGGTGCTTCGTCTGCTTCACCTAAAGAAATATCTTCTGTAATGTAGAATTCTTCTTCGCCACCCTCGTCATCATAATCGTGGCGCTCGGCTGGACTTGGTTGTTCCCATTCAGCTTCGCCATCACGGCTGGCATTGTATTGCATGTAATGCCCAACCGCATCCATCATGTGCGCTGCAACAGCGATCTTTTCTTCAACCCAAGGCTCTAGGTTCTCATCATCGTGGATAAGATCATGCAATTCTTGTGCATACTCGGCAATCTTGTAAAGATTGGTTTTAGCCATGTGACCTTCATAACCATCTGGGTCTTTCTCATAGTCGCCGCCATGCATTTCGCTTTGCAGTTCTTCTTTGATAATTTGTTTTAATCTATCTTTTGCAATCTTCATCTTATCGCCTCGTAACATAAGTAGTTTAAATAATTTTAAGTACTTGGAGAAATTCCTTTTGTTCCTACAACAGTAACTGGCCCTTTTTTAGCAGCAGCCCTTACTCTTTTTGTTCTACTACCTGTAACCGCTTTGCTATCAAAAGGATAATTGGGTCCGCTTGCTATGCCTTGTGCGTGCTTGCTGTCACCCATTTTATCACTTCCGTAACCACTTTTATACTCTTCTAGACCAGCTTTGTCAAGCTTTGTGTAATAATGTGGATCTTCGGCAAGGTGATCTGCAACAATTTCACTAGCAACGTCTTTGTCGTTGGTGTGTTCCATTTCTGCTTTTAATCCTTTTTTAACTTCCTGTGGATCAAATTCAGATAGTGAACGCTTGTCGCCCACGCCACCTTTTAACTTTTGCTGCTTTTCTCTAAGAATAAGTTTCATTAGCGTTTTATTTTATTAATTTCTTCACGAACTATTTGCTTAATTTTTGCTTCTGTGATGCCAGCAGTTGGTTCTTTAAAGTTTAATTGTCCACCCGCAGCAATGCTTTTCCAATTAGTTGCATCATCAGTTTGGGGCATGAAATCTCTTTTTGGAGCGCCTTCAACTGGTTGGCTGGTTTTACGCATGATTGCGATATTTCCAAAAATTAGTTGTGTTAAAAGATTGGCCCCTTTCTGGAAGGCTCCCGCTTCTTTGTTTCCGCCTCTCTGTATCGGAAATTTGTTTTGACTTTTAAAAGAAGCTTCTTGAACTTTATCAAATTCAGCGCCACCAGTTGAAGATTTTAATTTTTGTTTTATTGCCTTGGATAATTCCGAATTTTCATTAGCACATTCTTTTAAAACTTCTTGCGGGGTGTTATTTAAAATCCATTTAGCAAGTTGCTGCCTTGTGAGCGAGGGATCAAGTAAATTTGTTCCTTTAACGCTTTGAACAGGAACTTTTTTAAGATTGCTTGCAATAGCCAATTGCATAATTTTTAAATAATCCATAGGTTTCGCACCGGGAACCTGTAAATCAATTGCCTTTATAGTGGCGTTAGGATTAACACAATAAACTTGTGACCATCTATGGTGACCGTCAAGAACAATTGTGCCACCAGCGCCAGTTACAATTGGATTACCACCCGGAGATTTTTCGCCATCCTGCAAAAGACCAAGAAGGTTTTTAACAGAACCAACTGCAAATTTTAAAGAACCATTCATGTCAATTTCATTTTGTGTTGGACGCAAAGCTGTTACTTTTGGAGACATTGCATTAAGCGCAACTTTTTCATCTTCTGGTTTTCCGTCTTTTTGACCATAATTAAGCGCTTTTTGAAATTCTGGATTACCAGCAAGTTCTTTTAGTTTGTTAACAAAAGCCACATAATCTTTTTCTTTTAGCGTTTGATCAAGAGCTTGAGCTGCTCGTAAACTAGGCTTTTCACCAGCAGCAGCCTCTTCTTTTAAAAACGCTCTCCAACTTTCTACTAATAGTTTTGTCTGCTTGTTTTGCATTTTATTTTCCTTATAAAAAAGATTTTTCAATATAATCTTTTAATTCACCATTTTTTATTGCAGATAGCGCTAACTCTAAACTTCCATGAGCAAGGTCACCATGCTGAAAAGCAGCAGAAGCTCCAAACGAAGAGCTTAGCATTAAACCTGCAATAATAGCATTAAGCACATGTTCCGCAACTTTTTTTTGTTTTGCTTCATCTAATTTTCTAAACGAAGGAATAAGTTTTAAAGCTAGCTTAACCGCTGATTCATATTGATGATGAATATCGTGTGCTAAATGATCTAAAAAATTTTCATCTTTCATTTTTGCACCAAATGCCTTGCCAAGATTTTTTATTACTGAATTAATTAATTTAATTATTCTTGGAATAGCTAAAGTGGCACCAAGTGCAGCTAAAACAGCCTCTTCTACTGGTTGCCCAGCATTTTTAGATTCTTGAGATTTTTTTTGAACTCCAGCTTGAATATCTTTTTCAATTTGTGGAGCTTCTTGCTTCATGCTGTTTGTAAATATTTCTATAGCAGATTTTAATGCTTGGTCTACATCAGCTTTAGCCTTAGAAACATCTTCTTCGTTTAAAAAATTTCTCCAATTTTCTAACAAAAGTTTTGTTTCTTTACGATTTGTCATTATTTTTTACCTTTTTTAGATAAAAGCTTGAGTTGTTTTTCAAGCTTTTCTAAACGCTCTTCTAAATCGGTTTCTTCACTATTTAGTTTCTTGAAGGGTGAATCGCTCTCACTATTTTTAGCTTCAAGCGCACAAATTCTAGCCGAGATAGATGCAAATTTAGCTCCAGCTTTTATCTGGTGCGTCTTACAATCTGTAGGCTCTTCCTTTTCTTCCTCTGGTTTACTATCACCACCAGATTTACCTTTTAGTTTTAGCTTGCCTTTTAGGAAGCTCTTGGCTAGATTGGCTAGCGCTGGCATGCCAGCAGACGAAATAGCGCCTGCTAGCGCCCCTATCGTGGCTGTAACGGCAGCAGAGCTGTCTGGTGCTGGTTGTGGCTTGGGGACAACAGGATCAGCCTTTGGCTGTTCAATTGTTGCAACGGTTTGCGCTATCCCTGCATCTGCCACCCCTGCATCAACTAACTCTTCTTCTCCAAAAAAAGCAATAGATTCTAAATCTGTACGATTGGAATATTGAGCGATTTGTGAAACATCGTCAAGAGTTATTTTTGTACCGTCTTTAAGAGTAACTACTGGTTTTGACTCTGCCATTTAATTTACCTACTTTTTAACACAGTTTGGATAACGTTTACCAAACATTTTTTTCATACCTTTCTTTTTGTATCCCGGCCAGCATTTTTCGTTTAATAATTTTTCTATTTCTTCTTTTATTATTTGTTTTAAATGACTTTTTAAAATTTTCATCATGTTACCTTATCTCAATTTTAAATTGATCGGGTTTAACGCCTTTGTCTAATAAATATGCTTCCGCTTCCTTAGCAAAGTTTTTAGAAAGATTGCCCTTATTGTAAAATATTATTTTTATGTCTTTTAGTTTAGAATTTTTTAGTAAAGCAAGGGCAGACGAATCTAGAATTGGCATTATCTTTGCTTTTTCTTCTGGAAGTTCCCTAGCAAAAAATTCTTTTTTAACTGGTTTTGGTTGTTCAACTTTTTTTGTAACTTCAACCATTTCAAATTTAAAGCAATCAGGCATATTGGTGCATTTTAATTCTTCTGCCTTACGATACCAAAAGAAATTAACACAACCGTACTGATCTTTTTCTATTGGTTCCCAATCACATTCTATTGCATCGCTCCTAAGCGATAACAGAACTAACAGCAAGAATAAGAGGCGCACTGTTTCGTCCTCCTATTTCTTCCCCTTCTTTGCTTTAACAGCTTTTGCTTTTTCTTTTAGTGCGTCTGCTTTGGCCTTGGCTTCTGCTTTAGCAAGTTCGGCTTTTAGTTCTAGTTCTTTCATTTTTTCTTCGTGCTTTTGCTCGCTTTTCTTTTGCCAGAACTTCCAACCGGCACCACTACCAAGCACTACAACCAGCACTAGCACTATTGTTACAACTGGATTGCCGCCTGTTAGCTCTTTTAGTGCGCCTAACTCGCCTGCCATGCTTTGTGGTTGCGCCACGCTTGCTACTGTTTTTTGGTTCTCCATCTCCTTTCTCCTCCTGTGGAATTATTAAAAATTTTGTTGTTGCCCAGCCATCGGCGGGCTACTAGCTAAAAAGTTTTTAACTTTCTTATTTAAATAGTCTTCAAAATTTGCACGTAAATCTGTAATAAATTCACGCTTCCTTAATCTAAATAGTGAATTGAATGATTCTGCAAATGTTTCGCCCCACTTTGTGCCATTAAAGAATGTGTCGCGTAACACAGAATCTTCTTGAAATAAATTACCTATAACTTCGTTGGCAGTTTTGTTTAACATATCGGGACTTTTTCTAGCCAAAACTGGTAAATTTATAACTCCATAACTAACCAAAAATTTATAGTATTCTTCAACAAAGTCTTGAATCCATGCTTCAAATTCAATATCGGCTGCAAAATAACTATCTTTTTCTGCCTGTGACGACTGTCTATTAATAGGAACTTGTGGTTGTGCAAGCCCAGTTCTATAGCGCTTTTGTCCGATTCCAAATCTCTGCGCAACACCAGAACTTCTTATTGCATCTACTTTCATAACTGAAATTTTAGAAAAATCACCATTTGCTTTGCTAATCTGTTGACCGTATTTTAAAATAATTTCATTAAGCGTTTGAGCGGTGTGTTGCAATTCGTGCCTAACAACAAGCGCAAGGTCTGCGGCAAAATCATAAGGATCTATCAACCGTGGGTTAATTGAGATTAACATTTTCTTTTTTTCTGGTTCATTCACTTTAGCACCAGTAGAAGAACGTCCTCTTGCCCCGTCTTGTATGTCGATATAACAAGTCACTGGGTATGTCTTATCAATAAACTGACTTAGATATTCAGGCTTCCACTGTTTTGTTGCGTTATCCCAATTTTCTTCATATTCTTTTATTTTAAGTGGTTCAAAAGTTACATTCCCATGATAAAAAATTGGCAAACCAGCCTTAATAAATGGGTTATTTAAATAAAGCATTTCGCTAAATGGAACATTTTCTTCCCACATAAACTCTTTTGATTTCCCCTGACCAATAGCAACAACATGCTGAACAAAACTATCAACATTTTTTTCAGAAAATTTTAAGGTTGCTTCGTCAATAACAACGCTAGTTTCTTTTAAAAATAATCTATCAAGCGATTCATTTTTCTTACGGCCTTGGCAGTGCGCTCGCTGACTGAAGCCTTTTGGGTGGGCACAGTTTATAGAACGTTTATATTTTTTAGACCACTTTTCAGCTAGAATTAATTTCATTACTTTGCTGCTCCATCAAGAGATCTATTTTGATAGTTTTTCTTTAAATAATCTTGTAACTTAGCGTTAACATCAAAGTCTTGTGGTAATGGAGTTTGATCTGGTGTGTCCATTATTGCTTGCGTTAAGAATTTTAAAAATGCCATTTCGATCTTATCATCTACAATTTTTGAATATTGATCATCAACGTTTAGTTTATCTAAAAATGTATTTGTTTTTTTGTCATCAGTGGCATCATAAATTGTTTTAACAAAATCAAATGCCGATTTAACATTTGATGCACCGGGGATTAAACCGAGTATTTGATCAACTGCTGCCGTTGCAATCTGATCCCCAGCAGCTTTTAATCTTTCTTTATTCATAATTCCATTTACAAGTTTTTTTAATTCACCATAAGTTTTATATTGTGGCAGTGCTGCTTCTTTAAGCTTCTTGCGTTCTTTTAAAACTAATTTTACCATTTGCGGCAGCTCCAATAACGCGCTTTTGTACGTGGACCGGGATTTGCACAATTATGACGCGCTCTAAATGATTTACGGCGTTTTGGATTGCTTTTCTTGATACGCATTTTTTTATCTCCAAAATTTACTTTTTTAATGTTTCCTGTTTTTGGATTTTTAACATAAACTGCTCTTTTTTTAGGACCGTCTGGCGTAAGAAATGGTTTACCTAATTTTACTGTACGACCATGATACTTGGCTTCACCTAAAATGTCTGGACAACCACAAGTTAGGTGTTCAAAAAGGCAAGCTTCGCAAACAAGTTCGCCGTCTTCGGTAATTGTTTCGCCATCCATTTCATGTAACATTTCTTCAACTTGTTCTTCTGTGCAGCCGTCACCTTCACATGCCATTTTTTCTTTTAATACTAGTTTCATAATATGCTTTCCTTCGGCAATTCCACCGGCAACTTGTGTAAGTTGTTGTATATTATCAATATCAATAACTTTATCAAAACCCTCTTCTGGCGTTACTTGTTGATATGATTTAAACATTCTATCCATAACTTCTGGTTTAATTGTTTTAGATTCGCCACGCGCTTTATATTCTGCCGCTCTTTTAGCAGCTATCTTTTTAATTAATTCCTCTGATCCTTGAAACTTAAAGACAACAGCAATTTTTTCGTATTCTGGTTCTTTGCCTTCTATTGCTTTTAATGCGCTTTTTCTAGAAGCAGCATTCATATTTGTCATATCAACAACAATTGGTTTATTTGAGGCTTGTGCTGCCGCAACTCTTTCTGTAAATAATTTATGTATTTTGTTGTTTGCTTCTAATATTTTTGTAAAAGATAAAGGTTGCCAAGTCATAAAAGCTGGAGATTTTACAACTTCACCATATTTTGGATCGTTGTCTCCTTCTTTCGCATCACCCGCAGGCGGCACAAATAAGTCATCATATGTCCAACCATACTCTTTGGCTACCTTTTCTGCTAAATCGTCTCTACTGATAACGTAAACATTTTGTGTGCCACCGAATGTTTTATTAATCCAAGTAGATTTCCCAACAGATGGTGGGCCAACAAGAACAAATATTTTCTTTTCTGTTGTTGCTTGTTCTTTTAAAATTAGTTTCATTTTTTTCCTTCCTAGTCTGGATACCCCATCTCGAATTGTGCCATAAAATCATATTTTTCCTTTATGAATTGTGGCGAACCTTTAGGCGCACTTATTTCAGAATCTGGTTTTACTGGCATAGGGCTTAGCACTCTATTATTAAACCAAACACATTGTTCTACGTCCCAACCATAAGAGATGTCACGAACGTCGTAATAACCATCTCGGGTTATTCGGAAACCATCAAATTCCTTAGCAATAGCATCAAAATTTAAAGCATAGGTGCTATGATTTAATGGATTTTTACCATATTTTCTAAATAGTTCCATGTATTCAGCACCACTATTAACTTCCTGAACCTTAGCTGACGGGTCAACTTTAAGAATAATGATAGACTCGGCATGACCAAATTGTTCACTATTCATAAAACCATACCAATCAGAACGTAACATTTTACCAACTTTTACAGCAGAACTAGTGTAAAGACCGGCTGGTTTTGTGTGATTTCTGTTAAAACTAGTTAGCCTTGTAGATGTTATGTTATTTAAAGTTTTTTGAACATCAAAAGGCGAAACATGCGCTTGCTCTGCCAGCGAAGATCCGGCTACCTCGCGTTCATCAAGTTGTTTGTTTTTTAAAACTAAACGCATTATTTATCCTTCTTTGGCTTCCACGAAATAGCTTTACCGGTTTTCTTTTTACGGGTACCTGATTTATTACATTGTGCTTTTGTAGGTCTACAAGCAGGGTATTTACGATCTGTGCCACGACCAGCCTTGCTGCGGCCACATGGCTTACCAGTTTTGCAGTCTATCCAGCCCTTGCCTTTGTTGCGTTTAAACCAACCATGTAACCCTTGGCTTTTTTCTAATGAAAAATTTGGTTTGTACTTTTCCATTAGTTCTATGGCTTGTTCTTCGGTTAATTCATAAATTTCAAATAAAACTGAATCCTTGCTTTCTTTTAAACCTTTCCAAATCTTGCCTTGACGACATTTAACAACTGCACCGCTTGCATAGGCACTAGGCCATTTATGGTATTTACGTTTAGCAATACGAACACAGCGGTCACCCTTGCCTTTTTTCTCTTTAGCTTCATCAATAACTATGTAAAACATTTCAGGTTCATCATAAAGTCCACGAACCATATCTGGTTGAATAACAAATTGTGGATAGTCTTCGCCATCAATTTCAAATTCATAGGGTTGTTCGTGATGCGAATCAACGCTGCATTCATCACAATCACAACCACATTCGGCTAATTGACCAAGATTACGACCCTTACCACGACCTGCATCTTCAAGACTTATTTCTTCAAGACCAGCAGTGTTTCTGGTCATAAAACCAGCGCCACCATAATGCCCACTATCAACTTTTGGACCATTTGGCGCGGATTGAATGCTCTCTTTTTTAATTTTTAGTTTTAGTTTTAGTTTCATTCTCCAAGTCCTAACATACGCTTTACTCTGCCTTTGGCAGCTTCTTTTTGCTCTGGATTTTCTTTAATATACTTATCGAGTTCTGTTTTTAATTCGTTTAACTTACGTTGAACTGGCTTAAAGCCCTCTTTGCCTTCTTGTAGGACTTCGTTAACTAATTCTTTTACTAATGATTCTGTTAGTTTCATGTTAATTCTCCGTTTACCAATAAATAGTGCCAGACAAAAGAAAAGGGCGGCATTTAGCCGCCCCTTCCGGTAAATAACTTGTTTTTGTTTACTGAATAGTTACGTTAACTGTGCGAGTTGGGTGCTTTAGTCTTGGAACAGTTAGAGTTAGTAACCCATTCTCAAGCTTGGCATTAATATTGCCAACGTCTGCATCCTCGTTAAGCACCCAAGTTTGCTTGAAATCAACAGACCAACGAGTCTTAACACTTGGAGTAGCGGTTACAACAAGGTTATTATCTACAACGTTTACTGTAAGATCGCCCTTTGCAACGCCTACAAGTGGTGCAATAATAATATAAGCATTTTCGCTTGCCGTTTGAATATAGCGATTACGCGAAAGCTCTGTGCCAGTTGTACTCCAAAAGTTGTCAAAATAACGATCTAGATGATAAGGGTGTACTGTCATTTGTTTTCTCCTTTGCGGGTTTCCCGCTCTATGGATGCTATTATAGACACTAATAGCGACTTGTCAAGGGGTTTATTGAATATTTGTTGCTATGTTATGCTTTTCATAGAGTCTATCGCCAAATTCCTGAAGCGCACCAAACATTATATTAAGGGCATTTAAATCAGACAAAGAAACAAGAACATCTTTAATTTCGTTTTCAATCATTATTTTAATTTCCTCTTCAGAAGGATTGTTTATAATGTCATCAAGATAAAACTTTAATTCATTTACGGCAGCAAAATATCCAGACAGCTCTGGAATTGGAGTGGTAGACCAGTTTTCTATTTCGTTTTTAGAAACATGTTCCTTAAGAAGAGTCGATAACATAGCATAAAGACTATCAATTTGTTTGATCATTTCGATAAATTTTTCAAATTTTATAGTGTAATACTGCGCTAGCTCTTTTTCAGACATGTTAACCTTTAAGAACTTTTTTTATTTTTTGTAGTTTTTCTTCAATCATAGCAGGATTGCCAACAACTACAACATTTAGGTTCCCTGTATTTAAATAGACGCGAGTAAAGTCAGCTTGCCCAGATAATCCATCTGGCATTCGCCCTTCGCTTAATGCTTGTTTGGCAACATAATCTTGTCGCAACGCGACGACATGTTCGGGATTAACAGAAACCTCTCTTACTCCATATTTGCTTTGTGATGGAACTTCATAAACTTCAGTCAACCTTACTAACATAGTTTTCTCCTTTGGAAAGATCATTATTGTTTACAGTCCAACAAGTGTTATTAATAATAACTTTAGAGTTGCTTGGGCCATCTTCTTCGTAATAAATGCCAAGTAACGGCTTGTCTGCATATGCATAATCTATCACGGTAAAATTATCATCCGCGTACAACACCATCGGAACCTTCTGGGGCACTACTATTAGATCCCCCTTGATGAACTCGCTCATGTTGTGGTTCCTCCATTCTAGGTTTAGGCATGTGCATCTCTGCCAGTGCTTTGTTGTAGCCAGCAAGGATAGTGTAGCAGTCTTCCAGTAGTAAGTCAATAGTAGATAGCTCCTTGCGAACTTCGTCAATACGTTTCATCTTTTCCAATGGCGTTTCTTCGTGTTCGTCAAAGGCGTTCATTTTTAATTTATCACCAGTGCCGTGAAGTTCATTACAGGTTTGTCTCATAAGTTCTGTAACCGTCTCTGGGACTTTCTCGAATGGCAAAGTGTAGCTTATTTTAACGTTCATTGTTACTCCAAAAACAAATAGGCAACGAGATCCACTCGTTGCCTATAATGTAACATAGAATTGCTTCTAAGTAAAGAACATCTTAGCCCAAGCACCAGCAATTGCTGCTATTGCAATCCAAACCGTTTTTTTGTAAGTCTCTACCGAATCTTTCATAAGGGCAAGATCTGAAACAAGATTCTGCGGCACACTCTGTTCTAGCACAATAAGCCTACGCTCTTGGGATGAAACAGCGTTTTCCACTTTTTGAATAGAACCTTCTAACCTTTCTATCCGGTCGTAGGTTTGATCCACCCTTGCCGACATTCTTTCAACGCTTATTTTTAATTCTGTAAGTAGTTCGCGCACAATTTCGCTATCTTGCGGCATAGTAGACCTCCTTTCGTTAATAATAAATAGTTTGTTAAACTTCTACAATCGCATAATTTGTAGTCATTAGTGTAGAGGCGGCTGACACAGCATTTTGCAGCGCACAACGTGTAACTTTAGCTGGGTCTACAACGCCAGCGGCATCCATGTTAACGAACTCTTCTGTTTGAAAATTGTAGCCAGACCAATCACCACTGCACTTATTAGTGTCTAATAATGTTCCAACAATAAGATCTGGTTTTTCCCCGCAGTTTTCAGCAATTTTACGGATAGGCTCTTGGCAAGCCTCTAAGACTATTTTAATTCCAAACTCTTCATCGCTGTTGCCCGTTTCTATTTTAACAGCATTTGCTGCCCTCAATAAGGCAATTCCACCACCGGGAAGAATGCCTTCTTCCTGCGCGCTTTTTACAGCTGCTAGTGCATCCTCAATGCGGTGTTTACGTTCAATCATGTCAACTTCGGTAACCCCGCCAACACGGATAATAGCAACGCCTGACGCTAGGCGAGTGATTCGATCCTGAATGCGTCTGCACTCATCAAGATCATCAGTTTGTGAAATTTCTACTTTTAGTGCATCAATGCGCTTTTCAATTTCTTCTGCGTTGCCTTTACCACCAACAAAGGTAGACCAAGCTTTTAGCGCTTCTACACTCTTAACCTTGCCAAGATCGGTAAGTTTTGCATCGCGCAGCATCATTCCACTTTCGCGAGTAATGTAGGTAGCACCAACCGATAGTGCAAGATCGCTTAGTAAGTTTTTTCGTTCTAACCCATAG
>Ga0194115_10002743_pt1 | contig 20658 bp, 36 predicted proteins | sample TA2MahsurfametaG_3_FD_148656 | JGI IMG/M metagenome (GOLD analysis project Ga0194115, IMG submission 148656) | Freshwater microbial communities from Lake Tanganyika, Tanzania - TA2015002 Mahale S4 surface | ecosystem: Environmental > Aquatic > Freshwater > Lake | place: Tanzania: Lake... | reverse complement strand
CTGACCTCGCTTATCGTGCGCGCAATGAGGGTATCTCTGTATACACCAATCGCGTGACGAACTCGCGTGGTGAGAAGGTGTTTGCGTATCGCCTCGGCAATCCTTCGACTGCTTTCGAAAATTATTTTGATCGTGGTCAGATTGCTCGCGCTCGCAAGACCCTCTATCGTAATGCAATCAGTGTTTCGATGAACGCCTAATATTGGCGAAACAAACCGTTCTGGTTTATGTGGGGGCAGTTCTTGCCCCCACAGTTTTTTGACATTTCAACTTAACACATATATAATAAAACGAAACACAGAGAAAGTTTCCTATGACGAAATTAATCGTAGCAAAATCTAAATTTGATTGTGAACATCTACTAGGACAATTCTTAGATGAATCAAATTTTGACACAGTGATTGAACACGATACAGATTGTTATCTTGATTCAAAAAGTGAACAAAATATTGCATTTAAATTTCGTAAAAACTTTTTCAGCAAACTAGAACAAGAACAAGCCTATGATGGTCTGCGTGATGCAGCTGTTGCTTCGCAGAATCGTGGACTTGCCGCTGGTCCGAAAGGTGACAAGTGCGGTGGTCGTGAATGGGTAACAGAAGTTCAATATCGCACACTAGAGTTTCTTTCTAAAATTGAACCAAATAATCTTGGTTTAGAAATTCAATCTGATGCGGAAAGAATTCGAGAACTTTATGAAAATGTTAATTCTACTCGTGGGTTAGTTTGGCTTGCGCAGGAAGTTAAAGAAGCAGAATTTAATTGGGATAAATGGTTAACTAAATTAACTAAAGAAAAAGATTTAATTAAAGTTATAGAGGAAGTAAATTATGTCAAAGACACGTTTATTTCTGACACGACATACGCCAACATCGTTTATTCAGGTATCGCTGGTTGGTTTGATCGTTATCCTCGGATTCCTTATGGTCGTGCTACTAGTTATACTCAAAACCATTATAACAAGTTTAAAAAATCGTTTCCGTTTCTTCAATCATTAGATCGTGGCTTTTCCGAATTACTTCCAACTCGTCATGCCGCGCAGCGTGAAGCAGCAAATAAAATTGATTCAGCATTTTTAATCCCGAAAACTGTATTTACAACAATCACAGTAAACAAAACTTTTCGTACTGCAGCGCATCGTGATGCTGGCGACTTCACTGAAGGATTAAGTAATTTACTTGTTCTTTCAAACAATGGCAATTATTCAGGTGGATATTTGATTCTTCCTGAAGTTCGCATTGCTATAAACGTGCGTCCAGGTGATCTTCTTCTTGTTAACAATCATGAGTATATTCATGGCAATACTCCGATCATTACACACGATGAAGAAGCCGAACGTATTAGTTTGGTTTGTTATTTGCGCGAGAAGATGCTTGAACTTGGAAGTAAAGAATACGAAGATCATCGATATAATTATGTCGAGTCGCGTCGAAAAGATAAGTCTCATCCACTTCAACGAAAACTTTGGAACGGAATTAGTCCAGGAATGTGGGAAGAGCAAGCATGGTACGATTATCTTGAGGTAAATGGTGGGCGAGAAATGGTTGCCAAATACCATTCAGAGGCGTATAATAAAATTTCTACTCTAGAAGATTTGTTTGGATAACTTATGAAAGTGTTAACTGTCGTTCATGATTTTAATAACTTCGGTGGCATCATTTCGCATACTGAACAATTGATTGCTGGCTTCAAGGATCTTGGTCATGAAACTGGATTTGTATATCTTCGAAGCACAAAAAATGGTGGTAAATTTTCCGAAGATTATGACAAAGAAGGTTATGATATTGGTGTCGGAACTGGTATACCAGTGCATCAAGGCAAAGGTTGGCGTGGTGAATATTTGTCATTTATAAATGATGATGATGTAAATAAATTTGTAAATCTCGCCAACTCTTACGACATAATTATCTGGGAATCAATTTTTGGATTTAAATGCCAAGACTCAGAGGGAAAGCAATCATGGCTGCGAATGTTCAAAGACGTAAAGGCAAAACATGTTATTATAGTCCACGATGGAAATCTTCGCAAAAATTATCCATGGATTCATCATCTTCGGAAATACATCACTGTTCTTGTATGCGTTCATCCGAGCGCATACAAACAATCAGAGGCTATGAATATCCCTCGTACATTAATTCTGAATCCTCAGGATATATCCAGAAAGTGCGGAACATTTTTCGATGATAAAACAAATACAATATTTTCTCTTCAAACATTCAAGAGATGGAAGCGCGTTGATGATTTAGTAGCAGCTGTTCCATACATTCATGGTCGAGTGATTATTGCAGGTGATGGTATTGAACGCGCCTATATGGCATCAAAAGATAAATGTAAACCAGAATATTATTGTACACCTGATCGTGATCCACAAGTATCTGAAGATCGTTCAAATAAACCTATCTGGTTGAATGCACTAAACAACGGTATGCAATATATTGGGTTTGTTTCTGAGCGAAAACGTGATGAGATTTTAAGTCATAGTAAATTTTTGCTCGATCCTTCTTGGTCTAAAACATATGGCGAGCATTTTAATCGTGTTGTGATTGATGCAATGCTTATGGGTGTTGTTCCAATTGCTCGTAATCTTGGTGTTTCTGATAACGAAAAAGGTATCGGTTTACTTAAACCTGACAAAAATTACTTGATGATTCCTTGGGATGCTACGCCAAAACAATTCGGTGATCTTTGTAATAAATTCTTAGCAATGAGTCCATTTGATTATGGTAAATATGTTGCTAACAATTGGGAATTCGTAAAGCAGTTTGACAGAAAAAAAATAGCGGCGGAGTATATCTCAGCTGCTAATTCTAAAATTAATGTTGAAATCGGAAAATATCAAGATTCATTAAACGAAACCATTGATTCAGTATGGAGTGGACATTTTAAATTTGATCAAAAACTTAGTGTCACTAACACGCTCGATAATTTGTTTGGCTGACTATATAGTTAGTGACTTGAATTTTATACTCTGGAGTTAATATGCAATTAGAAGTAAAAGTAGAAGAACTACGTGCAAAAAAACTTTTCGTAGCAACGCCAATGTATGGCGGTATGTCTCATGGTATGTTTGTTAAATCATGTCTTGATATGCAAACTATTTGTGTAAATTATGGTATTGAAGTTAGATTTTCATTTATCTTTAATGAGTCTCTTATTACTCGTGCGCGCAATTATCTTGTGGATGAGTTTCTTCGCGCAGAAGAATTTACGCATTTACTATTTTTAGATGCTGATATACACTTCGATCCGAGAGATGTTATTGCACTTCTTGCTTTAGATAAGGATGTAATTGGTGGTCCATATCCTAAAAAATCTATCAAGTGGAATGCTGTGAGAGACGCAGTAAAGAAATTCCCAGATATTGATCTTGGCGAACTTGAAAAAGTCGCTGGAGATTTTGTATTTAATCCAGCGCCAGGAACCGAGAAATTTTCAGTTGCTGAGCCAATCGAAGTTCTTGAAATCGGAACTGGATTCATGATGATCAAACGTCATGTGTTTGATAAATTTGCCGCAGCCTACCCACAATTAAAATATAAACCAGATCATGTTGGTCAAGCAAACTTCGATGGTACACGGTATATTCATGCATACTTCGATACAGTAATTGATAGCAAAGAAAATGGTGGATTCGGATCTGATCGTTATCTCTCTGAAGATTACATGTTCTGCCAGTGGTGGCGTCGACTTGGTGGACAAATTTGGCTTTGTCCGTGGATGAAAACACATCACATTGGAACTTATGCATTTACAGGTGATATGCCAGCTGTTGCAAATTATGTAGGAACTCTTTAATCGTTTATGATTGTAGGTCTTGTTGGTTTTATTGGAAGCGGTAAAGGTACGATTGCAGATATCTTGGTTAAATACCATGGATTCTTTAAAGAGAGTTATGCGAACAGCGTTAAAGATGCTTGTGCTGTAATTTTTGGTTGGGATCGTGAGTTGCTCGAAGGCGCCACACCAGAATCTAGAGAGTGGCGAGAAACAGTTGACTCTTGGTGGTCAAAACAACTTGGTCGAGAATTCTCGCCAAGACTCGCTCTTCAGTTGATGGGAACAGAGGCAGGTCGTGATGTATTTCATCCTGACCTTTGGGTTCACACAGTTATGCGTAGATGCAGATCTGATGCAAATTATGTAATTGCAGACGTGAGATTCCCGAACGAAATTAATGCGATCAAAAACTCTGGAGGTTACATTATTCGCGTTCGTCGCGGCGATGATCCTGATTGGTTTGATCTAGCTCTTAATTGTAATGTAAATAATAAACATGAAATTATGCATAATGCATATCCAGAGTTACACTATTCTGAGTGGGCTTGGATTGGCGCTCATTATGATATAATATTGAATAACGATTGTAACATAGAAGAACTTAAAATTCGAGTTGACAATGTTATAGATTGTTTATATACTAATTGTGTTGAATCGATTGAGGTCTAAATTATGAAATTATCTGAAAATACAATCAACGTTCTAAGAAACTTCTCAAGCATTAATCAAGGATTGTTGTTTAAAACTGGTAATACTCTGAAAACTATTTCAGGTATTAAAACTATTTTTGCTGAAGCAACGATCAGTGAAAACTTTACAAAAGAGTTTGCTCTTTATGATCTTAATAAATTGCTTGCAAAGATTTCTCTTTATAAAGATCCAGTTCTTGATTTTACTGAGGATCGTGTTATTATTGCCACAGAAAATAAAAAGCGTTCTGACTATATTAAGTATTGTTCGACAAAACTTATCACAGCGCCACCAGAAAAAACAATCGCTTTAAATAATCCTGATTGTTCTTTTGTTTTAACACAAGAAGATCTTGAATGGATGCGAAAAAGTGCGGGTATTTCTGGATCACCAAACTTTATATTTGAGAGTGATGCGGAGAATATTTATCTTATCGCAACTGATATAAAAGATGACTCTTCTGATCAATCAAAGATTGAGATCGGAACCAGTGACAAAAAATTTAAGATTGTCATGAAGGTTGAGCATTTTAAGATGATCGAAGGATCATATGATGTTACTGTTTCGCGTCGCGGTATGGCAATGTTTAAGAATAAATCGTTACCGATTTCATATTATATTGCCATTGAGTCAGCCAGTTCAGAGTTTGATTCAGAGGAATAATCATGGCACTTGACAAAGCAAAGGTTCTGGGATGCCTTCAAGAAATCTCAAACTCACTTACTCGCATTGAATCAGAAAGAGATTTAATTCGAGAAGTTCTACAAAAAATGCAAGATGAGTGTGAAATCCCAAAGAAGTTGAGTCGTAAATTGGCGAGGACTTATCACAAACGTAATTATGAGGAGGAAGTTGCAGAGCAGAGCGACTTTCAAACCATTTACGAAAATGTGGCTAAATAAGTCTATTGGGGTGCAATTTCTATTTGACGGCACACTCCGCCAGACTGCTCGCCGTGAGAACTCACCTTCTCCACCCCATCTTTTTTATTATGAGGCTTTATTATGAACGACGTTCTTTGGGTCGAGAGATATCGTCCTCACACTATCTCTGATTGTATTTTACCTGATGAGTATAAAATCGCCTTTCAGTCCTATGTAGATCGAAAAGAAATTCCTCATCTTTTGCTTTGTGGTGGTCCAGGCACTGGCAAGACTACAGTCGCAAGAGCATTGTGTGATGAGATTGGATGTGACTATCTAATGATCAATGGCTCAGACGAGTCAGGTATTGACACCTTTCGAACCAAAATCAAGAACTATGCCAGTGCGATGTCTCTTGGCGGTGGCAAAAAAGTCATCATCATCGATGAAGCAGATTATTTAAATCCAAACTCAACTCAGCCAGCCATGCGTGCTGCGATGGAAGAATTTGCTCATAACTGCACATTCATCATGACTTGCAATTATAAGAATCGTATCATCGAGCCACTTCATAGTCGATGCGCGGTAATTGAATTTAAACTTCGCAAAGAAGATAAACCGAAAATGGCTGCAGCATTTATGAAACGTGCTGCTGAAATTCTCAACAATGAGAAAGTGCCGTTTGAGAAAGTGGTGCTGGTCGAGGTTGTAAAGAAATATTTTCCTGACTATCGTCGAGTGTTGAATGAACTGCAGCGATATTCAGTTAGTGGTAAGATCGATACTGGTATACTATCAAGTATTGCTGATGTTTCTTTAAAAGAACTTGTAACTGCACTTAAAGATCAAAACTTTAGTTCGATGCGTAAGTGGGTCGCCGATTTTGGCGGTGACGATCCTGCAAAGATTTATCGTAAAATCTACGATAGTTTGTATGATGTGATGGATAAGTCTACGATTCCAAATGCAGTTATACTTCTCGCTCGTTACCAATATCAATCTGCATTTGTCGCAGATCAGGAACTGAATCTTACTGCATGTCTTACAGAGATGATGGTAGAGTGTAAGTTCAATGGCTGACCTGTTTAAAGAAATACTTCCGTCTATCCTACAGACCAAAGAATATGCCTTGTTGACTGATCAAGACGAGAAGTCTTATTCATCTTTCATGGTAAACAGAGCACTTTCCTACCATCGCGATACAGTTCTTTATGCAAACGAAATGAATCGATATACAGCTCTCGACAATAAACTCAAATATGACTTTCTTATAAATATTGTAAGAGCCTCTAAAAGACCATACTCTAAATGGTACAAAAAGGCTCAAAACAGTGATTTGAGTGCTGTAAAAGAATACTATGGATATTCAGACGCGAAAGCGGCTGAGGCATTAAAAATTCTAACTGACGATCAAATCACCGAAATAAAAAAACAAGTATATAAGGGTGATTGAAATGATCGATAAATTAATTGAAGTAACTCTCGCCAAACAGGACGACTTTTTAAAAGTTCGTGAGACACTTACTCGCATTGGTGTGGCAGCAAAGAAAGATAACATGCTCTATCAGTCTTGTCATATCCTTCATAAACAAGGTAAATATTACATTGTTCACTTTAAAGAACTCTTCGAACTGGACGGTAAACCATCCAATATCTCTGAGAACGATATACAGAGACGTAATACTATCGCAAATTTAATGGCTGAGTGGGGTCTTGTGAAACTCGTAGATTCATCCAAAACTAAAGAAAATGTTGCGCCGTTATCGCAAATTAAAATTCTTCCATATAAAGAAAAAGATAATTGGCAACTGATAAGCAAATATACAATTGGGAAGAAAAAGAAAGAAATTAATTCATAGATTATGATCGTATTAAATATTTACAAAATTCGTGATGAGTTTGAGCTGCCAACTTATGGCACATCTCTGTCAAACTGTTTTGATCTTTCTTTTCAACCCTCTACTGAAACAATAAAAGGTTATGATAGATACAATAATCCAATTTCTCAGTATTTGAATTCTCGTGGAATAATCTCAATCTACCCAGGAGATCGTTTACTAATTCCAACTGGATTAATCTGTAAAATAGAGCAATTACTTACAGTTGAAACATTCGCGGATATTCCGAAAGAGGCTACACCATTAGGTAATTTTAGTATTCGGTTGCACTCAAGATCTGGTTTATCGCTCAAGCAAGGAATAGTTCTTGCGAACAGCGAGGGGATCGTTGATGTTGATTATCAAGAGGAAATCTATGTATTACTCACAAATATTTCTGAGGTTGGGCAGATAATCACGAAGGGCGATCGTATTGCTCAGGCTGAAGTTGTTTCTAACATACCTAATGTAAAATTTATAACTCTCAGCGCTCGCCCAGAAAAACACTCAGAACGATCTAGTGGATTTGGCTCAACAGGAATCTGTTGACTAAATAAAGGTGGATGCTCATTTGAGGTCCACGATGTTAAACTTGCTTACAAAAGGAGTAAAACAATGACAAACATCACAACGCTTACATCAAGTCTTTTAAATCATGATCGTTTTTTACCGTCGGCGCTTGGTTTCGACCATGTGTTTGCAACGCTAGATAACGCTGCGCATCTTCTTACATCTACTTCATCTTCTTTTCCACCTGTAAATATCATCAAGACTAGTGAATATACATTTAATGTGGAACTGGCTGTTGCAGGATATAAGAAGGGCGAAATTGAAATCACTGCTGAAAAGAACTCACTTAAAGTTACAGGCAAGAAGTCTGAAAAAGACGAACGAGAATATCTCGCAAAAGGTATCGCTGGTCGTTCTTTCAGCAGACAATTTGTTTTGTCTGACACTGTAGTAGTTCGCGATGCTGACCTAGCCGATGGCATTCTCTCAATCTCATTAGAGAATGTTATTCCTGATGAACAAAAACCTCGCAAGATTGAAATTAAATAATATATTTTATGATTCGTAATGATTTAACTTGGGATGAATTGTTTATCTTGCAGGCTAATCTGATCGCTCAGAAAAGTAAAGACCCATCGACAAAGGTTGGTTGTGTAATTGTTGGTGATGATAATGCCATCTTGTCGATGGGTTTTAATGGCTTCCCTCGTGGTATTGATGAACATCTCTCAGAGAGATGGAAGAGACCAGAAAAATATTTTTGGGTCGAACATGCTGAACGCAATGCAATTTATAACGCTGCGCGCAACGGTATTAATTTAAATGGCGCACGCGCATATTTAAATTGGGAACCAAAACCATGCGCCGATTGTGCTCGTGCATTTATTCAAGTTGGCATTAAAGAAATTATTGGACCGAATCGCGTGTTTTCTGGCAAAGGCGCTGGAAAACATTATAGCATAGATCATTCTGAACAAATGCTATACGAAGCAGGAGTTGCAACTCGTTACATAAAATTTGATATGGAGTTTGATCCAGAATGAAACAGGAATTGTGTTACTGGGCAAACTATACAACTCCGACTATTTGTGATAAAATTACTTCGCTCGCAATGAATCTAGAAGAACAAACACCAACTTTAGGATTTAATTCAGGCGATCAAAATGATTCTATAAGAAGAAGTAGAGTGCGTTGGGTAGATCATAATGTAAATCCAGAATTCGAATTTGTTAATGATTTAATGTGGAAAGGATTGTTACAAGTTAATTTAGATTTCTATAATTTTAATGTTACTAAACTTCCTCCGATGCAATTTACTGAATATGACGAAAGTTATAAAGGTGAATATAAAATGCATCAAGATGTGTTCTGGATCAATCCTGGACCAAATCACAGAAAAATAACATTGATTTTGCAACTTACAGATTCATCAGAATACGAAGGTGGTGATCTAGTGTTTCATTACATTGACAGACATCCATCAGTAGAAGACAACAAAGCAATGAAACAGAAAGGATCGCTCATTGCGTTTCCATCTTTTATTTTTCATCAATTAACGCCAGTGACTAGAGGGACAAGAAGAAGTCTTGTGGCATGGTTTGAGGGTCCGAAATTTCAGTAAACTAGGGTAAGTCTAGGGGTCAACCTAGACCGCCAATAGGACTCCCTGCATCGTTTTACAGAGATTATGTAAGTTATTGATTTCATTAGAGTTTTTTCTCTTTACAATTTCTTCAAAAACGGCGACAATCACTGTATGAGTATGAAAAACACCGACGCGCAGGTTAAGGCGCAAATCATTAGTAATATCAATAACTTACGCACGGACGCCGAGTTTTACGGTTACGATTACCCGACCGACGCCAATTTAGAGAGCGAATCAGTCGAAAATCTCCGCGAGTTTTTACGCGAACTCAGCGAGTACATTTTAGACGGAATTATAGCGGAAATGGAATTACAGCAGGGTCGCACAACTCATTAATTTTATTAGAGTTTTTTCTCTTTACAATATCCGCTCATCGCGGTATAATGAATGTATGGTAAATGATAAAACTGTAAAAGTAGGTGACGTCGTCAAGTCTCTTGACTTCGTTGGTAAAAATGACTGCTATCGCATCGGTTTGGTCGTTGCGATTTACAAAGACGGCACGTTCTGCGCCGAAACGGTCAAGCGTGTGTGGCTGAATAAGGTTGATCTTTGCTTCACGCGCGAAGAATTCTACGCTCCGCTTCCTGGCAATCATTTCTTCGATGATCTCGCCGAGCAGAAAAATGTTGAACCTCGCGTGCAGGTGGTCGCCTAATGAAAACTCCATATTACGGAATGTTCACGGACGAAGGCAATGCTGCTGTTCACAATATTGTCACTACAGCAAATCTCCTTAATATTTCTTGGATAGTAGTGTTGCAAATGTTGGAGAAACTCAGCAAGGTCAAAGGTTTCGAGGAAGCCAGTGACACTGCGGTTCGCGAAGAGGTTTCGTTTGTTCTTTATGAGGAAATGCACAATGCGTCTTGATCGTGGTCACGGCAGTCCGTATGATCGTGGTTCTGCCGACAGTTACTATCAGCGATCGTTTCGTCCGCACTATTTCGTGGGCGACACTTATAACTCTGATGAGATTCAGCAGTCAGAAATGACTCTCGAAGAGTGTCAGGAATATATTCGTGGCTGGCAGGACAATCAAGCCAGCGGTAATTTCAAGGACTGGGGTTGATATGATCTTACAAGAGTTTGATCAAAAGTTGCAGAATCATGATTGGTATTACAACTACAGTGACGATGGTCGTGTGTGGCGTGCTGGCGAGCAAGTGGAAAACGAGATTCGTAGCATCTCTAAACTTTCCCCGCAGCATCTTGCACTGTTCAAAGCATGGAACCAATATTATTTTTCTGGTCCCAGTTTTGAGAAGCCGCAGTTCACCGAAGCGCAGCGTGATGCTGTCCGTGTTGCTCTAGGAGTCCTTTGATATGAAAAAGCATACTGAAACATTGTTGAATGAAGCAATTGATTTAGTGGACGGTGTTGATCATGTTCTCGCAAACACAGCGACACAGTATGATCTAAATTCGAAAGATTGTTACAATCTTGCTGAAAAACTTGAGCGTGCCTTTCACCTATTTCTAGTTCTTGGTGATCGCAAAACACAGGAAGATTTAAATAAGATTCCAATGAATGAAGGAGCGCCATTCTAATGGGACAGTTCAAAAATATTGAAATCGAAATTATCGATCTCTATCATTCTGATCGATTAAGTGAGATCGAGATTGCGAAACAATTGAATGTTCCTTTACTTCAAGTTCATGATGTGCTTGTTGCTTATGAACGCAACGACATGGATTACGATCTCAGCGATACTGATGCTGATGAAAGTTATCACGAATCAGATTCTGACGATGACTACAATGCTGAGGATTACTGATGTCGCACTCACCGCATTTTGAAGATTGGCTTGAATTGCAAAAACTCAAACGTGAAAATGAGGAGTTGAAAATGGCTTTAAATCCAAATAACACCAAACAAGCAGTGGAATATCTGCGTCAATTGCGCAAGATGGGCTATGCCGTTGTAGCATTTACACCCGAAGAATTGCGTGGTGCAGATTCAGATCATGTCGAGGATCGATTGATTGAACTTGGTTGGGATGTAATTAATAATCTTGCCACGGAGCCATACGATGAGTGATCCATATGTTGCGTGGGCTGTGGGATTGCTTTGTGGATTGGTCCTAGGGATTCTTATCATGATTCCTACAAAACGAAAGAGTCGATATTACTATGATAACAAATGAATATCGTCGATCTGTTCTTGCACCAAAAGCAAGAGTGCCATTCGATCCAAGCGATCGAAAACACATGCTTGATTTTGCTCGATATGTGAAGTATAATAGTTGGAGAGATGGATGCTCCTATTATCTTGAGGATCCATATTCTGATATACCGACTATGATTCGAGCAAAAATTGCAAACTACACTCTATCTAAACTTGTGGAGAAAGTCTAATGTCTGAAGGTAATTTTGAAGTGATGCCGATCGGTACAATGGAAGAAGTGCGTGAGGTTCGTCGATTAGTCAAAGAACTTATTCATGTAAACAACACACACAGTTCGAGCGTTCCATATGCTGTAGGTGCTAAAATCTCAGAGCTCGAAAGATTTTATCTATATCACGTTGAAAAATATCCTGTGACTGTATGAGTTCAGATATATCACTCATCGTTCAGTTACATGAACTGCGTAAACTTGCAAACGATTTGATTAAACTTGCATCACAATATCCTCTTCCCGAAGAAGTATTGTATAAAGTTCAGGAAATGCGAGTGGTCTGTGAAGAAAGCGATCGATTATACTCGGTGAATCTATGATGATTTATTGTGCATCGCGCTTCAAGCCAAAAAAGAAACGCAAGGTCAAAGGTGTAATTGCTCGGAAGTTTTCTCGCTCAAGTGCAATCATGGGTGTTGAGAAAATTCCAAGTCTTTTAGGCGTTCATCGTTTTGGATCTGATGTCGCTCGTTCTCTGCCATCACTAGATACTAATGCATCGTACACTCAGAAGCGAGAGAGTCTGAAATATACTGGCACTCTGGTGAAAGGTATTGCGACAATGCACAAAAGTAATGCTGTTCCTGTTATTGACGAAGAACAGATGAAAGATATTTCAAGAATGAGGAGAGGTTAACATGCCAGCCAAAGTTGGAACAAAAGGTTTCGGAAAAGGTCGTGCGAAGTTAGGATCGAAGAAGCGCAAGGCTCGACGCAAGAAAAATAAATGACAAAAATAGATTCGGTTACACCGAAATATGATGTTACTTGGTATGTCAAATGGATATCAAGTATCATTGTGCTCATGGGAATTACAATCCGCGCCAGTGGAGTTGTACATCTTCAATGGCTAGATATAGTATTGAGTTGGATCGGTGCTGTTGGCTGGTTCTATGTCGGATTTAAATGGAATGATCGTGCATTGATGGTGCTCAATGCCGTAATTGGTATTGTTTTATTTGCAGGAATATTGAGAGTTATATTTCAATGATTGAATTATCTGATACTGTCAATGAACTCTGGGCTGAAGAGACATATCGTGTCTATAAAGCAGAACCAGGGCTTTCTTGGGAAGCATGTGAGATGATCGCATGGAATCGTGTTGCGAAAAAAATTGGCTATGAAAATCTCAATCGGCAAGTTTCCCAAGAAGGGTAAACAAAAAATATCAATCAAGATCGATCCATGGGACACGTGGTCTATGGATCGCACACTTTCATTGATTGTCCACCCAATGCTCAAGCAGTTGCTCAAAACGAATCACGGCGCACCTTACACTGATGATGACGATGTTCCAAAGCATCTTCGTTCTATCAATGCAAAACCAAAAAAGAATGATTGGGATACCGACGAGTTTCACTTCAAGCGTTGGAACTGGATCATGAAAGAAATGGTCTGGGCATTTGGTGAACTTGCCAAAGATCGCGACCCAGACTTCTGCATCAAGAAACCAAAATATAAATTCGTGAAGAAAGAAGGTAAAGATTTCAGCGAGATGGTTACTATTCGCAAAGGTGTCTATGACGATGTGAAGATGAAAGCCTATTACGCTCGCAAGAAAAATGCTTTCCGTTTGTTTGGTAAATACTATGAAAATCTTTGGGACTAATTTTGAAAGTATCTATTCTCACACCAACAACTGGTAACTCTTATCTTGCAGAGTGTATTGAGTCTGTGCGTGCACAGACTTATGAGAACATTGAACACATTGTTGTAGTCGACGGCAAAGAACGTTGGGATAATGCTGATTCAATTTTAAAGATTGCTGAATTTCCGAATGGTAAAAATGAACACGTTTGTGTTCTACCTTATCCTACAGGAATAAATCGCTACAATGGTCATCGTGTGTATGGTGCGGCAACTTACTTTGCAGACGGTGATTATCATATTTGGTTAGACGATGACAACATGCTCTCACCGAATCATGTTGAGAGTCTTGTTAAGTTGGTGCAAGAAAAAAATCTTGATTGGGCTTATTCATTTCGCAAGATTATTGACAAGGACAGTCAGATTCTCTGTCAAGATGATTGTGAAAGTTTAGGTATGTGGGCAAGTATCTTGCATCCACAAGACTTCTTTGTTGATGTGAATTGTTATTTCGTAAAGAAAGAAGTTGCTGTAAATATGTCGCCTGTTTGGTATCGCAAATTTCGTGAACCTGGACAGATGGAAATTGATCGTGCGATTGCTGCGGTTCTAATGCACTCAAATAATAAATTAAAGTTTGACTGCACTCGCGATTATACGGTAAAATATAGAGTTGGCAATACAGGTTTATCTGTTCAAGCCGACTTCTTTATTCAAGGTAATCAAAAAATGCTCGAACGTCATAATGGAAAACTCCCATGGAAAAACTAAGAAAAATTATTCATGAAAATCATGATCCATATGCTGGATATATTCCAAGAAATTTAGATACTCAAGGTTGGAATAGCACATCTGCAGCATTCGAGCAATGCATTGAAAAAATAAATCCAAAACTTATTATTGAAGTTGGTACATGGAAAGGTTGTTCAGCAATTCACATGGCTCAAACTTGCTTAAAACACTATAATGACTTTGAAATTGTCTGCATTGACACATTCCTCGGTTCAGTGGAACATTGGACCATCATGCGCGAGTATCTCCCACCTGAATTACGCATTCATGGTCGTGCGCATCTGTACGAACAGTTTCTCACGAATGTTATTCACACCAATCTGACTGAATACATTACACCGTTTCCAATTGATTCAATTAATGCTGCTCTGTCCTTAAAACATTGGAATGTGCAAGCAGATCTGATTTACATCGATGCGGGTCATGAGTATGACTCTGTTTTTGCTGACTTATCGCACTATAAAGATTTAGTGCGTCCAGGTGGTTACTTATTAGGTGATGATTGGTTTCATGCGCCAATTCGAGCTGCAGTTGAGGATACGCTCGGTAGTGTACTTACATTAAGTCACGATAAATTCTTATGGGTAAGACCAGAATGAGTAAACCTTGTATCGCATCTATCTTCATGAAGAACATCGATGCAAAAATTCTAGAGTTACAAAAAAAAGTCGTTGAGAAATATAATCTCTCTAAAATTCCACATTATCAAATATATACGGAAGCACCTCCTGGATATACGATGGATAAACTTGTTGAATTGTTAGAGCAGCGCGAGCATGATGCTATCATGTTTCTAGATATTGATTGTTTGCCATTGAACGAACATGCATTGAATTATCTTTTTGATAAAGCGTACAGTGGCACCTTGATTGGCGATGCTCAAAGGAGCAATCATATTCAAAACGATCAACATGTATTTGCTGCACCACACAATGTAACATTTACGGTTGAGATGTATCGTAAACTTGGTAATCCCTCGTTTATACCAAATTATCGTGGAGATGTTGCAGAAGAGTTGACTTTTAGAGCAAGAGAGAGTAACATTCCTGTTGAAATAATTATGCCATTGCGCTATGATGCCCCACCAATTCGAATGAATTGGGAACCTAAAGATTCTAAACCATATTGGAATCTTGCTGATGGTATGCCAAAATATGGTATTGGTACAACATTCGGCACAAAAGGCAATGAAATGTTTTGGCATATGTATCAGAGTTTTCATCCAGGACAAAACGAACGCTTCATTAAGAAATGCGAGGAGTTATTAAATGTTTAATCGTAGAAAAATTTTAAGTTTACCATTAGTTCTTGCAGCAGGTTCAGTATTCTCCTCTACTCCACCAAAAATTGTAAATCCAAATGAACCAGCAGCAAAGGCGATTGGTTATGTTGAGAAAACTCCAAAGCCAGGAGCAGTCTGTTCTAATTGCACTTTGGCTAAAAACACTGGTGAGAAACATGTTCCTTGTGCTATCTTTCAAAACAGACTTGTAAACGCCAATGGTTGGTGTAAGGCTTACGCAAAGAGGTAATTTATGGCTAATCGATCTGATTTTTATAACGCTAAACTTCCACGCAGCATCAAGCGCATGCTTATTATGGGTCAAGTTTATGGTTTCACTGGTAATGAACACACGCGTGGAGCAATTAAAAAAAGTTTTATTGAAGCCCATGCAAACCATATAAGTTTCAAATTGAAACGTCAGCAAGCTGATACATCTGATTCAGCATGAATTCATTAAGCGAATTGCGAGATCTTTTTAAGGAAAAAAATATTGCGATAAAAGAATTCAATGGTTGGTCATTAAAAATTGGCAACGATACTTGGACGTTGATAAACGATATATTCTATATAAATGGTACACCAATAAATTTAAAAAATAAAAACATCATAGAAAATTATGTGAGGGAAAATAATTATGTCAGAAATCAAAGCACTCAAACTCGTAAGTGGCGAGGAATTAGCAGTAGAAATTACAGAGGAAAATGAAACCTCAATCACATTTAAAAATCCAGTAGCATGTCTTCTTCAGCGATCACAACAGACAGGTGGCGCTGCTCTTGGTTTTATGCCTTGGATGCATTCATCAACTGGTCCATTTACTGTAGACAAGAAAAATATTCTTTGTATGGCAGAAGTTGCTGATGAGGTGAAAAGCGGGTATAATCAAATCTTCGGTGCAGGAATTGTAGTTCCACCAAAGCAATTGATTACAGGGTAATATGTCCGATTTTTATACGAACGTCGCAGTTTCTGGTAAATATATCCTACTGCGAAGTATCGAGAATGGAAAGAGGGTCAGGCGAAAGGTAGAGTATCGCCCGACCTTTTTTCTTTTGTCACCAGAGAAATCAGAATTTAAAACCTTATCAGGTGAATCAGTAAAGACAATCCAGCCTGGAACAATTTCTGATTGTCGAGAGTTCATCGAGAAATATAAAAATGTAGATAATTTCCCAGTCTTTGGAAATAATCGTTATGAGTACGCATATATTGCAGATGAGTATCCTGAAGACATTCTTTGGGATGTTAGCAAAATACTTACTGCATATATCGATATCGAGGTTGGATCTGAGAATGGATTTCCTGATCCAAGAAATGCCAATGAAGAAATCACTGCGATCACAATCAAGATAAAAGGTAATTATTTTGTTTTTGGTATTGGTGATTACACTAAACATCGCGAAGATGTACATTATGCAAAGTGTAAAGATGAATTTGATCTTATCAAACGATTCATGGACCTATGGACGAGATTTTATCCTGATGTCATCTCAGGATGGAATATCAAGTTCTTTGATATTCCTTATCTTGTAAATCGTATAACAAAATTGTTCGGTGAGGTAGAAGCCAAAAAACTATCTCCTTGGAATCGATTATCAGCTCGTGAAGCGTATGTGATGAATCGCGAGCATCAGGTGTATGAACTTGATGGTGTAGCAACTTTAGATTACATCGAACTCTATCGAAAATTTACTTATTCACAACAAGAGTCTTATCGTCTTGATCATATTGCTCACGTTGAATTAAATGAGAAAAAATTAGATTATTCAGAGTTTGAAACGCTGCATCAACTATACAAATATGACTATCAAAAGTTCATACAATACAATATCAAGGACGTTGAACTTGTAGAAAAACTCGAAGATAAAATGAAACTGATTGAGTTGGCGTTGACTCTTGCATATGACAATCGTGTGAATTATGATGATGTATTTACTCAAGTTCGTATGTGGGATTCAATTGTTTACAATCATTTAAAGAAAAAGAATATTGTAATCCCACAAATTAAATCAGGTGAAAAGAAAACACAGTTCGAAGGCGCATACGTTAAGGATCCGATTCTTGGTATGCATAAATGGGTTGTCTCTTTCGATCTAAACAGTTTGTATCCACACCTGATTATGCAATATAACATTTCAATGGAAACATTGGTTGAGCCAACAAAACACTCTATTGAAATGCGTAACACAGTTCGTGAGGGCAAAGTAAGTGTTGAAAATATGCTTCATCATCAGGTTCGTTTAGATTACCTGAAGAATGTTGGTGTTACAATTACTCCTAACTGTCAGTTCTTCAATGTCAAAAAGCAAGGATTGCTGCCAGAGATCATGGATAGTATGTACAATGATCGTATACGATATAAAAAAATGGCTCTTGATGCAAAGAAGAAAATTGAAACCGTGCTTGAAGACAAGAATCAAGTTGAGTATCTTGAAAAACAAGTTGCTCGTTATAACAATCTACAGTTAGCGAAAAAGGTTACACTAAACTCTGCTTACGGTGCGCTTGGTAATCAATACTTTCGTTTCTTTGACACTCGCATCGCAGAGGGAATTACAACAGCAGGTCAGTTATCGATTCGTTGGATTGAAAAAAAGATCAACGAATATATGAATGAATTACTTAAAACTCAAGAAATTGATTATGTCATTGCTTCAGATACGGATTCAATTTATATTAACATGGGTCCATTAGTCGAAAAACTTTATCCAAATGTATCCGATACAAAGAAAATTATTAAGTTTATGGATAAAGTTTGTAATCAAAAGTTTCAGCCATTTATAGATAAATCATACCAAGATCTTGCTGAATACATTAATGCATACCAGCAACGTATGGAGATGAAGCGCGAGTCATTAGCAGATAAAGCAATCTGGACTGCAAAGAAACGATATATTTTAAATGTCTATGATAGTGAGGGTGTTGCATACGCTAAACCTAAACTTAAGATCATGGGTCTTGAAGCAGTCAAGTCATCGACTCCGAGTGCATGTCGAACTAAGATTAAAGAAGCCATTGATATTATTATGACAAAAACTCAAGATGACTTACATAAGTTCATTGAGAAATTTCGCCAAGAATTCAAAACATTGCCAATTGACATGATTGCTTTTCCTAGAAGCGTAAACGGATTATCAGAGTATGCTGATCCTGCAGGTATTTTTAAAAAAGGCACACCAATTCACGTTAAAGGTGCGCTTGTATTCAACCATTTCTTACATGCATATAAGTTGACCAAACGATACCAACTTATTCAAGAGGGCGAAAAAATTAAATTTATCTATCTAAAGCAACCAAATGCTTTTAATAATAACACTCTTGCATTTATATCTGAGTTGCCGAAACAATTTGATGCAGGTAAATTTATTGACTACAATACTCAATTTGAGAAGTCGTTTCTTGAACCACTTGATATTGTTCTTTCAACTATAAATTGGCAATCTGAAAAAGTTGATTCGCTAGATTGCTTTTTTGCATAAAATATTATATACTATAGAAATATATACGGAGATTACAAATGAGTCTACTTGAAAAACTTAAAAAGAATTCAACAATTAAAGATACTGCAGTTCTTGCTAAATCAAAGTTCTTTGCAGCAAAAGACATGATTCAGACCAGCATTCCTGTTGTGAATGTTGCGTTCTCTGGTGACCTTGATGGTGGGTTTACTCCTGGTCTTACAATGTGGGCTGGTCCGAGCAAGCATTTCAAGACAGCATTTAGTTTGTTGATGGTAAATGCATATCAAGAAAAATATCCTGACTCAGTTGTTTTGTTTTATGACTCAGAGTTTGGCACTCCACAAAATTACTTTACATCGTTCAATGTCGATACTGATCGTGTCGTACATACTCCAGTGACTGATGTTGAACAATTGAAATTTGATATCATGAATCAACTTGGTCAAATTGAACGAGGCGAACGAGTAATGATTGTTGTTGATTCTATTGGTAATCTCGCCTCGAAAAAAGAAGTTGAAGATGCGCTTGATCAAAAGTCAGTCGGAGATATGACTCGAGCGAAGCAAATTAAATCCCTGTTCCGCATGGTGACACCACACCTCACCCTAAAAGATATTCCCATGGTTGTAGTCAATCATACCTATAAAGAAATAGGTCTATATCCCAAGGACATTGTTGGTGGCGGAACAGGCTCCTACTATTCAGCAGATAATATTTACATTATTGGTCGGCAACAAGAGAAAGATGGTGCTGAATTAATTGGATATAATTTTATCATCAATGTGGAGAAGTCTCGTTATGTTCGTGAAAAAGCCCGTATCCCTGTCACAGTTCGCTTCGATGGTGGTATTTCTATGTACAGTGGTCTTCTTGATATGGCACTTGAGTCTGGCCATGTTACGAAACCAAATATAGGCTGGTATGCAAAGGTCAATACTGAGACTGGTGAAGTTGATAGCAGAAAGTGGCGTTTGGCTGATACTGAATGCTCAGAGTTTTGGGATAGTATTCTTGGCGACGAAAAGTTTAAAGAGTGGGTGCGCACCAACTATCAGTTTAGTTCTGCAATTGTAGATGATGGTGATGGAGATGTTTAAGGATTTATTTTCCAGACTTCAATTTTGGAATGCAAAAAATTTCGTAGTGTTAGATAAGCACTATGAATTTATGTTAGATATATCTAATAAAGAGGCGATGACAATTCGCATACTCAAAAAATATCCTGGAGTGATAATTGAGTATACAAATATTCATATGTCTACTGAAAATCAAATGTCATATGACATCGATGTGATTGCAAATCCAAATCTTTGTAAAACAGATGATAAAAAGTTTGAGGGGTTTACTACAGCCATTTTTCGTAGTATACTTCTAGGATCAATAGAGCTCGCGAAGGAAAAACATGAAAACGGAAACACTGATACTTTCGAATTTGATTCGGAACGAAGCATTCATGAGGAAGTCGCTCCCGTTCCTGAGAAGCGAATATCTAACAGAAAGCCACGAAAGAAAACTGTTTGAAGAAATAAAAAACTTCATTCTGAAGTACAACAACCTTCCACCGATAGCAGCGTTAAAGATCAATTTGAAGGAATCGACCAAACTAACTGAAATTGAGTTAAATAAATCATTAGAGTTGCTTGATGAGGTTTCTAATGACAAAGAAGAACAACAACTCAGCTGGCTTCTTGATACAACGGAAAAGTTCTGTCAAGAAAAAGCGATTTACAATGCCATTATGGATTCCATTCAAATCCTGGATGGGAAAGACA
>Ga0194115_10002738_pt1 | contig 20669 bp, 19 predicted proteins | sample TA2MahsurfametaG_3_FD_148656 | JGI IMG/M metagenome (GOLD analysis project Ga0194115, IMG submission 148656) | Freshwater microbial communities from Lake Tanganyika, Tanzania - TA2015002 Mahale S4 surface | ecosystem: Environmental > Aquatic > Freshwater > Lake | place: Tanzania: Lake... | reverse complement strand
AAAAAATAATAGGGGAGGTATTAGTTTTTATTATAATAACTTAGAACAACTAAATAAAATTATCTCCACCCTTAAAAGTTTTTTTAAATAGTTCATTTGCAAAAAAATTATTCTGATATAATTGAGATAAATCATAATTTTTTTTCAAACTAGTCTCTAAATCATTAAGTTTACTAATTAGTTTTTTAAGGTCTTCAATCTTCCAAAACTTCAATATCTTTTTTATCTTCTCTTTTTCTTTCCAGAAAATTTTTGGTTTATAAGTATCTAAGGATTCAAATGGATCTTTTTTATCTGTAGAAGTGTCTAAAATTTTTAAAATACGAAAAATTGTGTTTTTTAAAATTATAATATTTTCTAATGGATTTTGTTTTGAATCTAAAAAATTTATAATTTCTTGTCGACTAGTGTTACCCAATAACGAAAATTCATCTTCATTCGAAGTGTTTTCATTATTACATATACACTCTAAAATAGTTGTTGTTATTGGAGTTTTAGCATTATTTAAAGTCTCAAGTTTATATATAATCTCTGCTATTTTTGATCTACTCATGTTCTTTCTTTGAAGAAATTTTAATTGATCAAAATTTATATTAATTTTCTTTTGCTTTAGATTTTTACATAAAAATGAGAAAAGCTGTTTTTCACTATCATGGTAACAGGGCACTACGGTTGCATTGCAAGAATTTTCAAACTCTAATCTTATTTTTGAGTTTTTTTTGAGGATTTCACAATTTACAATAATTATACATTCATCAACTTTTTTAAAAAGATTTTTTATATGTACGAATCCACTATCAGTTAAATTTCTTATTATTATTAAAAACTTTTCACCGAATATATTATTTGAGCTAATTAAATTATCTAATTGATCAGAATTTTTAACAATGTCATCATTATAAAAATTTTTTTTTATGTAACTTTGGTTTTGATTAATTACCTCCCTGTTTAGTTGCTCCACAAGCTCGCTATTTTCGCCGTAAAATAAGAAAATTTTCTTATCTAAAATTTTACTATTTAAAAAACTCTCTACGTTTAGAATCACTTTTTTTTTTAATTTAGATTAACTCTTAGCGAAAAACTTATAATATCAACAAGACTATCTAGAAGAATTTTTTTTTCAGCATTTCTAATTTGTTGATTACTATTCATGTTATCAGTAATTGAAATTTTTTTATCTTTAAAAAGATTATCTTGGTAAAGAACAGTATTATTTTTATCAAAAACCTGAAATGTAAAATTCAGTTTAAGATTTTCTTGAGTAGCTATTCCTCTATTATCGGTTGCTGAAGTTTCTAATGATTGAAAAACTTGAGCTTTGAAAATATATCCACGTTCATCTTTTTCATTTACTGTTAAATTTAATTTTTTTTCAAGGTCAAAAACGATTTCTTTTTCTCCTGTAATTTCAATCTTAGCAAATGTAAGAGGTTTTTGATTTTTAAGATAAATTGGAGAAAAACCGCAGCTGAATACAAATAAGAAAAGTAAAGAAATAAAAGATATTTTTTTCATGTGGTAACAATATTTAAAATTTTATTTTTTACATATATCCTATTCTTAATTTTTTTAGACAAAAGAATTGTTTCTATATTTTTAATTTTAAGGGATTTATTTAATATATTCTCTTCATTATCATTTTCATCTGCCTCAAGTACTGCACGCTTTTTTCCATTAATCTGCACTACAATCATAAATTTTTTATTATCTTTCAGTAATTCACTATCAAATTTTGGCCATACCTGATTATATAAATCATCTTTTCCAGTTAAATTATAATAGCATTCATTAGCTATATGGGGAGTAAAAGCTGAAATGATAGTTAAGTATTTTAAAAAAATATTTTTTAAATCATTGCTATTAATTTTTTTATTTTGAATTGTTTCATTTATCAAATTTAGAAAACTATAAAGTTTTGCAATTGCTACATTCATTTGCAGTTTTTCTACCAAATTTGTAATTTCAAAAATTAACTTGTTAAATTTTTTTAAAATGTCTCTATCAGAGGAGATCAAATTTTGGTAATTTATGACCTCTATATTTGTTCTCCAAATTTTTTGAATATATTTAAACGCGCCCCCTATGCCTTCATCGCTCCATTGGATATCCCTATCAGGAGGACTGTCAGATAAAATAAACCAACGGGTGGCATCGGCCCCATAAACTTTTATAACTTCATCAGGATTAATAACATTTTTTTTTGACTTTGACATGGCTACGCTGTCACCCTTTATGGCCTCTTCACCACTTGATAGGAAATACCTATTATCCTTTTTTTTTAAATCTTCTGGCGAGACCCAAATTCCTTTAGTTGTTTTAAACGTTGGATGACAAACCATACCTTGAGTAAAAAGATTTTGGAAAGGTTCAGAAAATTTAAAATTAAATTCATCTTTTAAGGCTAAAGTAAAAAATCGTGAGTATAAAAGATGTAAAATTGCATGTTCGATTCCTCCAATATATTGATCAACAGGCATCCAGTAATTAACATCCTCCTCATTGAATGGACGATTTTGTTCAAGAGGTGAACAAAATCGTAAAAAATACCAGGAAGAATCCACAAAGGTATCAAGTGTATCTGTTTCACGTATGGCCTTCATTCCTGTTATTGGACATTTCGCATATTTCCATGTTGGATGATTTTCTAAGGGATTTCCAGGTTTGGTGAAATCAATATCATCTGGAAGCATTACAGGTAAATCCTTTTCAGACACTAAGATTATTTCACCATCTTCTCTGTAAAGAATTGGGATAGGGCAACCCCAATATCGCTGCCTTGATATACCCCAGTCTTTTAATCTATAAGTTATTTTAGCGTTTCCAAGTTTTTTATCTTCAATGATTTTAATTATTTTTTTTTTTGCATTTTGAATATTTAGATCGTTTAAAAAATCAGAATTAATAATAAACCCGTCATCAACAAATGCTTCATTTTTAATTACTATATTTTCAGATTTTTTTGGTGATACTACAGGCAAGACTTCTAAATGATATTTTAGTGCAAACTCAAGATCTCTTTGATCATGAGCTGGACAGCCATAAATTGCACCTGTTCCATAATCCATTAATATGAAATTGCTCACATAAATTGGTAATTTTTTATTTTTTATGAATGGATGAAAAGCAACATATGGTGTTTTAAATCCAAGCTTTTCACCCTTTGATAGCAAAGACTCTGTTGAAACATTTTTTAGTGCCTTGTTTTTAAATTTTAAAAAGGTTTCATCTGTTTCCAAAAATTTAGTAAATGGGTGATCTGGTGCTATTGCAATAAAAGATGCTCCAAAAATAGTATCTGGTCGAGTGGTAAAAATATTAATTTTTTGCTCATTATTGGTTAAAAAGTTAACCTCACACCCTACAGATTTTCCAATCCAGTTGTTTTGCATTAATTTAACTTTATCTGGCCAACCTCTTAAACTTTCTAGTGAAACTAAAAGTTCATCTGAGTATTTTGTAATATTTAAAAACCATTGACTCAATTTTTTTTTCTCTACTGTAGCACCAGATCTCCAACCCTTACCATCAATCACCTGTTCATTTGCAAGCACTGTACGGTCAATAGGGTCCCAGTTAACATAGCTTTCTTTTTTATAAACTAAATTTTTTTTAAAAAAGAACGAAAACAAAATTTGCTGTTGTTTGTAGTAGTTTTCATCGCACGTTGAAACTTCTCTACTCCAGTCAATAGAAAAACCTAGTCGCTGCAATTGATGCTTCATCGTTGATATATTTTTTTTTGTCCAAACTCTGGGGTGCAGTTTATTTTGAATAGCTGCATTCTCTGCGGGAAGGCCAAAAGCATCCCATCCCATGGGATGAAGAACATTATAGCCATTTAATCTCTTAAAGTTAGCGATAACATCACCTAAAGTATAATTACGAACATGGCCCATATGGATGTTTCCAGAGGGATATGGAAACATTTCAAGGCAATAGAATTTTTTCCCTAAGTTTTTTTTTGTTTTGAATATTTGTTTTTTTTCAAAAAAAGATTGCCACTTTTTTTCGATAATTAAAGGATTATATTTTTCCATCCCTTAATTTATTTTTTTTCTTTTTTTGCTTCTTCAATTTTTAGTATGCGGGCAGTAGCTATGATGTTTTCTTTTACAGAGTTTACAAAGTTTTGTTCAATAGTTGAATTTGAGCACCGATCTGAACTGTCACAAATTTTTTTATGTGCAATAATCTTAATAGCATCAGATCTAATTTCGTCACTCAAGAACTGCACTGAGATTTTAATTTGTTCTCTTGGATTATTTAATTGAGAATACCAATCGTAGATTATAACCCCACCTGCATAATCAACATTTACTAAAGGCAGAAAATCTAACGATTTTAATGTTGCTCTCCAAAGTACATTTGATGTTGAAAACTTAAAATTTGTATTTTCATTGGATTTTCCAATTATCCCCATTATCCCACCACCACCTTTTTCTACATAATCCTTTGCTCTTTGATTTATATTTGGCTCAATCCTCTCTATTTCACCTGTTACAGGATCTTTTGTACTTGCACATTGATTTAAAAACACTAGTAATAACGCAAAAAATTGACATTTTATTGATTTATAGCCCATTATTAACTATCAAATTTACAGTTTTTTCTCATATTTTGATACAAAATACATGTTGTAATTATGCAACAAAATTAAGATTTTTTCTAGTTTAAAGATATTCTCGTTAATTTTTAGCTCTAAAATATCTAAAAAGCTAATCATTAAGTCTTAGACTTAAAAACTAACAAATAAAATAAAGGTAAATAATGAAAAGTAAACTTTTATTGTCTTCAGCTTTAGTTGGAAGTTTAGCAGTAACTGGAATAGCTAGTGCACAAACTACTATAACTGGTTCTCTAGATCTTTCCTATAAAACTATAAGCAACAAAGGGACAATTACAAAACAAACCGACTCAGGATTTGGACGTGAGTCTCAAATCAACGTTGCAAACAAAGGGAAGCTTAACAATGGCATGAATTATGCTGCTGGTTTTTCTTTAGAGTTTGATGGAAAAAGTGGTGGTGCAACTGGTGATACTACTTCAACTTCTACACTTGGTGGCGCAATTCAACCAAACATTCAAAGAATTTCAAGAGAGAACATTTACATGGATTTAATTCTTGGAAATACAACTTTGTCTGTTGGTGCAGACCATTTGAACAACATGTCGTTTTCTTCAGCACCTAGAGTTACTGTTAACGCAGCAACTGCTGTAGCAAGTGCACAATTAGTAACATCAGGTGGTGATGATGTAGCAGCTGGTACTGCAAGTGGTGGATCGGCATATCTGTTCTATCCAGGCGCTGCTGCTCTTGGTTCCTCAAACTATATGGGATTAGGATTACAACAAGCAACACCTTTTGGAACTTTAACAGGTCAGTACTTTCCAAAAGCTTCTGCACAACAAGCTGCTAATGACGGAGTTGCACGAACTAACGTTAAGGATGCCTACGAATTACATTTTAGAGGAGATCTTGGTGTAAAAGGCTTAACTTTTAACGCTGGATACAACGTTATAAGCCACGCAACACCATCAACTACTCAAGAAGGAAACCAAAAAGGTAAAGCAGTTGGAGTAGGTTATAATTTTGGTCAAATTGCAGTCGGTGTACAAAGAAACTATACCGATAATGGTGTGCAATTAGGACAGGCCGGCAAGATTGACACAAAATCTACAGAATACGGTGTAACTTTTGCTGCAACAAAAGAACTTTCTATTGGTGCTACGGTTGTTAAAACAGATGGAACTTTTAGAAGCACAACGCCTATGACAGCGGATGAAGATATTAGAGCTGTAACGGTTGGGTATAATCTTGGAGCAATTTCAGTTTCTGCAACTTATGCTTCACTTGAAAATGCTCGTGGCGTAAACCAAAATGATTCTGATATCGTTTTAGTTAGAGCTAATACAAGATTCTAATTTAAAAATTCAGTTTTATTAAACTTAAGCCCGCTTACATTTAGGTAAGCGGGCTTTTTTTTTGTTTACTTGATAAAAATTTACCAAGAGTTAGAAGAAATATTTCAAAGTCAAAATAATGCTTTGTTGCAAGACAAGTGTAAGCAATATTTAAAAGAATTCCCCGAAGATATTACTATTAATATTTATTATAGTAGATGCTTATTGTTAAAAAAAAATTTTACAGAATGTGAAGAAGTCTTAAAAAAAATATTAAATTATAATCAAAATCATGTTGAGGCAAATCTTAATTTAGGAAGAGTTTACGCAAATTTATTGCAGTATGATTTTGCAATTCGTCAGTATAGTGAAGTTTTAAAGCAAGATAAAAGTTATTTTGTACTATTTGAATTAGCAGAAATTTATTTTAAAAGTGGAGATATTCAAAAATCTTTTTTAACCTTTAATGAATTATTAAAAATTAAAACTGATATTCCAGAAGTTTTTTTTTATTTAGGCCTTATTTATCATAAAACTAATAATTTTGATGAAGCAATTGCAAGTTTTAAGAAAGCTATTAATTATAAAAAAAATTATGCAGCAGCTTATAATAATCTTGGTTTATTATTTGTTGAAAAATTAAATTTAGATGAGGCAATTTTTTTTTATAATCAGGCCATAAAGTATAATCCTAATATCCATATTTTTTATACTAATTTAGCGCAAGTTTATCTGGCTAAAGGAGATTTTCATAACGTCAAACATTTTATAAATAAGGCCTTGGATATTGATCCAAGTGATGGGGAAGCTCACAGAATCTTAAGTGTCATTACCAATTATGAAAATGATCATGATCATTTAAATAAAATGAAAAATATTTTTAAAACAATAAATATAAATGATATATCTAAAATGCACTTATCTTTCGCATTAGCAAAAGCCTATGAAGAAAAAAAAGATTTTAAATCTTCATCCTTTTTTTTAATTTTAGCAAATAAAATAAGAAGAAGTAATTTTGATTTTAATATCACAACAGAGATAAATCAATTTGAGCTTTTTCAAAAATTTTTTAGCAAAAGTTTTTTTACAAAACATAAATCTTCAGGTTTTAAATCAAAAAAACCAATTTTTATCTTGGGTATGCCAAGATCTGGAACTTCATTGGTTGAACAAATAATTTCAAGTCACCGCGATGTATTTGGAGGAGGTGAGCTGAGTTTTCTAGCAAATACTATTAATAAATATCTTGATTATATTGATCCAAAAGCTTTTTTTGAGGGGGTTGATAAGGCCGACGGTTCGACTTTTAATGAAATTGGTGAACATTACATAAACTCAGTCAATCAACTTTCTAATAACAAAAAGTATGTCACAGATAAAATGCCGATTAATTTTAGATTAATAGGTTTTATAAAAATTGCATTACCCAATGCAAAAGTTATCCATTGTCAAAGATTAGCAAAAGATACTTGCTTGTCTATTTTTAAGAATTATTTCGGTAAAGATGTAATGCCTTGGGCTTATGATCAAAAGGAACTTGCATTATATTATAAAAATTATGAAAATTTAATGGATTATTGGAATAAAACGTTACCTAATTTTATTTACAATATATCCTATGAAAATTTACTTAATAATCAGGAAATAGAAACTAAAAAATTATTAAATTTCTGTGGATTAGATTGGGATGAGTCTTGTCTTAATTTTTATAGAAATAAAAGAGCTGTATCAACTGCAAGCACTAATCAAGTTAGAAAAAATATTTATAAAAGTTCTATGAATTCTTGGAAAAATTATGAGAATGCATTGGCTGATCTTTTTAATCACTTAACTTAGTAATCATCGTTTTTTTTATTATTTAAGATATTTTTAGATGGTATATATTTTTATTGATAAACTATGAATATTCTAGAAAATTATAATTTTATTACTAGCAGTATAAATTCTTTAGATAAAAATTCTATTTTAGACAAAATAAAAATAATCATAGTTACTAAAACTATATCAATCGATAATATACTTCCTTTAATTAACGTAGCTCACATTCATTTTGGAGAAAACAAACTTCAAGAGGCTCAGAGTAAATGGTCAATGATCAAAAAAGAATATCCGCAAATTAAACTTCATTTACTTGGTAAATTACAATCAAATAAAGTAAACGATGCTTATCAGCTTTTTGACTTTATTCATTCTCTAGATAGTAAAAAAGTAGCTCTTAAAGTATTTGATAATGAAAAAAAATTTAAAAAAAATATTTCCTTATTTGTACAAGTCAATATTGGTAAGGAAAGTCAAAAAGGCGGTATTGTTATTGAAGATACAAAAGACTTTGTTGATTTTTGTAAAAAAGATCTCAACTTAAATGTTATCGGGCTCATGTGTATACCTCCATTTAATGAAAATCCTATTGAATATTTTCAAAATTTAAAAATTTTAGCGCAAAAATGCAACCTTAGTGAGTTAAGTATGGGTATGAGCAATGATTATATTCAGGCAATAAAAAATGGCTCTACTTATGTAAGAATAGGGTCTGCTGTATTTGGGCCAAGAATTAATTAATGATTACTTTAGTATCTTTATTAATTAGGGATACAATTTTAACCAAATCAGACTTTCTTAATGAAATACAACCTTTGGTATCTTTGAAATCTCCCTTTTTAACATGAATAAAAATTGCACTTCCTTTATTCTTTATAGTTGGATTGGAATTGTAGTTTAAGACAAGAATTAAGTCATAAATATTATCTTTTCTATAAAGTTTTTCATGACCTAATTTACTTGGTAATAGTATAAGTTTATTATAATTTTTACTTTTTGGGTCGTCGCACCACCCCATATTTTTTTTAATTTTGAATAGTTTAAAATTTGACTTAATTTTTTTTAATCGATCTTTTCTAAACAATATTTTAATTATTTTATATACACCTTTTGGAGTAATATTATCTCCCTCAACTTTTTTTTCTCCAATCCCAGCCTTACCTAGGCCGCATCTAAATTTAAAACTTTTATACTTTAAATAACGGGAATTATTTATAATAATCATATCTCATACAATATATATGTTACCATGATAAAAAATCATCTTACTATTCTAGGATCCCAGTTATTTTCAAATATTTTAGATGAAATCGAATTCTCTAAGATAAACTTTAATAAGCATTTAAATTATAGTGACCGTAATTTTTTAATAAAAATTATATTTGCTGAGAATTTAGATATTAAAGAGGTTAAAAGTCATTTATCAAAGAATGAGCCTTTGATTTTTTTTGTAAAAAATAAGGGATATATTAAGAAAAATAACCTTAATTTATTAGGGCTTCATGTTTGTTTACAGCTTCCAATTGATATTTTATCTTTTAAGGAAATTTTAAACATTTTAATTACCAAATATATTTTTCTTCAAAAATCAAAAATAGTAATAAAAGATTATAAAATTGATTGTAATCAAAAATCCATAACAAAAAAAAAATTATCTGCTAAACTAACTGAAAAAGAATTGGAATTAATCCTAGCACTTAATAAAAGAAATGGTTTAGATAAATCTTCTTTGCTTAAAAGTATTTGGAAACATAGTAATGACTTAGAAACTCATACTTTTGAAACACATCTACATAGACTAAGAAAAAAAATTAAAAAATATTTTAAAGACGAAAACTTTATCTTTGAGAAAGATTCTCTTTATTTTTTGGTTAAATAAAATTAACTTAATCTTGCACCAACCTTTTGAATTATCTTTGCCGCAAGATAAGAGCCTATCTGGAGGCATTTTTTGATATCAGACTTATCTAAATATTCTTTTAAGAATCCTGATGCAAATAGATCGCCTGCTCCGGTCAAATCAACTATTTTATTTATTTTTATACATTTACATTTTATAATCTGATTTTTTGAAATAGCTAAACTGCCTTTCACTCCTCTTGTAATCACAATAAGTTTGTTAAATTTTTTTAATTCCTCAATACTTTCTGATAGATTTTTTTTAAACATCAATTCATTTATTTCATTTTCATTTCCAAATAAAATATTTAAATCATTTTTAAGTAACTTTAAAAAATCACCTCTATGTCTAGTAACACAAAAAACATCAGATAAGCTCATTGCAATTTCAATATTATTTTTTTTTGCTAGATTAATGACATGTTTAAACATTGTTTCGTTGTTTCCCTTATCCCAAAGGTACCCCTCTAGAAAAATTATTTCACAATTTTTAATAGGACTATCGTTAATATCAAATCTGGAAAGTTGAGCTGAGACTCCAAGATAAGTGCACATAGTTCTTTCAGAGTCTGGTGTTATAAGAATAATTGATGCAGCTGTTGCAAGATTTTCTTTTCTTTCGTTATAAGCAAAATTAACATTTACTTTTTTTAGACTTTTTTTGTATACTTTTCCAAATTCGTCTAAGTTAATTTTACCAATAAATGATGAATTTCCATTCAAAAAGGCAATTCCTGCCATAGTATTTGCAACAGAGCCACCTGCTTCAATTTTTTCAATTTTAATCTTTTTTTTTAAATTTTGAAATTCTTGTTTTTCAACTAGTTTCATCGAACCTTTAATTAGGTTATTTTTTGATAAAAATTCTTCATCAACTCTCGCAAATACATCGACAATAGCATTGCCAATACCAAGAATTTTTTTAGACATTTTTATTTTTATAAAGACAAATTTTATTTACCACACACTTTGTGCAAAGTGGATTTCTAGATTTACAGATATATCTTCCGTGCAAAAGAATTAAATGGTGTGCCTTCCTTAGGTATTTATTAGGTAAAATTTTTAAAAGTTGCTCTTCAACTTGATTTGGATTTTTGCCTTTCGTTAAACCTGTTCTATTGCTCACTCTAAATACATGGGTATCTACAGCAATGGTTGGCTTATTGAATGCAGCATTTAAGACAACATTTGCAGTTTTTCTGCCAACCCCCGGAAGGTTTATTAGATCTTCAAAGTTATTTGGAACTTTACTTTTATGTTTTTCAACTAAAATTCTTGAAAGATTATATAAATTTTTAGCTTTCATGTTAAAAAGTCCTATACTTTTAATCATTTTTTTTATTTTTGTAATTCCAAGATTAACAAAGTGTATTGGAGTATAGTATTTTTTATAAATATTTTTTGTAACATTATTCACATTTGTATCTGTACATTGTGCAGACAGAACCACAGAAGTTAAAAGTGTGAATTGGTTTCTAAATTGAAGGGAAGTTTCTGGATTTTTAATGGAATGGTTTAATAACTGAATAAGTTTTAAGGTTTGTAATTTATTTAGTGCCATTAAAAAAGATAAGAAATTTAATTACTTTAAATTAAACATATCCTGCATATTAAATAAGCCCTTATTTTTTTTACTAGTCCATATTGCAGCCTTTAATGCTCCATCAGCGAATAATTCTCTTGAGAAAGCGTTATGCTTCAACTCAATATTTTCAATGTTATTATTATAAATCACGGAGTGTTTTCCTATGGTTTTACCTCTTCTAGTAATAAAGAAATTAATTTTATTATTTTGAAGATTTCCTTTTCTATTAAAATAAATTTTACCTTTTAAATTATTTAAATTTTTACCTTTACCTTTTGCGACAGCATTTGCTAACATAAGAGCAGTACCTGAAGGGTAATCAATTTTTGCTTTATGATGATTATCTGAAATTCCTATTTGATAATTTTTTGGTAATTTTTGTGATAAAATTTTTGTAATATACATAAGCAAATTTATTCCTAAACTCATATTTCCTGATTTAAATATAGCAATTTTTTTCGAGTAATTTTTTATTTGATCTTCCTCTTTTTTTGTAAAACCTGTTGTTCCAATTACTACTTTTTTATTTAATTTTTCTGCAAAATCCAAAATTTCTATTGAAGATTTTGGTCTTGAAAAATCAATAATAACATCAGTATTCTTTATAGCTTCTATAGAGTTTTTTTGTGTTTGAAGCTTATAGATTGTTGAAAGAGTCTTGTCTGTTATGCTTTGTAATTTTAATTGTGGATTGTTTCTAACTCTTTCGCATAAAATTCGTCCCATTCGTCCAAGGGCACCTACAATTGTAATTTTTAATTTTTTCACTAATCTATTTTTTCCCAGAATTTTTTAGCTTTGTTAAAAAAGTTTTTAATTTCAGAGTTTTCATTATTATTCTGGATTGCGCGAAATTTTTCAAGCAACTGTTTTTGTTCTTTATTTAAGTTTTCGGGGATTAACACCTCTGTTTCGATATAAAGATCACCAAAGGCCGAGGTTTTAAGAACAGGCATACCTTTACTTTTGAGTCTAAATTGCCTTCCAGATTGCGTTCCCTCTGGAATCTTTACAATTGATTTTCCCCCATCAATAGTTGGCACCTCTACCTCTGTCCCAAGTGCTGCATCTATCATAGAGATAGGAAATTTAAAATAAAGGTTGTCTTCGGATCGTTGAAATATTTTATGTTTTTGGACTGATATAAAAACATAAAGATCACCACTTGATCCACCTCTATATCCAGCCTCACCTTTTCCAGCTAACCTCATTTGAGTTCCATCTTCAATTCCTTTTGGAATTTGAATTGCTAGACTTTTTTTATTTTTAACAATGCCAGATCCCCTACAATCACGACATGGACTTGAAATTACTCTACCTTCTCCACCGCAATCCGGGCAGGTTTGTTGGATGGAAAAAAAACCTTGTCTTGCTCTTACAGTACCGTAACCTCCGCACGAGGAACAATTTATTGGTTTTGAACCAGACTCTGCTCCACTTCCATTACATTTAATACATTTGTCGGAAGCTGACAAATTTATCGTTTGTTTTTTTCCAAAGTATGCTTCTTCAAGAGTTATATTTAAATTTATTTTTAAATCTGAACCTCTATTAGATCTACTTTTTTTTGATCTACCTCGAGAACTTCCCATAAAATCACCAAAGAAATCATCAAAGATGTCTGAAAAAGCTCCAGAGTCAAAACCTCCAAAATCAAAGCCTCCACCACCTTGCGATTGGTCGAAAGCTGAATGACCAAATTGATCGTATTGTGATTTTTTTTTTGGATCAGATAAAATCTGGTAGGCCTCCGAGGCTTCTTTAAATTTCGCCTCAGCTTTTTTATCTCCCTGATTACGGTCAGGGTGATATTTCATTGCAAGATTTCTATACGATTTTTTTATTTCATCGGGGGTTGAGTTTTTAGAAACGCCAAGAGTTTCATAATAGTCTTTTTTTGACATAATGACTTACCTAGGCGTAATCAAAATATCTGATTAAGCGCTTTTTTTATTATCTTCTTTTACTTCTTCAAATTCCGCATCCACGACGTCTTTTTTGTCATCGTTGCTTGAGGTTTCATCTTTTTTAGATCCTGTCTGTTGTTGATCTTTATAGATTGCTTCTCCTAGCTTCATAGAGGATGTCATCAACTTTTGAGTTTTATTTTTAATGTCTTCAGTATTGTCTGACTTGATTGCTTCTTTTAGGTCAGAAATATCCTGTTCAATTGATTTTTTGTCAGCTTCCGAAACCTTAGAACCATGCTCTTTTAAGCTTTGTTCAGTTGAAGCTACTAATGAGTCTGCATGGTTTTTAGCATCCACTTCTTCTCTTTTCTTTTTATCAGCTTCTTTATTAGCTTCCGCTTCTTTTACCATTTTTTGTATTTCATCATCAGATAATCCACCTGAGGCTTGAATTTGAATTTTCTGCTCTTTTCCAGTCCCCTTATCTTTTGCAGAAACATTGACAATCCCATTTGCGTCAATATCAAAAGCCACCTCAATCTGCGGAACCCCTCTTGGAGCTGGAGCTATTCCAGATAATTCAAAGTTACCTAGTAATTTATTATCGTTTGCCATTTCTCTTTCACCCTGAAATACTCTAATGGTTACAGCTGGTTGATTGTTTTCAGCAGTTGAAAATATCTGACTTTTTTTAGTTGGAATGGTTGTGTTCTTGTCAATTAATCTTGTAAATATCCCCCCCAAAGTTTCAATACCAAGTGATAACGGCGTTACATCTAAAAGAAGAACATCTTTAACATCACCTTGTAAAACACCTGCCTGGACTGCAGCCCCTAATGCTACAACCTCATCGGGATTAACACTTTGGTTTGGATCTTTTCCAAAAAAATTTTTTACTGTTTCAACGACCTTAGGCATTCTGGTCATACCACCAACCATCACTACTTCGTTAATCTCACCTGCAGTATAGCCAGAGTCTTTAAGGGCGGTTTTACAAGGCTGAATCGTTTTTTCAATTAATTTTGCAGTTAAGGCTTCAAGTTTTGCTCTAGTAAGCTTCATATTTATATGTTTAGGGCCCGATTTATCTGCGGTAATAAACGGTAAGTTTATTTCTGTTTGTGTTGAAGATGACAATTCAATCTTTGCTTTTTCAGCAGCCTCTCGTACCCTTTGAAGGGCAAGTTTGTCCTGTTTTAAATTAATTCCAGATTCTTTTTTAAATTCATCAATGATGTAGTCAGACAAGACCAGGTCGAAATCATCACCACCAAGATGAGTGTCACCATTAGTAGATTTAACTTCAAATACTCCATCACCAAGTTCTAATATAGAAATATCAAACGTACCGCCTCCTAAGTCGTAGACTGCAATAGTTTTTGCTTTCTTTTTATCAAGGCCGTATGCAAGCGCCGCTGCAGTTGGTTCATTGATAATTCTTAAAACTTCAAGGCCTGCAATTTTTCCAGCATCTTTTGTTGCTTGTCTTTGTGCATCATTAAAATATGCAGGAACTGTAATAACTGCTTTTTTAACTTCACTTCCCAAATATTTTTCAGCAGTTTCCTTCATTTTCATTAGCGTAAATGCAGAAATTTGACTTGGAGAATATTTTTTATCTCTAGATTGAACCCACGCATCTCCATTGTCGTTCCTCATAATTTTATAAGGTAAATTTTGGATATCTGATTTAATAGATGAATCCTCAAAAGTTTTTCCAATTAATCTTTTAACTGAAAAAAAAGTATTGTCGGGATTTGTAACTGCCTGCCTTTTAGCAGGAAGTCCAACTAAAGTTTCACTATTATCTGTAAATGCAACAACTGAAGGAGTTGTTCTTGCGCCTTCAGAGTTTTCAAGCACTTTTGGCTGCGGTCCATCCATAATGGCCACACATGAATTTGTTGTTCCCAAGTCTATTCCAATAATTTTAGACATAGCTATTTAAATTTTAATTTTAATACCGTTCTTATGTGGGGTTAACTTTAAAATTTACAACCCTAAAAAATGTTGTTTTTATTAATTTTTTATTGGTTTATTTTGTACTATCGTTTTTTTTCTTAGATATGGAGACCATTGCCGGTCTTAAAAGCCTATCATAAAGCATATACCCTTTTTGTATTTCATTAACTATTATGCCACTTTCCTTATCGCTTTCAACTTCATTTAAAGCCTGATGATAATTTGGATCAAATTTTTTCCCAACAGACTCTATTAATTTAATTCCATTTCGTTCAAAAGAATTTGTCAGTTCTTTTTCAATCAGTTCTACTCCCACTTTTATATCTTTAAATTTATCATTATTAAATTCAGGATTATCTTTGAAAAGATTGAATGCTCTTTCAAGATTGTCTACAATGTTTAAAACTTCTCTTGCAAAGCTTGATGAACTATATTTTATAAGGTCTTCTCTTTCTTTATCATGGATTTTTCTTAAATTCTGATTTTCAGCAAGTGATCTAAGCAGTTTGTCATTTAGTTCCTCTACTTTTCCTTCAAGAATTTTAATTAAATCATTTTCTGGGCTGTTGTTGAAATCTTTACCTTCTTCAGAAGGAGTTTCTGTAGTTACATTTGTATTTTCCTTTAAATCCTCAGGCTTATTTTCTAAATTTTCGTTTTTCATCTCTAGATGACTATTTAGTCTTTATTTTTTTTGTGACATATATATTCACTAATTCAATATTTTCTAGTTATATAATGAGAAAAAATAATCGAAAGCTATCAGATTTAAGACTCATAGAAATTATACCAGATTTTATTAAAAATTCTGAAAGTTCTTGTCTTATAAAATTTGGAGATACTCAGGTTATATGTACTGCTTCAGTAGATACATTTCTTCCTAGATGGTTGCTCGGATCAGGCAAGGGTTGGGTTACGGCAGAGTATGGCATGCTTCCAAGGTCTACTCATGAAAGAATGAAAAGGGAGGCAAGTATTGGTAAAATTGGAGGAAGAACATCTGAAATTCAAAGATTGATTGGAAGATCTTTAAGATCTGTCGTTGACATGTCTTTATTAGGCGAGAGGGTCATTACTATAGACTGTGATGTTTTAAATGCAGATGGAGGTACAAGAACTGCGTCAATTACAGGTGGTTTTGTTGCTCTAAAAAAATGTGTAAATACTCTTTTAAAAAACAAAGTAATTTATAAAAATCCAATCAAACAACACGTTGCTGCAATTAGTTGTGGTTTAATAAACACTAAAGTGTACCTAGACTTAGATTATGACGAGGATAGTAAAGCAGATGTTGATGCGAATTTTGTAATAACTGAGGATGATAATTTAGTTGAAATTCAAGTAACAGGTGAAAAAAGTGTATTTAACGAAAAGAATTTAAATGAAATGATAACAGCATCAAAACAAGCTGTGAAAAGTTTAATTCATATACAAAAGTCAATTTTTGAAAAATAAAATTAAATTTTTAAAAAATATCAAAGCAATTCTTATTGCAACAAATAACAGTGGAAAATTTGTTGAGATAAAAAGCTTATTACCTCGACATATTAAATTTTTAAATCCAAAAGAGTTTAATCTTAAAGAGCCAGATGAAAATGGAAAAGATTTTAAAAGCAATGCCTTAATAAAAGCAGAGTATTGTTCTTATAAAACTAAACTTGTGTCAATTGCAGATGACTCCGGTCTTGAAATAGATGTTTTGGATGGAAAGCCAGGAATTTACTCAGCAAGGTGGGCTGGAAGTAAAAAAGATTTTCGATTTGGAATCAAAAGAATTTATTCAGAATTAAGAATTAAAAAGTTTAGTAAAATTAAAGCAAGATTTGTTTGTGCGTTAGCAGTAGTTTTTCCAAGTGGTTTTTTTAAGGTCGTTGAAGGATATGTTTATGGTTCTATATCTTTATTTCCTAGAGGTAATAAAGGTTTTGGTTATGACCCCATCTTTATTCCAAATAATTATACTAAGACATTTGGAGAAATGAACCCGTTTTTAAAAGAAAAACTAAGCCACAGAAATGATGCATTTAAAAAAATTAGGAAATTTTTTAAATATTGATGAAAGAAATTGATAGTGGTCTTTATTTAGTATCAACACCAATTGGAAATTTATCTGACATAACTTTAAGGGCAATTGAAGTTCTAAAGCAATCTGACATTATTTTGTGTGAAGATACAAGAGTTTCTAAAAAATTACTTGATCATTATCAAATAGATAAAACTTTGTTTTCATACCATAAATTTAATGAAAAAAGGTTGTTGGAAAAAATTGTTAAGAATTTAAATGAAGGGAAAATTATTTCACTAATTAGTGATGCAGGAACCCCTCTAATCTCAGACCCTGGTAGAATTCTTGTAAATGAACTTTATGAAAAAAAAATAAAAATTATATCTGTCCCAGGTTCATCAGCAGTAAGTGCCGCTTATTCCCTATCAGGTTTTTCGGATAGTTTTTATTTTGTAGGCTTTCTTTCAAAAAAATTTGGAGAAAGGAAAAAAATTTATAATAATTTAAAAAATTTAGAAACGTCTTTAGTTTTTTTTATTTCTGGCAGAGATATTGAAAAAATTTTAGATGAATTTAAAATTTTTTTTGGAAATCAGCAGATATTAATTGCAAAAGAACTTACTAAAATACATGAAACCATAGTCAGAGGTAATCTATCGATTGTTCTTAAAGATATTAGAAGTCTAAATATTAAAGGGGAGTTTACTGTAGTATTGTCAAATATAGTAAATCGAAATAATTCAGACCTCTTAAACTTAGAAAAAGAAATTTCATTTCTTAACAAAAAAATGAAGACAAAAGATTTAGTAAATTATCTTTCAGATAAGTATAACATTTCAAAAAAAATAATTTATTCAAGAATTATAATTAAAAAAAATGATTAGGTTTGTTAAAATTTTTTTATTTTTATTTTTATTAACTTCCTGTGTAGGTACTTATTCTTCAACTTTTTTTGGTGTTGGTGTTAATATTAATTTAGATCCTAGATCTCCAGGTCTTTATTTAGACGATAAACTTGCAGAGACTACAATTAATGCAAAGATATTAAAAAATGATTACAAAAATTTTTTCATCAATGTAAAGGTTATTGACGGCACAGCTTTTTTAAGTGGTAGAGTAAATTTTGCTGAGGATAAATTAAAACTCACTAAGTTTGCCTGGGAAAGTCCAGGAATAAAAGCTGTAAAAAATGACATTGTAATAACTGACGAAACTTCTTTTAAGCAAAGAGCAAAAGACATTTTAATTTCCTCGCAACTAGAAGTTGCTCTTTTGATAAATAAAAAAGTAAATTCAAGAAACTATAATTTAGAAACTATTAATGGAAAAATTTATATTTATGGAATGGCAAGATCTAGAGAAGAACTTGATGAGGTGTTAAAAGAAGCTAAGATTATATCTGACGTAAATGAAGTTGTTCCAAGTATTGTTTTATCTGACGATTTGTCCAGAAAGAACTATCTTTAGTTTTTGTTATATTTAATTACTTCAGATGAGAATGCGGCGATTGCTGCCATATTAAATATGTCCGAAACTTTTGACCTAAGTGTTGCAATTTCAATTGGTCTATTTAGTCCAATTAATAAAGGTCCAATAAGTGTGCTACCACCAAGTTCTTTTAGAATTTTTGTTGATATTGCAGCACTGTGTATTGCTGGCATAATTAAAATATTTGCTGGACCAGTTAATTTTGAAAATGGATAAATTGTTTTAAACTTTGGATTTAAAGCAACATCAGGCTGCATTTCTCCTTCAAATTCAAAATCTACTTTTCTTTTTTCAAGTATGTCTCTTGCCTCTCTTAAATGTAAACTTCTTTCAGACATTGGTTTTCCAAAAGTAGAGTGAGCAAGAAGTGCAACTCTTGGTGTGAAACCTAAAATTTTTGCAACTCTAGCACAAGAAATGGCCATATCGGCCAGTGTTTCCGCATTTGGATATTCATGAACATTTGTATCTGCAATTAGCACTGTACCTTTTTTCGTAACTGCTAAAGTTAATCCAAAAATAATTTCACCAGGTCTTGCATCAACCACATATTTTATATTTTCAAGTGTATCGCTAAAAGTCCTTGTAACTCCCGTTATCATGGCATCAGCATCACCTAAATCAACCATGCATGAGCCAAATATAATTCTATTAGTTCTAACTAGTCTATCGCAATCCCTTTTTAAAAATCCCTTTCTTTGGAGTCTTTTATAAATATGTTCAACATATCTATTCTTTTGTTTTTCGTCACTTGAGTTGTGAATTTCAATAGACTTATCAAGTGTAAGACCTAAATCTTTTAGTTGAGAAGAAATTTTTTCAGTATTTCCAATTAAAACAGGGGTTCCAAGTCCATTATTTTTAAAATCTATTGCAGCTCGAAGCATAGACTCTTCCTCTCCTTCAGCAAAAATAACTCTTTTAGGTCTTTTTCTAATTTGATCGAATATATTTTGAAGAAAACCAAAAGATGGGTCTAGTCTTGCAGATAAGCTGTCCTTGTAACTTGCAAAGTTTTCAATTTTTTTTTTAGCAACTCCACTTTTAATAGCAGCTTCAGCAACAGCAGCTGAAACATTTCTAATAAGTCTTGGATCAAAAGGTGATGGAATTATATAATTTTTTCCAAATTTTGGTCTTGAACCACCATATGCTGAAACAACTTCATCAGGAACATCTTCTTTTGCTAAGTTTGCAATTGCTTTTGCTGCAGCAATTTTCATCTCATTATTAATAATTTTAGCCCGACAATCTAAAGCTCCTCTAAAAATATATGGAAAACCCAAAACATTATTAACTTGATTCGGATAATCTGATCTTCCGGTTGCAATTATTGCATCAGGTCTTACTTCCTCAATTTCTTCAGGTAAAATTTCGGGATCAGGGTTTGCACACGCAAATATAATTGGATTTTTAGCCATAGATTTTACCATATTTTTGGTGACTATATTTTTTGCAGATAAACCTAAAAATATATCTGCATCTTTTATACACTCTTCAAGAGTTCTTAACTTTGTATCTATAGCGTGAGCAGATTTAAATTGATCTACTCTCTCTCTTCCTTTGAAGATAACACCCTTTCGGTCGAGCATAATGACATTTTCATCTTGAAGACCCATAGACTTAAGTAATTCAACACAAGCAATTCCAGCCGCACCAGCGCCGTTTACAACCAATTTTATTTTTTTTATTGATTTATTCACAATTTCAAGTGCATTTAAAATTCCAGCAACAGTAATAATTGCTGTTCCATGCTGGTCATCGTGAAATACTGGAATTTGTAATCGATTTTTTAATTCTTGTTCTATTATAAAACAGTCAGGAGCGGCTATATCTTCAAGATTTATTCCACCAAAGCTATCTCCAATCTTTGCAATACAATTTATGATTTCATTTGGATCATTTGAATCTACTTCTATGTCGATGGAGTCGATGTCAGCAAATCTTTTAAACAAAACAGATTTACCTTCCATTACCGGTTTAGATGCGAGTGATCCTAAATTACCAAGACCTAAAATTGCAGATCCATTTGAAATCACAGCAACTAAGTTTCCTTTACTGGTGTAGTCGTAAGCTTTACTTGGGTCTTTTGCTATTTCTT
>Ga0194115_10002737_pt1 | contig 20671 bp, 28 predicted proteins | sample TA2MahsurfametaG_3_FD_148656 | JGI IMG/M metagenome (GOLD analysis project Ga0194115, IMG submission 148656) | Freshwater microbial communities from Lake Tanganyika, Tanzania - TA2015002 Mahale S4 surface | ecosystem: Environmental > Aquatic > Freshwater > Lake | place: Tanzania: Lake... | reverse complement strand
GCAAGTTTACTACGAAAATATAAATTTGCCGCTCCAGCCTTTGCTCTTGTGGATAGTGGTAATGATTTATCTTTTCTTAATTGTTTTGTGGCACGAACTAAACTTCGATCATGTTTTGCTTTATCTTTCGGTGATTTAGAATAATGGTATCCAGTATCATGTTTCTGGAATGCTGCATCTAATCTATCCTTTGGAGCACCACCACGATTTCCAAATCCACCATAGTTTCCGTGGAAGAAATTTCTTTTGAGCCCTGTTTGTGCGGGTATTGGGCTGAGTGGACCCTCAGAAATAAACTGCTTGAATGTTCTCATTTATTTTTTTGAGACATCCAGATAGCAAGTTCTCGATCAGACATTCTTTCGTAGATACTTGGTGGGTCTTTTTCCTTATTTCTTTTTGCAATCCCATACATATTTTTTAGAAGATATGCTCGAGTGGCATCATCACTTAATCTTTCTTTACAAAGCATATCACTTGCTTTTGTTTTCCAGATATTCGGAAATAAGCCATGTGCTAAAAGTATAAATGCAATTTTCCATGCACGCAATAAATGCGTTAGATATGATTGACCAGTCTCATGTAGGTGGGACATCTCTTTCTAGCTCCGCTTGTGGTGTTGTTGGTGTCACGGGTGGTATAATAGTTTTTAGAGGCTTTGGTGGACCCATGAGCTCGTTTGGTGGAGATGGCATTTCAATTTTTGGAACTAATCGTGTCAGAGGATTGCCACAGCCAACGAGAAACAAAAAAGAAAGTGCGATTAGATACTTCATTTTGAACTCTCAGAACATTCTTTAGAACAATTACTCGAGCAGAAACACATATCGATATATCGACCACTTGCAGACAATGACATCATCAACCACATAAACCACATTTGCCCTGTAATTGATGAACTGTGTCCCATCATCATATGCATTAGAGACTCTGAAACAAATAATTCATAAAGTCCAAGTAACAAAAAGAGCGGAGACCATATGTATCCAATTTTATTGCTTATCATCTTTCCTCCAAGGCATATCTGGTAACTTAATATCTAATCCACGGTCAGCATTCTGCTTGTCAATAGATGCTTTCGTTTCAAGAATCCATGATTGTAGGCTTACAAGTTGCTGAGCATTCTGTAAGCAGACAGAATAATTTGATAATACAGTGCCAAGTGCCTGATTATCTTTGACTACAGAGTCTGTATCGTCTGAAGCCAAATCAGGATTTAATTCATTACCAAGAATAGAAGTATCGTGTAGGTAAACCCAACCATTTGTAAGATTGAATTTGCCAGGTACTTGTTGTTGTGCGGCATCACGATAGATTGTTTCTCTTTGAGTCACAACCTTAATCTTGTCAACATACTCAGTCACAACACGCTCTTTGATGTTGGCTTGTTCTTTTTCAAGTTCAATCTTCAGCTGTTCTGCTTCATTCGCAGCCTGCTGAATCATCACTTCGCCTGCGTCTGTGCCTTTTTTATAGCCAGCAGCAAATGCGCCACCGACTATAAAGACCACAGCAAGGATCTTATAAGGTAATGGTATAAGCATAATTCTATTCCTTTGGCCAAACTTCTGCTTCAGTAATGTCGTTTAACCACATGCTTGCGCCTAGTAGTTTTTCATATAACCAAAAAAGTCCAAGAGAAACTTTTCTACACAATTCAGCAAGTAAACGAAGAATCCAAATGAAAGGAACTGCGGCTTGTGAAAAGATAAACATTATTCGCACCAACTCTGTTTTTTTTCACCGAAATGTGTCATCTTTTTTGGTTTGGCTCTCGTAATATTTAACTTTACTTTCAATGTATCTTTCTAATAATGGAGCAAAATACCAAATTAAACCTACAACTACACCAAACACAGCCCAGAATACTGACATTAGAAAAAATCCTGACATTAGTTACACCAACTCTGTTTCTTCTCACCGAAGTATGCACGAGCATGACCGTTCTTGATTAGAAGTTCAGAAAGTTTCTGACCATCAAGAATTACATCGCCAAGCACACGACCACCGAATTTATCATGCTCTTTCAATTGAATTTGAATCTTCTTAGCATTTGCAACTGCGTTCTTTGTAAACGCACTTGCCTTTTCGGCAGCAGCAGCTTCAGCAGGACATGCAGCACGCGCACCCTTCTCAGGTGTATCAACACCCAAGACACGCAAACTTAATTGCGGTTTGAGTGGTGCTGGCATGAATGGTGCTTCAAAGACTACAGTGTCACCATCAGCAACCCTGATGATTTTCCAATCATAAGGATTTGCTAACACTGATGTTGCCCATGAGCCAAATACAAATAATCCTGTAATGGCTATAATCTTTTTAAGAGCAGTCATTATACAGACTTCTTTGCGCGTGGCTTGCGTGCTTTTTTGACTTTCTCGACTGCAACTTCTGCAGCCTTTACTGCTTCGACCTTTGCTTCAGCAGCAACTTCTTTTGCAGCAACGAGAACGTCTTTGTGATCGACAACGCCATCGTTATTTGCGTCTGGCTTTTTCCAAAGTTTCCAGCCAACCCAAGCAGCGAAAGCAACTAATGCTAATACTAGTAATGTACCCATTGTAAACTCCTAATTATTTTTTAGCGAATTTCTCCGCAACAGTAGTACCAAGTCCAGCCACAACAATCATCATCATAGAATCATACATAAATTGTTCTACTGTTAAATCCAAGAACAAGTTTAGTACGAAAGCCAATGCAACTAAAAAAGTTGCTAAAAACGTAATCACACGCTTTGAAGAAACAGAGCCATTAACTCCATCTGAAAGCATTGATTTAATTGATCCTAGAATGTCCATATTATTCTCCTAAACGAGTCAATTTATCAATCGCTCATGACGGAGGCATAATACACATTTATTTAGGTTTTCAGTTAGCCAGTGGATTATCCAATGCCTTCTGTATCTTCTCGTCAACCTTCTTTTCTAATGCCTTCAAGTTAGCGTCGTTTTCCTTATCAATCGTACGAATTGACGACAATAACTCGCGCTCTAATTCGCGATTACGACGTTCGGCAGCATCGACTACGCTCTGAATATCGCGAATATCGTTCTTTAGATCTGTACGAATCTCCCCGACATAATCGTTTGTTTCGGCGACGAGAACTTCAGCATTCTCCATGCGCTGTTCGAGTGTACTAATTCTTTCATTGATTGCAGAAAGGTCTGGTGCAACATATTCTTGAATTTGTGCTTTCATATCCATATAATCTTTATAAACTTCAAATGCACCATACAGACCACCTAATACAGTTGAAACGATACCACCTGCGATCATAAGTTTTGCTGGAGTGAAACTATATCCACCGATACTAATAACGGTGTTCTCACTCATGTACTGCTCTTTCGCTGCTTCTAGTTCGTCAACTTTTTCGTCTATATCTTTTGCCATTTTAGTTCTTCTCGAATTGTAGGTTTCGGAGTTTATCAATCTCTTGTCGTAACTTGAAGATCTCAAGCCGTTTCTTTTCCAATTCTAATTCGTATAATATATTACAGTTTAATCGTTGTTTTGGCGCGCCGATAGGAATTACAATTCTTGCATACACGCCAACATCTTTAACAAACTCTTTCGAATTGTTTGAATTGACTAACATACTTTGAGTTAATGTATCATAAGGTGTTTTGTCATTGATAATACCAACAACACCAAACTCTACGTTTGTTGCAGAACCAATCGCAGCATCGCATTCAATATCACCAGCGCGAACTCGATCTGATTGGAAATTAGGTGATACTGATGGGATCGCCAAGTTCAAAGAACTTGTCGAGTTTGACTGAGCCATTCCTAAAGTGCCAATCGAACAAATCAATAACATGAATATAATTGCTAACAAATATTTCATTCACATTCCTCATTTTATCTTCGAACAAATCCTCGAAGAAACCACCGTGATATTTCCGCCGTCTGTCTGCAGTTTTGATTTTGAACAAATATAAACTGCTCTTGAGCGATCTTTTTCACGAATAAAAATATCTACATATTTTCTCTGTAAGTATTTAACCTCAACGATTTTATCCGTGGCTGCAAATGGAATTGAATTCCATTGACCGTCAAACACGGATAACTCATAATAAGTCACATCTTCCCTACGATTAAACAATAGCATCTTAGTTACAAGAATACCATCCATGTAGGATTGTTCTAGGGTTGGGTATGCAGGAGTGAACTCGTGAGTCCAAGCATGTTTACCACCCAACGCTAAAACTAAAAACAATAACAAATATTTCATATTAAAGCGCAATACACTCAGCATTAATTACAGCGCGATATGTTCCAGATGGCAATGCCTTGTCTGAACCATATTCTGCAGTTGAACTTGCTTTAAACCAAGTTGTTCCTGCGATTGTCAAATTGAACTCAGATGTGTTGTTATACACAACTTTGTTTGTGTCATATGCTGACATTCCAGCAACTGACACCTTTGACGTTGACACACTTCCTGTCCAGTTTACAACATCTGTTAATGCTGGGCTGACAGAGAAGGCTGTTGGTGTTGAGATAACCGCTTTAAAGTAGTTGGCTTGCAACACATCAAAACGTACAACAGGCTGCACACCACCATCGGCAGTTGCAGTGCTGAGTTTATCAGGTGTTGGGTTACCATACACGCCAGCGGTATCTGGCACAATCACACACTTCGCAGCAACATTACCAACAATAGGAACCTCTACAGCAGAGGCTCTTGTAAACATAGACAAAGCCATAAAAAATCCTATTGCTAATGATTTCTTAAACATTAATCTACTCCTGTGGGTTTAAATTAGCATATTGTAGATCAACCATTTGCTCATGAAGTAATTGTTGTGCCCAAGTATTTCTCGCTCCGCGAGGATTATCGGGCAATTTAGCATCCGAGAGTCGAATTGTTTCTTTATATTCGCCTCCAGGAATTTGGATTTGATAATTATCAGGCAATGCTGCAGTTGCAAAAAAATCATTCGCCGCAGCGGTCGCATCTGCTGTCATCAATGCAGTATTCACAGCACTTAATGCGGCTTCAAGACGACTTTGACGACGTTCTGCTGCTGTAGCACTTGCTCTGGCTCTTGCCTTTTCTCTTTCATCTTCATCATCTTGTGATGATTTACGTTCAAATTCTTTGCGCACCAATTCATCATCTAATGGATCAGTCACATTCACAACGTCAACTGTAAACTCAACAGGAATTTTATATCCTGGGCACACTGGGCTGCTTTGTGGGTCAAAGCAAGGATCATATTGATATGAGTACGCAACAAATGCATTTGTCACAGAACCTTCGCCTTCAATTTCAATAGAACCTTCGCCCCAGTTTTCAGCAAATATATTTCCAACTGGAACTGCTCTTTGAATTGTATTACTTGGAAGTTTTGACCAATCATCTGTGCTGCGAAAAATATAACCTGGTCCTAATGCATTTTTATTCTGCACATGGACAAGCATGTTATCTTCTGTTTTCTTAACAGTCGTATACGAATAGATTACGCCGTTGATCTGTAATCCAGCGACTTTAGGCAAGATGTTCGTCATCACCCAATTATAGCCAGCAGCGGCTGCATTGGGTGTTTGTCCGAAGATGAGTTCTTCAGAGTAAGAGTAAGAGGAGCAAAGCAGCGACGCCGCTAGTGCCCAACATAGTCTTTGTAGCATCCGATAGTCCTCTACGTTTTTCTGATGCTGGCTGCAATGCTGGATTATCCAACCATGCTGCCTTGGCATCTTTGCCGATCAATCCATCATATGGACATGGAGTACCAGCCATCAACATAGCGTCGAATACTCTTTTATCTTGGCACATAACAGAGACTGCCGCGACCTTCATACCCATATCATACAGAGTCTTGGCGTTTTTTAACATTTCGCAATTCATATCGCGAACTTGAGTACCTGTCGAAAGACCGAGGATTTGAGTTTGCACAGCTCCAGCAACCCCGAAGGTACATAGATCCGAATTAGAGGTATTTATAGTTGGGGATATTGCAGAAGGAGGTGGAGACTTTAGAGTCGTCTCTGAAACGGAATTAGAGTTTACAGTACTATTTGTAGTTGATTCAGTAACAATTGGGACTGGCTTTTCTGCTTCTGTTGTAGTCGGAGTTGTTGTCTGGGCTCTAATTTGAATTGAAAAGAAGAGTATGGCAAGAGCAGCCACTAATTTATAACATGTTTTTGTTGCCATTTTCTATACCCCAATCATTCAATCAAAATACTATTAATCTTTTATCAGCATAACCCTACCGAATTGATCAATCTGTACTGTAAACTTTTCACCTTCTTTTACATCAAGTTGTTCGGGTAATACTCTTTCATCGAATACTATATTTTTACCTTTTATTGTAAATTCATAATCCACAAAGGTCATAGTGTGATATGGTTTCCATTGTGTAAATGGAGTGAAGTCGTCCTCTGATTGCATTCTATCCACCTTTTTGTTTTATTATAAACTATAAAGTTCATAAAATATCAATCAGCAAGGATAATAATAAAATTTAATGCTTTAGGAATGCCTTTATTTATAAAAACACTTGTTAAACTACGAAACCAGGTTTGTAAACTGTTTTGCCGTTCACTGTAACTGCTGTGAGTTTTTGTTTTCGATTTGGTCCCTTTGTTGTATAAGAAGCGTGAACCCAACCACTATTTGGACCTTCTTTTGGATCATAAAACTCTAAGATGATTTGATCGAACTCACAATTTTCACTGACCCACTTGGCAAGATCTGGATTTGGGAGCCCATCGATTTCGAAGTCAATCGCCTCACCATTGCAATGTTGAGACTTGCTAGAACCACCAACAGCACTATTAAGGGCAGGACCACGATAGCCAGAATTAATACGCACGGGCTTATTAAAATGACGCCGCACAGGTTCAAGAATTTTTTCGCATACATTTTTAAGGTTTTGAGCATGATCTGGACCTGGGGTGTTATCAATACGCTTACGAATCGCAGTTTCAGACTTTGTAAACTCGTTTAATTTAAAATGTTCAGATAACTGCATATCTGGTGTTACTGTAAGCGCAGGAGCAGCAGATTTAACAACTGCCGCTGGTGCTGCAGCTGGTGTTGCTGATGTTGCCCAACTAATATATTTTTTTGTTTTTTCTGAGCGATCAGCAAGACCATGAGTCCCACCATTAATTTTTTTGGTAAGAGAAAGAATGGCGGCGTCAGTTACTCCTTGATCGCAAATGTTCCAAAGTTTGTTTCGCTCGAAGAAAAACATTGCAGATTCAAACGCAAGTTCAGATGCAACAATGTCTGGATTGCTCATTACATCTGGTCGTTTACAGTAATCGGCAAAGGCTTTGTAATTATCTTTTCCAGTTAACTGAAGTGCGCCGCGACCACGATATCTCCAACCATCTCCGCTTTTCTCATCACCATTGCCCATGCGTGATGCGTAAACTCGATTCGCAATTTTTTCTGGTTGTCGTTCATATTGTGCTGCTAATGCATCTGTTGCAAAATATTTTCCAAAAATACCGCGAAGACCTTTTGCTGCATAGTTTAAATTCTCGCTAAACGCTTTAAATCCACCTGACTCATGTGCAGTTTGTGCGAAGAAATGAGCAGCTCGAGCAGGCGAGAGTTTATAATACGCCATCGCTGCTTTAAAAGTGCCTGGACCCCAAGCACCATCGGCAGCAATACCAATCTTTTGCTGTAATGATTTAAGACTCATGAGTCACCTCAAGCGATTTGATCTTCAACTTCTTCAACTAATTCTTTCATTGGCTCAGGAAGAATTTCTTCTACCTTTGGCGCCTCAGGTGCTTTCGGAGCCTCTGGCACATCTGGCTTTTCGCTCTTACCGAGCATAATGCCTGAGAGAATACCAGTGAGAAAGGTTGCGATTGGAGTAATCAACTCAAAAAACTTTGCATCATTGGGTGACTGACTCATTGGCTGAGTCACAAAGATGAGCGAGTAAAGAACTACAAAAACAATTCCTGTCAATGTAAATGCAAGTGAGAGACCGACTGTAAATTTAAGTCGCGCCATCAATTCACTTTCTGTATATCTTGGACCTTTAAACATGATTATTCTCCTTTGGGTTCACAATTACAATCTTCTGCGGGTGCAGCTTCTTCTTCTACGGGCGATTGCTCTACTGGTTCTGGCAATCCATTTAGTTTATCATAGCACAATCCATCAGCCTCACATATTGGGCGATTACACTCAGGCTTATCCTTATTTTCAGGATCCTGACATTCGTATCGATAAGTGTCTGAACACCCAGCCAATAACAAAGCAGCAAATAAAATCGATACTGCTTTCATTTGATTACCTCTTTCCGTATCTTAAATAAACCATTGCACCTGTTACTTCATCTTCAAGAATAATTGGCGCATCTTTATTCTCTCTCGCATATTGTCGAATCGCTTCACCGATTTCATCATGACCAACATAACTCGAATAGTGTTCTCTAAACCTTTTTCCTAATCTTGCTTTATGAAATGAGTCTGAGGAAACTACAAACACCTCTTTACCAGCAAATTTTTTTCGACGAAGCATACTGCTCTTTGTTGTAACACCCTTCGGAACTGGTGGCGTATCTGGTTCTAATCCAGCTATTTGTCCACTACCAACTGTATTTACAATTGCTTCTTCTTTAATCGACTTTAATGTCTTCATTAGATATTTCTTAATTTACTAATAAGTTTACTGTCTAATTCAATATCGCTCGAACGAATATCTTTTCCACGAATACCTTTAACTATTGTAGGCATCGCCGAAGTAAATATTAAAAATGTTTTTAATGTAATATAATCCTTTTCATTTATACGAAAAAATAATATTCTTGTACTGCCTTCTACTCCAAATACATTCTGACATAGTATTAAATGATTTAATAATAATCGTTCTTTTATCTCTCCAGTCAAACGATATCGATGTAACAATCGTTTAATATATCGAAATGTTTTAAAATCCTCATCGAACTCACTTTGTATACAATTAGGTTTATCATAGCATTTAGCTGCATATAATAAAATATTTGTTTCATTCAACTCATTAAAAAGCATAAATTAATATTCATCAGTGTTGCCCGCATCATCATCGCGTTTACGATAGTTATCGCTGTGACGAATTGGCATTGGATCGCGATCTCCGAGGAGTTCATCCGAATCCATATTTAATAAATCTTCTAACTCTTCATTAGTAACAATTTGCGCATAACCATCAACAAGTCCATCATCGCTGGTGTCGTAAACCACATAAAGATGATATGGCGACTCGCCTAACATATAAACTAATTCAGCGCCTAAATCAAGAAAATTATTCGTTGCAGATTGTGGCAACGGAAAACCATATTTCTCTGTAACACCGCGAAGTTGATTTAAAAAGATCGGCGCATTTTGATATGGTTTTTCCGTCAATGCATCAAGTTCATTATTGATTGTATTCATATTCTCTTCTAGATAGCGAGAATCAATTTGAATAGTCTCATCAAATGCTTCGTTTAAAAACTCATTAAAGGTTTGCATCTTTCTCACCTGCTAATTCTGGCTTTACATTAATTTTATTTTTTTTGCCCTTGACAATATCAATCGCTTTCTGAGCAATGGCTGCACCTTTTTCTTGTTCACGTTCTTTCTTTGCAGATAATGTTCCTGCCTGTTTCTTGCCCATTTTCTGCGCTTTTGCTTGAGCGTCAAACTTTTGCTGCGCTGCTTTCACGTATGGTTTCATTTCTTCATTCATTTCACTCTCCATATAATTTGCTGCAGTTACAACGTAGTCTTCGGCAAGAGTAATTTTGCTTTGAACCCACTCAGGTAAGTTCGCATTCGGTTCTAACATATCATGCAGTTTTTTGGCGTTTGTAATAATACTTTTAAGTTGCGACATTGCCATGTCGCCTTCGTAATCGTATTCGCCTGAATCTTTCTCTGCCATATTACTCGCCCTTATTTAATGCTTTCTTTTTAGATGCTTCGATACGCGCTTTGATAACATCGCCGTATGTGATTTTTTTTGGATCACCATGCTTCTTGGCGAGTTCAACTTCGGTTGATGTTTCTGGATCTTTACCTTTGGCTTTTTCTTCGCGTAGATCTTTATCTGCGGTGTGATAAGTCTTACCCTTGTTGATGTAAGAATTTACACGAGCATGACCCCATTGTGATGGAGTTGTTCCTGGACGATGTCCTGAATTCCATGCAGCAACTCCACGACGAAATACTGATTTAAGTGTTCCCAATGAAATACCAGACTTTTGTGCCTTTGCAGCAAGTGATTTATCTGCTTTACCTTCTTCAATCTGCTCGACTTCTTCTTTGGCTAATTTATCAACAGCTTTTGCAATACCTCTAGATCTTTTACCAGCAAATTTTCTCATATTTTTTGCGGCTAACTCGCTGCCTCTTTGAACGGGAGCGAATTCACTTCTAGCAGCATCCGTTTCATAACCTCTTTGGAGTCGACTTGCTGATGCTACATCGCGTGTTGCTCTCTTAACATAAGAAGCAAGTGTAGACTTCTTGAGTTCATCAATCTGCTCGACTTCTTCAGAAACTTTTCTATTCGCCAATTCATCACGAGAAACTTGATATTCATATGGATTTTTATGTTTCGTCATAGGTGTATATTTCAATTTACTAACTCTGTTCTTGAGAGTAGGTGTTGCTAGGTTTCGAGCAACTTTACTCGTTGCCCTATACAAATTATGATCACCTTCAGCGTCATTTGCTCTACCAGTTTCAATACTTTTATTGATATATGATTTTAGAGTTTTTTGATTCAATTCATCAATCTGCTCGACTTCTTCTGTTTTAACAGCATCTAATCGCTTCTCTGCACGTGCTAAATTTTTATTAGCATCTTTTCTAAGTCTGTCTAAATTGTCTTGAGTTTTTACCATCATTCTGTTGTGATAAAATTGATCGTATTTTTTCTTAATATAAGAACTAAGAGCAGCACGACCTTTTGCGGTGTCGCCAACTTCATCAATCTGCTCGACTTCTTCTGATTTAACAGAGACACCAGCTTTCGGATCGCCGTATGATTTTTGTCGTTTTCTTTCGAGTTCTTTTTTTGCTTTTAATTTAGCATCAAGAGTTTTACCATCTGGATGTTTTAGCATCCAACCTGGACCATATCCCTTGCCAGCCTCATCCACCTGCTCGACTTCTTCTTTAGTCTCATACTTACGAGCAACTTCCTTACCATTTACAGTTTTGGATGTATATACACCCTTTGAGTCTTTTCCGCGAAAAGTTTTCATTGAAGGAAGTTTCTGCATCTTCTGCATTTCTTTGTTCATTTTTGCAGGAAGTGGTCCACCGTATCCTTCTTCTGTCTGCTCGACCTCTTCTTTCTTCATCGATGCTTGCATATTGTTCATTGCTTTACGAGCAGCACTTCTTGCAAGTCTATAACCAAGAGGAAGTTTACCTGCTGGACCCTTTGGTTTGTTTTTGACTGGACCGCCGAGTATTTCTTCGGCTTCTTTTTTTGTAACTTCACTCATCGTTTGACCCTCTAGGTTTCCTTGGTTATAGTCGACTTCTTCTTTTGCCAACACTTCGCGACCAAAACGAGTTGGACTATGACCTCTTGCTGGATCTACATTACCAGCCCTCATTGCATTTAATCCTAGTCCACGAACATATGCATTCTTTTTATCTTTGTTTCTTTGAGCAGTGAGTGTGCGTTCACGTGCCATAAGCACAGCAACCTTACCAAGTGTTCTTTTATCTTTATCAGAAATCATTTTATTTTTTAATGTATCCGTCATAGCCATTGATGCGTCTGGTTTTGTGGCTTCGCCTAAACGATATCCTTTGATAATTCCGCCAGCGCGTGCAATAGAAATAGGATTGTCATATTGTGCGCCCATTTGTTCACCACCAAAAGCAGCACGCAGTCTGCTTTCTTTTCCACGACGAACATTTTTTTCTGCCGCCTTTTTAATTACAGACATTCTTTCGTCTTTTGACAGTGGCTTCTTAACAGGTTCTGGTTTTGCAACTGGCTTTTGTTTAGCCTTTACCTTGGCTGCTGACATTGGTGCTGCGCTGGCTGGCATTTCCATACCATGTTTTTTGTACCATGCTTTCTGAAATGCCATTGACATTTTGTGAAGCATTGGTGGAACTTTTACCTCTGCCATTTAAATACCCTCAAATTCTTCTATTTTTAATATTAACTCTGTGTGTCCACGTTTAATTCTATGAAATGCCTTCGGAGGTATAAAAAATTTATCACCTTTATACATCCTCTTAGGCAATTCATCATCAAATTGAATTTCCCAACCCACGCCTTCTAAAACCTCAATGTACCTACCATTTACATCTCTATGCCACATTAATTCTTCATCTAAAACATCTGATTTAAATGTGCGCAAGAACGACCAAGTATTTAGGCTTTTATCAACGTAAGGTTTATTTGTCATTTACCACCATATTTTACCCGAATTGCTAAAAAATCTTGGCCAACGGCATGCCCAATAGGATGCGCTCGTCTTATCTTTATTCGTTAAACAATGATGACGAGCGACAAAACTACGAGTTGCACCTGGGTCCATATACTTTTTCTGCATACCAGATTGACTGAAGTTGATTTTGCGTACGCCATCTCCAACACGAACATAAACTGCACCACCACCGCCAGAGCGAAATGGTTTACCGATACCTTTGCCATCTGTTGGATCATCAGCTTCGTTTAGTTCTTCTTCGAATGGATAATCGAGAATTACTTCCTGATCGTTGTAAGTTGCTTTTTCGCCGATGTTCGAGTTAAGCATGTCTTGTTCATACTCATCAGCGGGTGTGTACTTGCCCTCTGCGTAGAGTTTTTTTGCTTCCTCGATTATTTTAAAAAACATATCAGATCCTGGACGAAAGATATTATCTGTAAACGAAACTTGATTTTCGATATGATATTCTACTGCTTCTTTTACAGTGGTTGGTTTTTCTTTAATCTTACGAAGTTCATAAGCACCACCCCAAGACTTCACGCGCTCATATCCTGGAGGAACTGAATGTCCTCCAGGAGGACCAGGAAGTTGGCGTGGTGTTTTCATAAACGATTTAAGAGGTTTCGCTGCTTCGCGAACATAAGTGCCTGTTGTAATAACTGCGGGACCATCTTTTGCAATGTCACGAGAATTGGGTGGAACTATTTGTGATCTTTTTCGCTTTTTTGTTTCTGTATCGAGCGTCGGCGTCGCGTCGATGATCGATTCAGAATCTTCTCTAACTGCTTCTCCAACCGACTCACATTCTCCGCAACAATCTGTTGTTCCGCAGTCCTTATGTTCTTCATTTTTATTAGATTTATTAGACTTATTAACATTACCAATCTCTCCTTGTCCTGGCGTCATGGCAATCGCATGTTTACGATATTCATCAGTGCCAGCTAATTGCATTTCAAATAAAGAATTTATATCATCAATTTGATCGAGTTCTTCTTTGCGAAGTTTCATGAGATTATCGTGGAATGCTTTGGCTTTATCTGGATCAGTTTTTGCAAGGCGATCATAAATCTTTTTGTTATTTTTGTCAACTTCAGATTGTGTGCCTAAACGCCACTCTGCTCTCCAGCGCGATGGACGAAGTTTCTTTTGTGCCTCATCAAACTCTTGTATTTCTTCATTTTTAGCAGACTTCAACTGTTCTGGTGTTGGCGCACCCTTATCACCCACCTTACGCATTCTTTCACCAGAACCACGTTTAATTCTTTGTCTTTTGGCATGAATGTTTGCCCATAAACCTGGTCCACCCTCATCAATCTGTTCTGATTCATCCATCATCTTACGAACAGCAAGTGTGTGCCTACTTGGTTTTGTTTTAGCATTTGCATCACCAGGAGCTGGTTCGTATGCTCTTGGATCACTATCTGAGAGTTTTGATTTCCTTTTCCAATGTGCTTTACGTGCTAATGCTGTTGACTTACTTAATCCAGAGACATATTTTTTAGGTAAGCCTGAATCTTTGTCCATCGGAACTGATTTAAATTTTTTCTCAGATAAAAGCAATCCATTTGATGTAAGGCGTTCAAGTAATTTTTCAATTTGACTGCCGAATACAATTTGCTCCATTTGACTCGATTCAGAAAGATTAATTGAATTATTAAATATAAAACAATCAAGTTCCTCTGCAAGTTTCTCAGCGCGATACCATTTTTCTAAACGCTTATTTTCTGGTAATGGATTTTCTCTTTCTTGATTACGCGCACGACTAATTTTATTCGACACAGAAACATATACTGTATCGAATGTATATCCCTCAAGAATGTTCTTGACAAGTTCCACTTTTTCAATGTCTGCAGCACCATTTATCACGATGTTCTGATTTAACTCAATTAACTCTTGTATTTTTCCATTAAGCACTTGATCTAATTGAACTTCAGTCAAATTAAAGCGAGAAAAAATGTTCGTAAGAACATAATCTTTTCCGCTTCCTGGACCACCGAGTAGAAAAATTCCGATTGGGTTTGTGTATTCCATTTGCATACCTTTTTTTGCCGCATCATGTATAGCAGCACCTAATTTACGATCACTGTATTTTGAAATAAACTTATTGCGTTGTCCATTAGCGATCATTGCTCGATGTTTTGACGCTGATTCGCCTTCGGCGCCCTCTGCATCTGGATCTCGTTGCCCTGCGGAAACAACACTAACTTTTTTAATTCCTGGAAACTCTTTTTTTCTATATTTATTTAGAAGAGAGCTAAATTCTGAGACACGATCAGAACCGACAACCATAGTTACATGAGTATGTCCTTTCTTTTCTAAATGCTTCATCGCATCAATTGCTGTTCGCACTCTACCAGAGGAAACAATATTTGAACTCGGGAATAAACGACGCATAAAGCCGACTTTCTCACCATGACTCAATGGATTTTTCTTGTTATCTTGAGAGTGAGATGGGAAGATATAGTGAGAACCACCAGATTCTTCAGCATGTGCTTGAACTCTCGAGATAAGTTTTCCATGCCCATTTTCAGTTGGAACATTGAATCTTCCGAATGTAAATGTTGCTTTACTCATATTACACTCTTCTGAGCCTTGAGTACCGCCGAACGACGACGATTGGCTTGTGTAAATGCTCTCGGAACGAACTTCATATTGCCAGAAACGAATCCCTCTCCGCTAGATTCTTGTCCATCAATATCATGATCGTATCCACCACTCGCGCTGCGAGATAACGAATTCGCTACAGTGTAGGTCGCTTGTTGAATATTACGATAAATGTTAAATGTTTTATTAAAATTATCTTCATTTCTATCAACATGATCGAATGCAGCTTGCATCTCTGCATTCTTTTGTGCTTTCGCTTTTTCTGTTTTTACTGAATCAATTCTTTTTTGATGATATCTTTGAAGAAATCGCTTATATCCTTTGGCAGAGAGTCGCTCATTCGTATCAATAGAGGAATTCGCATATCGAAGAAGAGTTTCATTATGCCCATCTAAATGTTCATATGAATGATTTTTTCCGAGTTTTCTAGCAGAAGAAATTTGCTGCGCAATTCTTGTTTTTTCTTTCGGAGAAAGATTTCTTTCTCTGGCAGAGACTATATGACTCATTACATGTACATCAGGATGTTCTTCTAACTCACCTTCACCGATTGGTGTTGTGCTTCCGTTTTTAAGAATTCGAGAGTGAAGAACTATACTTACACGAGATCGTGCAATTCTTTTTCCCTCAGGAGAGTTTCGATCTACTGAATAGCGAATCGTATTTGGTCTATGACTAATTTTACCATCTTTTTCTTCGCGCTCATTATCAGAACTTAGATATCCACCCTGATACTCGCCACGACCTTTTGGAAGAACTTTGCCGATATGATTAAAGATAGCAATAAGTTTTTGAGCAATATATGGTTTATTTGCATATTGCCTTTTAATATCTTCTACTGAATAGTTATATTTTGCACCTGGACCTTTATATTTTACGCCACCTTTCTCATCGACTTGAAAGGACATGCTATCATCAACTTTTTTAGTTACAGGAGCGCGTCCGCTTACAACGCTGGAGATTTTGGAGAGAGCTGATCCAATCGCACCACGCCTAGACGCGAATGCTGATTCAGCAGGATGGGGTAGGTGCTGTATTCCGCGAACGACTTTCTTTTGTTTTTGTTCCGTCAACGGAACAAATTGTTTGAACCCAAACATTATCTCTCCACACTGTGGGATTACCTCTTATTTAGTGATTTTATTCGTTTGCGATTGCGTATCTTTGCCAATCCATGTTACGAATAGCGTCCGATAGAGCGTCCTCAACATTCGACATACCTTCATATGCAGGAATGGTGCAGGTAGAACGTCCAGCGGCAGTTGCAGCCTTAAACTCTTCTGGCGTAAACCATTGCGGTTGAATACCCATAATCTCAGCAAGTTCGTGCATATTCACCGAACCTTTATTTACAAGATTATAATATCCATTTGGTTCGCCGTCTTCCATAAGGTTACAGGCAACAGTTACTGCCTCGTTTAAGTCTGTTAATGAGTTCTCACCAGCGTCGATTAACTTACCGTTTCGAGCATAGTTATAGACCTTTGTGAGATAATTCTTGGACTCATTGACACCAGTAAATGGCATACGAATACGATAAACCTGTGCCTTGTCGCCCAAGTGTACGTCCGATACACCTTTGGAGATAGAATAAATGCTACCAAAATAGTTTGGTGGTGCATTGACATCATCAATATCACCCATGTAAATACATCCGCTGGAGAAGTGTGCTAGGCGAGTAAAGAGTCGCTTTTCGCATGCTTGTGCTAGCAATGCTGGGAAAATAGCATTCGCTTCAATAGTACCCTTCTTGTCTAACTCACAAGCATCAACATTCGGAACTCCAGTCTTACCAGCGCAGTTCACAACCCAATCAAAAGTATTGCTTTGGATTGTCATAACTGCATCCTCATGGGAGCAGAATGTGACCACATGCCCGCGACGGAGCAGTTCATTGAATACCTTTTTACCTGTCCAACCTCGACCAACTACTAGAAAATGCATAATTATATCCTCGTTTGTAAAATTCTTGACAAATACTTACCATAATCCGACTTAGCATATTTACTTGCTTGCGCCTCAACTTGATTTTTTGTAATCCAAGCATTCTTGTAAGCAATTTCTTCTGGGCATGCAATCATCGTACCAGTTCTCCGCTGAACTGATCCAACAAATATTGACGCTTCAGAAAGTGAATCGAATGTGCCTGTATCAATCCAAGCAACACCACGATTTAAAAACTCAATTTTGCAATCACTATTTTTAATAAACATTTTATTAATATCAGTAATTTCTAATTCACCACGAGCAGAAGGTTTGATCGCATACGAATAATCGACAACTTTATTATCATAAAAATATAAACCAGTTACTGCATAATTGCTTGGCGGATTTACAGGTTTTTCATGAACATCAATAGGATCATTATTTTTATCGAATTCAATGACACCAAAACGCTCAGGATCATTTACATGATACGCAAAGAGCGTGCATCCATTTCTATTCCAGTTTGCATGATTAAATCGATTAATTAAATCGTTGCCATAAAAAATGTTATCGCCAAGGATTAACGCAACATCACTCTTGCCAATCCATTTATCTGCGATACGAAAACACTCAGCGATACCTTTCGGTTCATGTTGTACAGAATATGTAATGTTTAATCCATACTGTGAACCATTCCCCAATAATCTCTGAAACTGATCGCTGTCATTCGGAGAATTAATAATCATAATGTCACGAATACTAGCCATCATTAGTGTAGATAATGGATAATAGACGAGAGGCTTATCATAAACAGGAAGCAACTGTTTAGATATAACCTCAGTGCATGGATATAAACGTGTACCTAATCCACCAGATAATATAATTCCTTTTCTCATTTGTACCACTCCAATGTTTTACGAAGTCCCTCGGTGATGTTAGTCTTTGCTTTCCATCCGAGTTCTCTTTCAAGTTTTGACGAATCCATTGCGTATCTAAAATCATGACCTTTACGGTCTGTTACAAAATTAATCCAGTTTTGATACATATGAACTGGTTTTCCCATCAGATCAAGAATAAGCGAAACCACTTCAATGTTGCTCATCTCATGACCGCCGCCAATGTTATAACGCTCGCCAGATTTAAAATTCTGGCCAATAGTTAACAATGCATCGCAGTGGTCTTCAACAAATAACCAGTCGCGAACATTTTGACCAGTTCCGTAAACTGGAACTGGTGTGTTGTTCATAATATTGCGAATAACAGTTGGAATAAACTTCTCGCGATGCTGGCGAGGACCATAGTTATTTGAACAATTAGTTACAACTGCTTCGATACCATGTGTGTTTACATAAGCGCGAACTAAATGATCGCTCGCTGCTTTTGTAGCAGAGTATGGGTTGCGAGGATCGTATGGAGTGCTTTCATTAAATGCAGAATCATCATGACCTAACGATCCATACACTTCATCGGTCGAAACATGGACTAGTCTGCCGCCATGCTTCTTGATGCACTTTAGAATGTTGTGAGTGCCATTAATATTAGTGCTGAGGAAATCATCGTCGCCCCTAATAGAATTATCAACGTGAGACTCAGCAGCAAAGTGAAACGTAATTTCTGGTTCATATTGTTTATATAAGTTATCAAGAAACTCTAGATTGCGAATGTCAATGGACTTGACGTTTACACGCCAATCTTCCCAATGACCATTTAGATTTGATCCATTTGCGGAATAAGAATGATTGTCAATAATGACAATCTCATCGCCAGGATATTTTTTTAGGTGAGAGATTACAAAATTAGAACCAATAAATCCCAAACCACCAGTCACAAATGTAGTCATAAAAATCCAATTATATGTCCATACCTAATGTATCGTTTAAGTTATTTATAAGGTTTTTGCTTCTTAGTGAAACCCAATTAACATACTCTGCTTTCCAATTAACCTTCGAGTAGTATTTGTAATTTATCATATTCCCAGTTTTATCTGCAACAGCATATGCTATTTGTCTGCTTTCTAAAATTTGGTCATAAAACATTTGGTAAAAGTTCATACCGCCGCCAACGCGCTCTAATTCTTTTTGGGTAGCCTTAGAAACAATTTTCTCGCACATAAAACTTGCGTTTTCTACAGTTAAATCTGTGATGATTTTGTTACCTTTTTGAAAAAGATTTGCTTTCATAAAACGAATCATTTCATTTAACTGTTTGTCTGACTTTAATACTGTTTCTAATTTGCTTTTTTTCACTAGATTTTGCATGTTGTTGGAAAGCGTTTTTACTGCTGCCTCAAAATTTGCTAAATCAAATTTATCAGGTTTTCTAAACTGATCAAGTGAAGCCTTTATCAAATCTCTCCTAACATCAAATAATTTTGCTAATGCTTTAATAGGATAGATCAGCGACTTGCCGCTGGGAGCATTGATGGCTGAATCGGCAATAGACATTTGTCCGATTTGATCTTTTTTTTTGGTATTGTTGTACCAAGTTTTAAGTTCCTTGTCGCTTTCAAATGCATCATTAAATTTAATTGTATTTGTACTAGCACTAGCAACTTTAGACTTAACACTGACCTTCATAACTTTATCATCTGGATTATTCGTCAACGAAACGCTAACATAATAATCCAAAAGAGGCATGTTAGCCTGTTTTGGAATCATGATCTTAATTTTACACTTTGACAAATCCATTTTTTTAGGAACTCCGAATATTCCTCTAATTTTTTTGTTATTGCTTCTCATCAAAACTGCAAGTTTTATGCTAGTTAAGATTTCAAAGAACTCAGACGGAACTAGGTTTTTATCTAACTTACCCACATTTATAGATTGTTCTGAATCCTTTATAGTCAAATCTAATAACATAAACATTGCTTTTATGTCTTGATCGGGTAATGTTAAAGTGTTTAAATACTTCTTAACATTAGCAACTATTTCGTCTGGTGTTAGCCACTCATCAACTATAGAAGGGACAACGTCTTTAGGTTTAAGTTTGGACTTACCAATTTTACCAGAATCTATTGGTTTTTGTATATTGTTAAATGGAACACGAGCAGTTATATACTTCCCGTTTGATTTGTATTTAATTTTCGCTGGTGTTTCATATACTCTAGCAGATAGATATACTATCTCTGTATCTTTTTCTAAGAATTTAGATAAAGATCTGCCTGTGACATCATCATAGAGGTTACTTCTATCTTTCAAAGATGTGGCTATGTCGCCTTTACCTTTGAAGTATTTTTTCCAAGCCTCTTCTCCAGTTGACGCCATGTTACTTCTCTAAATTAGAAAGATACACTTTTTTTAAAAACCTTTTCCAAACTTTTGGATCTCGTTTGCGAAAGTGCATACGATACATAAACAAGGCTTCGCATTCTTGCCATCTAATCTTATGCGCCTTTCGTAATTTATTTATATCTAGTTTCTCAGCCTGAGTTTCGTAGGCATGGGCATCGATCTCATCTGGATTACCATAATAATGCAATTTTAATCTGTTACGTTCACCTTTCTTGGTATGATATTGTTTTGTATTTACATACCCACGACCTTTTTGTTGATGCTTGTGGCGATACTCGTGATGAATGGCGCGAATAATTTTAATTGCTAAATTGTCTGCACCTTCTTGAGTTATAATGGCTTTCTTTTGATTCTTTGGAAAAGAAAGAGTGATCAATATATTTTCAGGAATTACTGAGAGTATTCTTGGGCAATAATGACCCGAAATAATGACAGAATGATTCGCATAGT
>Ga0194115_10002735_pt1 | contig 20675 bp, 8 predicted proteins | sample TA2MahsurfametaG_3_FD_148656 | JGI IMG/M metagenome (GOLD analysis project Ga0194115, IMG submission 148656) | Freshwater microbial communities from Lake Tanganyika, Tanzania - TA2015002 Mahale S4 surface | ecosystem: Environmental > Aquatic > Freshwater > Lake | place: Tanzania: Lake Tanganyika... | reverse complement strand
ATCAGATAATCCTTGTAAGATCGCGGTCCATTCGTTATCACTTAGTGTTTGATTACGATTAGGAAAATATTCTAAGGATTTATCATAATGTTGAGAAGATAGCCGTTTAATTACCCATGGAATGCTAGTTCCTTTAGAATTGCAAACCCAACAGTGATAGACGCCTTTTTCAAGGTTTAAGATCATTTTGAGTTTGTGTTGATTGGGATTATTGCAGAAAGGGCACCAGACAGCCATGTCTGATTTATTTTTGTTGTATTTATGAAACGTGATAAATTGTCTTAAAAAGTCATATTTTTCGTGTGTTGTTTTGGACATCTTTGATTGCTGCTTTTCCGATGACATAGGCGTCGGCCATATCATAACAAAAAGTTTCGTGAATGGTGGTGCCGGCGTTTTTACCGCGGCTGATAAGTTTGGTGGCCCAAGACCAGTGTGGTTCTTGAATAGAGACCCAATTGACGATTTGTTCTTTAGTGTCGATAGTGCTAGATTTATCCAGTTTTATCCCCAGTGATTTGCGTGCTGAAACGACATTGAAATATAACGGTTCCACTTTGAATGTCTCATACGCAATCTGGGATATCACTCCGTTAAAACGTGCTAGTGTCGAGAGGGTTTGTGCAGAAGAAAAACCTTTACGAAAAGATTGAGCACATTCTTCTACTGAAATTAAGGAGATTGTTTCGCCTGCTAATTCGCAACGTAAATCTTCTAACTTCGCCCTAACATAATCAGCCTTTTTGAAAAAGCTATCAATTTTACGTAGATCTACATGATATAAATTATGTAAACTACCATCTTCTTTAAATAAAGAAATTCCTACAATACTAGAAGAAATATCCAAGCCTAAAATCATCTTACTAAAAATCCATCTTTAATCTAATATTATATCTATCGTTTAGTCTTTTTACAATTGGTTGAGCAAATTTAGCTTTCGCCACAATATTCAGGTTTTCATCGTGTAGATTAACGCCTGTGACGTAGACAAAATCTGTTTCTTCTAAATCTGATAGATTGTTAGAAGGTTTTAAACCTTTGATATATGTCGGATTTTGCGAGACGTTAAATTCTCCACGTTCTATTGGAATATCAATTTGCATTATATAGAGAGAATGTTCACCTTTTAAATCAAAACTAAAATTGTTTTCACCAAAATTGCTTAATCCAGGGTGTAATACATTTAATAATCCATCTGAATAAAAAATATGACCTAGATGTGCCCAGGTGGCGTGTTTACCATTACAATCAGCGCGATACATCATACCTTGACCATTATCTTTAATTTTAATATTTAAAGCACCGCCACTACCTGCCAGATCAACATCCTTAATTTCTAGAAATCCAGGTCTAATTTGCGATGAATAAAGAAGATTAGAGATGTCGAATAAGACGCTATGCGTTTCGCCTAAATCTCCTTCAATACTGTAATGTGAATTATAATAATTTGTATATAACCCTAATATGTTTTCATTTCCTGCTAGTGATTTTGATTCCCAGACTTTATTTTCCGGAAAATTAGTTGATGCATCATATGAACTATCGATATTTTTAAAAATAGAATTAATGTATAAATGTTTGACATTTGAAGTTGTATGTAAATCTTTAATCTTCGAGAAAAAATTTTGTATTGTTGCGCTTGTATCATTATTCAAAATTTTTTTATAAAAAATATTATCCAAATAATTTTCATTATTTCTATCAATAAAACTTTCTGATACGTATGCTTGAATAGTCGGCGCCCTTAAATTATTTAAGGTGATAAAAGGATTTTGAAAAAGATTATTATAAATAACATCATTTTTAAAAAAATTATCAGGCGTTTGAAATGAATATTCCTCTGTCGAAGTATATAAATTGTCAAGCTTGACAAAATGAGGATTTTCATCATGATAAAAAATTTTCAATGAATTTCCTGTAATATTTTTTATTTTATCTAATGCAAAAATTGAATTTAAATTAAAATGTGTCAAACCATTATCACAAGGCAAGATAAAATTATTTCTGTAAATAATATTATTAAATTGAAAGGATTTGTTTGCAAAATTTTTATCAAATAAAACTAAATTAGACGTCATAACTTTGTTTAATAATTCAGTCGGCGTTTTATGACGAGCAAAATAGTCTTTAACAAGATTAATTTTATCAGTTAATAACGAACTATCGCTATTACTAAAATTGCTAGATTGCGTTGACATAGAATTTTCATATGTATCTCCATTCATGCCTAAAATATAAGGTTTTCGGAGATTGACGATATCCAATGTAAATGATTCAATGGAAAGTTCATGTCCATAAATTTTATGTGCAAAATAAGGATTAACAGGCGCTCGATAGGCAATATCATCACGAGTTCCTAATGTAATATAACCTTTACGTTTAATTAAATCTGAAATATAAATGCATGGTAAATAAAAAGACAAGTAGATATTATTACTAATGTCAATCGTTCCTTTTGCATATGATCGTAATGTTGTGATTTCTATCTCGCGATTAAAAATCATTAAACCGTAAAATTCAGCATTTAAAGCATGAGAATGTAATGCATAATTAAAATTTGCATTTACAGTATTTGAAATCGATGTATTCCATGTCGCAATATTAACCGCACCATTAGGAACAGTAATTTCAGATTCATTTAAATGTTGTTCAGCAAATGTGGTAGAATTAAAAAATGTATTTTTTATTGCTTGCTTATTAATTGTCCAAAAGCTGTCTGTTTCATCATTTAATCGATTACCAATTGTAAAAATTGAAGGAATTTCTGATTCAATATGTAAATCCGTAATACTACCTGTTGTAAGTGTTAAATTGTCATCAACAAATAATTTAATATCATTGGAATTAATAATAATAGAAATATTATGCCAGGTATTTAATTTTAAATTAGAGTTAGACAACAATTTACCTTGTGTAGGAATGCTAATATTTTCTACTAATTTATTTGCATGTTCTCCTAAATGGCATAAAATTTTAAATTCAACAGGTTGATTATTGGAATTTACTTTTGAAAGATCGGCAACCAAATAAATAGAAATAATATTAGGCAAATGTAAAATACATCCTGGATTATATCTTTTTCCGATTAAAGCTGTTCTTTTAGGATTAATCCAAAAATTAATTGTTATGTCTTTTTGATTACCAAGTTTAATTTGTGGATTGTCTGAATTATTTAAACTGGTATTTGAATAAATTAAAGCATTTCGATGTGAATTATTTTTAAAGTTATTCTTATATTGCGCCCCTACTTTTGTTGCAGGAAAAATATTAAAAAAATTAAAGCAATTATAGTTATAAAATCCGTAATGATATGTTTGAGACATTTTAGCGTCTGATAAACATCGATTATTTTTATATAATTTTTTAACAATTTGTTTTTTATTAAAATTAGAGCTGAATGGTCTTAATTCTTGTTTTAATCTTTTAATTCCAAAATAGTTAGAATCAAGTTCTAACATATTTAAATTGCTATTAATATTTAAAGGTCTAATATTTGATAAATTATTAAAATTTTTTGTATTTGCATCTAAATTATTAAATACATTACTTTCTCCCTCCTGATTTGTTTTAAAGTTTTGTGCAGTAATTTGGGTATTCCCGCCAGAACCTACTTCTTTTAATTTATCAGTTTTATATGAATGTAAAGGTATTAAACCATAACTTGTTTGACCTTGTTCAGGATAATTTGACATTAAAATAGAATTACCATCAGCAAGTACTTCATCAAATAAATTAAAAGGATCTGAGGTATAGTCAGATTTTATTTTAAAACTTTTTTGAGGAGACAATTTAATCTCTTCAAAATTTTTCTGTATTGAAGTTAAATTAGATAAATTAATAATTGACATTGTCAATCAACCTTTGTGATTCTTATATTATACTTATTTATTTTTATAGAATAACAAAATTAATTTAGATTTAAAAATTAATAATCTAAACGCACTCTAATTGTTAATTGATTATTAGGATTTTTTTCAATAGGACGACTTAATTTGGCAACAGCTAATAAATCCCCAGCATTATTGTATAAACCTACTGTGGTAATATAACTAAATGGTTGATCTGTGATATTTTTTACAATTACAATTTTACCATTAGCATCAATATAAGTGGGATTGGTGCTATAATTAAAGTCGCTAGCTGCTGCATTACAGAAGAAAATAGTTGAATTAATAATTGTTTCATTTTGAAAAGTAATCGCAGTATTTGAAGTATCTGTAAATCTAGCTTCACAAAAATGTTTAATAATATCATCAACTGTTGCTAATTGTAAAAATTTCTTTAAATTAGCGCCAGTATCAGTTGTATGACCAATTGCTTTTTGTCCTGCAGGAAGATTAACTGATTGTTCTCCGCCTTTTAGTGCAAAAATTTTAGTTGAAGCTATTTCATCTGGAAAATTAATAACACCTTGTACAGCATCATTTAAATCAAAAATTTTATTAACGTCTAATACAATAACGCCCATATCATAAAATATTAAACCTACGTTAACAGGAAGGGCACTGCCTAAATACATCTTTAATGTTGAAACTTCACCTGATACAGGATTAACTGAATAACTAGTAGAAGCATTAGTATCTAAGATTGTAACTTGATTGAAGACAGGATCCTCCGCTGAGGTCGATATCAATTTAGAACGTCCTTTAAAGCCTGTTGTTTGTGGAGAAGTAAAAAGAGTACCTGATAAAGCATGCGCATCATCATTTGTTAATTCATTTCTGTCGCCAGTACGATTATAGAACTTCATACCAAAAGTACCTTTGGCAATATTGTCACGTTTAAAAAGACGTTTCACATTAATGAATAAAGCTTCTTGAATTTTAGTAGTATTATCAGTTGAAGCATCAGTTTCAGTGTGAGAGCTTCTAAAAACTGAACCGCTATCTCCTAATAAAGACTGTGCATATTGACGATATACATTAATTTTTTCACGCATCATATTGGAAGTAGTATTTGAAAAATTATATTTCCCAGCAGAGTCAATTGTTCCATTTAATTCTGTGACAACTGCTGAACCGGTGATAGTAGAAGTATTATTTGTAATTTGTGTTTTAGCATAGACACCAAAAGAAATATCAAATAAAGCGTTGGAGCTTTGCAATGTATGATCTTGATCAAAGATAGTATTGTGAAGAGAACTAGTAATAGGCGTAGTAATGCCTGATACAAATGCAGGATATTTTCTACGATTAGCCTCGGTACTAATATCTGAACTGATAATATCAATTAATTGATTTAAACGAGCCTTTTCAGATCTTCTATCTGTTGGATCGAGAGTTTTTAATCTTGCGACTGTCATAAAAAATATCCTTTAATTTAATGTAATTTCTACTGGTATTAATAAGCGGGCCCCTGAACTTAAACCTACAATTTCAATATAAGTATTGATAGTACCATTTAATACTGTTACATTATTTACTGTTGTAGAAGTGAGAGTGCCAAATTGTTCAAATCCTGTTGTGTTTAAATTTGAGATTAAACCTACATCAAAACTTAGTTTATAACGATTTGATAATGAAAAATCATTAGGGGCTGCTAAACTTGAATATGAAGGAGTGCCATCAATTCTATAAGTTTTAACAAAATTTTCATCTTCATCAATTACTCGACTAGTATCAGCTAACCCTGAATTATAAACTGATAATATTAATGAATTCATTTTTACTTCAAATGATAAATCAGCTAAATTCGAATCAATTAATGTTTGTCCTGATTCTTTTGGTAAAGTTGAAATGACTTCAATTGTTTGAAATACAACACTAGTATTACTAGTATTTAAGGTTAATGAAATAGTAGGTATTGCAGGTGCAATTTTTTGAAGTGTAGGAACATATAAAATTCTAAGATTGGAATTGCTTAAAGTAATATTATTGTATTTAAGCGCCAAATTTTCATTAGTTTGAGCTTCAAAAATAGGTGTATTTTTTTCAATTTTTTCTTTACCAATATTTAATCCATATTTAACGATGTTTGAATAATCGATTTCATCATCTCCAAATGCAAATGAATCGATTCTAAATGAACCATCATTACGGGCCAATAATTCACGGCCACGTTCAGTTAATACTGCATCAATAATAACATTATTTGTTGTATGGTCTAAAAATCCCATGCTCAAAATCCTTTATTTTTTAATTTTAATTATATCTTATCAATTTTTATGTTAAACTTAATTTAAATTTTATATTTTTTGTATCTAAATCGTTTAAACGAGAAAATGATAATTGATACTGATTAGCAATGTTAAATATTTCAAAAAGATTTTGATTCATAGGATTAGGTACATTTAAAGCGTCAGGGGTAAAGTATACTGTAATTTTATCTTTATTTCTAAAGTTTGGGGTAAAATCAAAAATTAAATCTTCATTTTGAAAAAGTTGTGATTTTCTTTGCACATATAAATTAGGATAACTACGGGGGGCATTTTGCATACTAACCTGATCAACAATTAAAGAATTATAAATTTTAGAATATCTTAAACCAATTTGAGAAGAATAATTGGAAACATATCCATGCGCATCTATTGAACAAATAGCATATATACAATTTTCTTTTGTTAAATCAACTGATTCATCAATAAAATGATACATGCCTTTTAATGTATTATCCTCTGAAATTTGAATTACATCGTCAGGAATAATATCAGAAAACATTTTCATGTGTTTAAAATCAGATAAAGGTTTTTTTAAATATACTTTAATTAATTCAAACGCTTCTTCTAAACTTTTTCTTCTGTATATTTGAAAGCCAATGACATCCCCTTGCGGATTAGTAGGATGTGACCACATAATATCTGCTTGAAATTTTTGAGATAAAAATTTAGCAGTAACTGCATTAGGTGGTTCAGGTGCATAATAATCAACTGCTCTAACAAATTCTGTTCTTTGCGAATTATTCCATACTAAATGATGAGAAATCAATGGAAAGTTAAACTGAGCATATCCCAAATATCGATATAATCCTAAATAAAAAACAGGAATAACCTCATATGCATATGAATTTGCATAATTTAATATACCATCATAGATAATAATATTATCAGTAGGATTGTTATTAATATCTACATATATGAATTGAGACGCTGCATCTAATGTAGTAATACCTTCAACATTTTTAATGTGCTTTTTAATTAAAAATCCAACAAACGCAACGCCTGTTTCATTTTTTAATAAAGCATCATCTTCAATCACAGGTGATAGATCGAAAGGAATAAAATTAAATAATAAAGGAAAATTCTCTGCAACAACACTAATCTCTCCTCTAGCTGATTTTTTATTTGCAAATAAGGTATCGATTTTACTGTTGTCTATTGAAATATTTTTAGATAGATAATCAATAAAAACAATTTCATTCTCAACCTGATTAATATCTGATAGAAATTCTGCATTTTTAAAATCATATGCATATTGTGAATTTAATTTATTTTGCATAATGTCATTTAAATAATCAGTTCCATATATAACATTTCTTTGATTAAATTTATTTAAATTAGGATATTCAGCAGCATTGATAGTATAAGCTTCCAAAATTCTTTTTTTATATTTGTCATTTAAACTTGATATAAAACTAATTGATTTATCATCAAATCTTAAATTAGAATTAAAATAATCAATCGCGTTAATATTATTAATTTTAAAATTATTTAAATTTTCATTTTGAAAATCTTGAATTTGCATTAAGACATTAGGTCTAATATTGTTTAAAAAAGTAATATTACTATCAAAACGGAATCTATCTTTTAAATCTTTTAAATCTATTGTGATTTTATTAGATAAAAATAAATTGAAATTATCAAATTTTAAATTTAAATCAACATCATTAATAGAATTAAGATCTTCGGTTTCTTCGTCATAACTATGATATGTAAATTCCACCTTAACTTCAAATTTAGGGATATCGTAATTAATAATATTAAATTTATTGTTTTTCATTTTTTACTCCATGATAATAGTAGAAATACGATATGATACGTTTTTCGGAATATATCTTGTGCCATTGGCTGCTTTTTTGTTAAATACACGATAATAATTTATATCATCACGTTCAGTTGTTTTATCAGAAATTAATCTTAAAATTAAACTTGTTTCAGTTCCAATTTCATCTAAAATTTTATTCCTAATATTTCTTCCACCATTTTCAGTATAAACGATTTGTCGAAACTCTAACTCTGATGAAGTAGGAATAAAACTATTATTGCCTCCAGTAAAACCTGTGACGATAAAATCTTTAGGATTAACAGCCAAAGTATAAACCTTTTGAAAATTATGAGGTGATAAATTAATAAAATCAGGTAATACAGCCTTTGTAAAATCTGACATGAATTGTAAATAAATATTTAATTTATGATTAGTTGTAAAATGAACTTTATGGAAGTTTAAACCTGAATAATTATATTGATTTTCCTTGATTGCATTTGAAATTTCTTCATAAGTAAAAGGATATATTTCTTTAATATTATCTAGATCACTTGTTCCTTGAAATTTTTCAATAAAAATATTATAAATGTCATCCAATACAAACATGTCTTGCATCCATTTATTACTTCCTGTTATACTAAACTCAGGATTAGGCTCGAAACCATTTAATAATTTACTTATTTTCTTTAATCTTAAATTCATTTTTTGATTATGAATACACCTTTTAATAATTTCTTCTCTTACCTTTTGTAATTCAGCTGATGTTAATTTACTTACAAAATCATAAGGTAATTTTGAATAAATAAAATCATCATTTGATATATTCAAAATCCTTAAAACTTCATCTAATACATTTTGATATAAAATAGGATTTAAAAGACTTTTATCACCACTCGCGCTATAATTTATTGAACCAATATTATTGTTTAAATTTAATCCATCAACAATGTTATCTCTTCCTAATCTAATTAAAGAATCTTTCAAAGTAGATACACTTGTCTCACTCACGTTTGCATCTAAATAATATGAATTAATTCCAATTGGCGGATTTTCATTAGTAATATTGTCAATTGATGAAAATTTTAAAGTCGATTTATGCTGTAAGAAAACATTTTCAATATCTTCAAAAGCCGAACAATATTCAAAAATTTTAGGTTCCCAAACTATTTCCGGAAAATCATGATCTGTCATTTCAACCTTGATTAAAATAATATCGTCTTTATCTAATTTATAATCATTATTAACACCAACAGTTAAAATATGAGAACCTACAACAGTTTCAGCCTGATTTGGAATATTCCACTGGTTGTTATTATCTTGCGTTCTTTGATAATTTTTATTAATTTTATTTCTAAATGCTGTTTCGCCTTGAGTAGTATTAAGACTATGCCAGAGATCTTTAATATAAAAATCATCAAAATAAGACATGAAAAAATCGCCATTTTCATTTTTATTATTAAGAGTAACAATTTTTTCCATAAATTGATTTATATCATTTTCAAAAACATTTTCTAAAGCATTCTGTGGCGCAAGATTAACAATATTTTTTAAAGATTTTGTTTTAATTAAACTTTTCATATAATTTTTTTGTAATTTTACATTATCAATTGATAAATCAAATAAATTGTTGTCAATATTTTCAAAATTTAAATTTGCCTTCGCATCAGTCACATTTAAAGAATGATTATTAATTGTTATTTTTGAGTCACGTTTTTGTTTTAATTTATCAAAACTTCTTTTAAAGTCTTCCACAAAATTACCGTAATAATATAATAATATATCATGAGAAAAAGCCAAACCTAAATCATTAGTAATCAATCCATGTAAAATATGATTATACCAATTTTTATTAATATCAACATACTTTTGATTTAACATAGATTGAATGGATTGATCATTAGATGAAATTAAATTTAAGGAAAGTTGAGGAATATTTATTACTTGATTAATATTCATAAATCCTTGACTGTAATTATAACTTTCTTTTAATCCTGATACTCTCGTTGGAATAGATATATTATTAAAAAATTGATTAGTAGTTTGATTACGAACTTCTTTTTTTATCAAAAGAGTGTCATAATTTGTTGAAAGATTAAAAGAATTATTAATGATTGAATCAAAAATATTAAGAGAATTTAATTTAGAAAAAATAGCGTAATTTTGTTTATCGTCTATTAAGGATCCACCTGCGTTATCGATATCGTCAATATCAACAATATTAATATATGTATTAATATCATCAAAAAAATTAGAAATTCTAATTCCTATTGTTGAAATGCCATCGTCATCTATGAATGAAGATGCGGGTTTTATTAAATTAGACGTAATTTGACGAGCTACATTTGGTGTTATTAGATTATTTAAAATTAAAGAATCATCATGTCTATCAAACTCAAAGATGGAATTAAAATTCTTATAAAAAGACAATAAATCAATTCTTTTTAATATATTAGATAAATTAATAAATTCATTAAATGAAATTTCCTTTTCAGTATATATAAGTGGATTACGTCTACCACGGCTCAAGGCCATTTGTCTCTGAATTTCTAAATATAGAAATTTACAATCATTCCCTGCCTTAAATAAATTCATAATTGTAAGATTAGGTGTTAATTCAATTTGATAATCTTTGTTTATCGCTGTTGCATTTGAATTATACAAACCAGGTATTAATTGAAATAAATAACTGTCATATAAATTAAATAATTCAAATGGGTTTGACATAAATTCAACAGTATTTAATTCAGTATTGAATTCTGATGATGTCATATAATTAAGTGTATCTACATAACTTTGTTTAAATAAATTTGTTGTTGAATTTGAATTAATAAAATCGTTTAAGCGTTTATGTCTGGTTATTAAATTTGTTGTAGGTGATTGAAATACATTATTTTCATGATTTACATTATAACTTAATATTTTTTCCATTAATATTTCAATTTCATTTTTTTCAATACCTAGCACTTCATTTAAAAAATAAATAAATTTTTTACTAGCGAAACTTCTATATTTTTGAAAATCTTCAAGTGTAAAATTTGTATGTAATTGTGATTCATTTAAAAATATATTTGAATAATATTGCCACATGTCTTTTGAATATTTTTTTAGATCAGTATTATTTGTGACGCCATTAGCAATATTTGTTAACAATTTTTGATTATCAAATGAATTTTCATAAAAATAATTACTTTCTGAAATTCTATCTGCTAAATTTGTATAAGATTGTAAATTATTAAACATTTTACAGTAAATAGAAGATGCTATTTTTAATGTATTTTTAATCATAAATTGTAAATCAATTATTTTTTTATCATTTAAATTTTCAAAAGCAGTTTGAAAATTATTATTTGTCAATGATAAATTTGAAGGAATTAAATCTTTAAATAAACTAATAATTTGATAAAAGATATTATTGTTTAAAGCATTATTTTCTATTTCAACATTATATGGATTTCCAAAATTTAACACATTTAAAAATGAATTTTGAGTTTGAAAATTATATGATATTTTATCTATTTTTTCACTTGCAATATTACCAAACTTATCAATTAGATTTTGAATTAGATCATATGATGGAAAATATGACAACTCATTATTAAAATTAATAAAAAAATCTATAGCTTCCGCCATAGCAGCGTTATATAAAAAATATTCAAATCGATATTGATTATCTTCATTCAGAACTTTTTTAAATGTTAGTTGAGGTACAAAAATATATTCTTTATTAATAAGAGATTGATTTTGTGCCTCATTATATTGAAAATATGTATTAAATCCGGCTAATAAAATATTTTTCTTCTTTTGATTTGGTGTATTTGAGTCTGGAATAAAACCTAAGCTAGAATCATCCACTAATTTATGACCAGAATTGTAGGATATGTTTCTTTTTTTATCCAATAATTGTGCTGGTACTGATAAAAAGTGTGTACTTTTACCATTGGTTTCAAAAGTATTAGGCGTGATATTATAATATTCGTTATATTTTTTAGAAGGATCATCTTGACTCCGAACAGCTAGATTTTTTGATCTAATTAAGGAATTAGTTGCTGTTTGTCGTTCAGATGTAAAAAAGCTAAAAAAAGGTGCTAATTCAGTAATAGTTGAAGGTGTAGGACCTTGATTTAAAATAACAGTTTCAATGTATGTATTATAACTTGCTTTTAAATTAGAATTTGATCCCTGTCGAGAAGAAATATATAAATAACTAATGAGTAATTTAACAAAATTATTTTGAAATTCTTCTTTTTTTTCTTTTGTCATTTCTTTACAGGCATCATTAAATAACCAAAGAATAGATGCATTATTTAAAATATCAGCCCGATCTGATGATACATTTGTCTTTTGTTTCTTCTTTAAATGCCATTTAAGATTTTCTGAACAGATATCTTTAATCTTTTGAAAAAAAGTTGTTGTATTAATAAATGCGGGATGGGTTTCTTTATAATATTCATCAATAAAACCTTTAATCTCTTCTTTTTTAATACTTCGTGCTGATTTAATTTCATCAAAATTTAGATTAAATTCATTATCAATTTGTCTATTTAAATTAATAGGAGTACCATTAATGCCACCTAATTCAGGATGAGAAGAAACAAAATCATCAGCTTGCATTTCACCTAAAATTTTATTATCAATAATAATTAATCTTGGATTAATTTTATTATTTTTCTTGTTAAAAATTTCAAAAACATTATCTTGATTATTGAAAGATTCAATAAAATCCAAATTAGATCCAATGTTAGAATTAATTTGAATAATTGAATCTTTCAAAGTTAATGCAGTATTATCATACTCAATATTTTTGCGTTGTGTAGGAAGATTGATACGATCAGGTTCTAAAAAAAGATTTGTTGTATTAGCATTATTAACAGACGCAGCGTCTAATCCTTTATTAATAGAATATTTTTTAAATTTTTTAACAATATTATTACAAATTAAACGTGTCTTAATAATGCTAGCTGTAAAATCTTCAATGTCTTCAAATTTATAATTTAAAATACCTTTTTTATTTTGATCAATTACAGGACGATATTTAATGTTTGAATAATCAGGTTGAGAATTTTTTTTCTCAACAACACCATACATTAATTTAATCTGATTTGAATTAACTTGATTACCTATCATACTCAAACATTCTAAATAATCTAAATCGGTTTTATGGCCAATTGAAATTAAATCATTTTTGTTTTTTGCCGTAGTAATTTCAAGTAATTTTTGTGTAGGTAATAAAAATTGATTATTAATCTCTTGATTAATAATATCATTTAATTTAGGTTTAATTGAAAAATTAGCAGATGATATTGTTTCTTCACTACATAAAAAGTTTTCAAATTTGAAAATGTCTTCAGAAATTGTTTCATCATTTGATTTTTTAATATTTTGATTATTTAATAATCCCAAATTAAAATCTTTGATTAATTCTTTTAACTCATTATTATTGATTACTTCAAATCGATCGATGTATTTGATAGGTAATATTTCTTTTGTTACGTCTGATTCAATAAAAGGTACAGATGTAAAATCTACTATTTTTAATTTTGAATTTAATTCATCTTCAGTATAAATTCCTTTAAACAAGGAGTTACATGACATATAATCAAAAGAATTTTCAACAATATTGTTAATAGCAGTAGTTAAAGTCATGAGACTTAAAGGTTTAGTATGATTTTTAATTAATTTAAACTCATCAGTTTTTAGAAAATTTAAACCGCCATAAACTTGTAAAAATTGAACAGGATTTGATATTATTTTATTATATAAAATCTTTAATTTTGTTGAATATTCAACATCATTACCACGAATTGATTTGACATCAATATATTCTAAATTTTTACTAATCGTTGAAAAAGAAGAGTTCTCTCCAAGAATAACATTATCTTCGATATTATTAGGGAAAACATTTAATAAAAATGAATGCAAGAAATCAAATCTATTTTTTTTTGAATTCTTTGCTGAGTTAGACACAGGCACTAATTCTTCAACAAATAAACTATTTTCTTGTTTGACTTCATAAACGAGTCTTTCTAAATTGGAGAAAATATTTGAATTCAAATCTAAAAATCTATTAAAAAGACCATTGTTAAAGATATTTACAAAATCACCTAAACCACCATTTTGATCTAATTTTTTATTTGCAATATCTCTAAAAATTTTTTTATGTTGATCAAATCTTTTTTTAAAATTAACGTTTAATTCAAATTTAAAATCTACAAAATCATAATCTGAAGTTTCATTTTGCAAATTAATGAATTGTAATAATTCAGATCGAGTATGAATTTTTCGATTTTTATCATTAAATGCATTAATATTTTCCAGATCTTTTTTAAAGATGGCCATTACACTATACTCACGAAATTTTATTTATATTTATCAATTGATAAAGTTTATCAAAAAATCTGTGATAATAAATATTTTAATTTAAAAATGGATAGAAGTCTAATAACAGATATTGATTGTTGTTTTCATTAATATTGAAGAATTGAATAGTATTGTCATTATCATTTAAACTAACAGGTAAATCAAATCTTAAATATAAATTTCTGTTTAAAAAATCAAAATTGTAAGGTGAAAATTCTAATGTAGAACGAGTTTTAGCAAAATTAAAAAATCGAAGTAAATCACTTAATAAAGGTAATGTAATTACTATTTCAAATGAATCTGTATTTGGATTAAAAGTATAGGTTAAATTTGTATTTAATGCTCTAATTAATGTTGCAGTTGAAATTTCAGTAATAATTTGAGAAGTGTTAATATATGTGTTATTATCCTTGAAAAAGAATGAATTAAGTAAGATAGTTGTTGTTAGTTTATTTAAAATTGTCGTCAATGTTCTATCGTCGACATTTTTTGCTAGAATATCAAATTGTAAAGAAAATCTTAAAGTTTTCTGTTGACTTGCATCAATTAATAATTGATAAGAGACGTTATTAAAATTTAATATATTATTGATGGTTGGATTTGAATTAGGTGCTGCTATTATAATTTCATTTGAAGCTTGAGTATCTTTTAAACAAAAATCGTTATATAATTTGTGTAAATATAATTGATTTAAATCGCTAAATGTATTTTCATTAATCTTCTTTAAAATTTGAAATATTTCTTCAATTTTATTATCAGATGGTATTGCCTTTTGAAAATTATTAAGACACAATAATTCTTTAATTCTTTGTTTTGTGATATAATCTGAATTTAAAATAAAAAAACCAAGTGGTATAATCATAATTCTGGCTTCAAATTTATATTTAACGTTTTTTGTAATATCTACATTGTCATAATATTGATCTTTTTTAAAAAAGAAATTATTAATTTGATTACTATCGATAAAAGCAAGTTTTAAATTTAAGTCGTTTTCGGTTTGTAATTCTAATGTTACATTGAAATTATTTATATCTTTATTAAAAATATAATATTTGTCTTTAACGTGTATTGATTCTTGATAAATTGATTTTTTAATAATTACAAAAATATTGTTTTCAAAATTTTCTGTTAATTGAGCTTTTCCTTCTTGTAATTCTGCTAAGAAAATATTCTCATAATTTAAAGTTAAAAATCGATTTAAATTAACGCTGCTATTTTTAAAATTTTTAATTTTAATTAAATATTCAATGTCTAAATTAGAAAAATTCTTAGTTATTAAATTATTATTTGTGATCTTTAAATTTTGTTCATAATCTGAAGCTTCATAGATTGTTTCAATTGGAAAAGAAACATGATATCTTTCAAAATCTTGTTCAAAAACAAACGTTAAAGTTAAAGGATTTGAAGTTTTATTACGAAAATAAAAAGTTAAAATGTTTTCTGCGTCGTTTGTTGAAGTTGTAACGACTTCTTTTAATAAATTACCTTGTAAATTTAAATTTGGAAATGAATCATATGATGGAATAAATGTAAAAACTTCTGTTACATAGTTTTGATTAAAATCATTATTAATAAAAATTGAAGTAATATTAGGATTAAAATTCTCATCATTAAAGGCGTTTTTTAACAAACTTAAATTAACTTTGATCACAGATCTAGATTGATCGACATTGGTTAAATATTGAATATAGGTATGATTTAATAAATTCTGAAATTTTTGTCGCTGGGAAATTAAAGTTAAAGCTGAAGCATCAGTAATCGTATTTTGAAAAGTTTTAATCACATAACTATTCGAACCAATTATTTTCATAAATAATTTATATTTAATATTGACAGGTACACCTGACAGTGTTAAATCTGTATTACAGTTTAATTCAATTTTATCTGAATTTGCAAAAGCATTTGATACATTAATTTTATCCAATTGTACTTCAACAGGACTCGAATTTTCCTGAATTGAAATAGTTTCAACGGGATAAAACCGTAAGCGCTCTTTGATTTCTTTATGATATTGTGTTAAATTAATATAAAATTTTCTTAGTAAATTATTAAAAGCGACAGTATCAAATGTCATGTTAAAAAGTTTATCAAAATCAACATCATCAATATCTAAAAGTACTGTAGTAGTATCCACATTCCAAAGAATCTCTGCTGTATTAAAGTCTTCTATTTTTTTAACATCAATAATCTCATCATTGCTATTCATTGCATAAATGATTAAATCATATTTTGTCATACTTTGCAAAAACTGAAAACGAGTTGCTGTAGCATTAGTAAAACCGTAAGTGTTAGTTGAATATGCTACTTCAAAAAACAAATCTTGATATTCGGAAATATCTAAATCAGAGTTGACAGTCAAACCTGAATTATAATTCAAAGCTTTTCGACTTGCAAAATTTCTAATGCTATCTTTATTATGTATTTCATTTAAATTTAATTCACGACCTAAAATATCATTTCTAATTAAATCAAAATTTCTATCCAAAGAATCGTTTAGAATAAAATTTTTTAAATCAATGCTTTGATTTTCATTTAATAATTTAACATATCCTAATTCTAAATCTGAGTATTTGCTATTTTGAAATTTGTTGATAGTAATGGTTTTAAAATAACTTAAATCTAATTCTTGCGCTTTTGCAACATCAATTTTAATAAAAGATCTAAAAATATTTAAATTTTTTTCATATCTGGTATAATTTGATAAAATTTTATTAGATGAAGGTGTTGTATTATTTGTAGGAATAGTTGTTCCGAATAATGTATTATCAGGTAGATCTGACTTAAAAATGTTACCGATTGTTTTTAACATAAAACCTCTATTCTATCACAATTGTAAATAAATTTACAAATAAATAATTGTCTTCAATGATATATTGCCCATTAGTCAAATTATTTTCAAAATCTTTATCCAAATCAATTTCTGTTTTTGAATTTAAAAGCTTGCCTGCTGAATAAATTTGTACATTTTTTCCCCCCTCTAAATTGGCGTCAAAGATTTCACCATGATTAATAAATAGTAACTTATTAAAAATAACTCCACCTACAGAATTTGTATTATTTAATTCACATAAATTTAATATAAATTCAATATCATATTCTTGCTTTTCAAAATGCATTTCAAGTTTTGCAACATTAAAATTTCTTAATATTTTAACGGATTCTAAAATTGTATTATCAATTGAATCATCTAAATCTTTAAAATTTTTTAGCATTTGAGCACTTTCGTTAGAATCTGAATTATTTGATTTAAAATTTTTAAAGATAATTTTGTGTTTATTTCTTTTATCCTCAGCCAAATTATAAAAATTATTAATTTTATTATTTTTTGTAATTACTTCTCTCTTCATATTAGATGGAGGTAAAAATAAATAATTTAATTTGTTTTGAAATCTATCATCTTCTATCATAGATGTTTTTGCTAAATTTAAACTATTTGTATTTACTAAAGTATAATAATCAGTTAATTCATTAATCTTTATCGGAATTTCAATTTGGGAATCACTCTGATTAATATCGTTAGTATTATCAATTGAATCATTGTTAATTCCGCTAACGTATAAAGAGATCGCATTATTAGTTTGTGTTGCGTAATTTAGATTAAAAAAATTATCTGTTAAAATAATTCTTTGCTTATTTAAATTATCAACAAAATTAGTGGCTATTTTATCAAATATAACTGTCGCTGATTTTGTTTGCGTATTGGCATATTCATTATTACGTAAATCAATATACTGCCCGTCGATTTCAGTTCTTAATTCAAAATTAGCTGTCTGCTTTAAATCAATTTCTGCATTTAATTTATCAAAAAAATTGCTATTGGCTTCAAATGTAAAAGGCATCGCATCAATATCAGAAACATTAAATTCATTCTGCCTTCTATCATAAATGGCGTCCTTATCAGTTAAAGAAGCATAAATAAAACGCAAATCACCATTTTCAATTTGACTATAGCCGTCAGACGTTAATATAAAATCAATTAAACGCTGTTTTTTATCAAGTATTCCTGACATTATTATCTCTTATTTTATTTTTATATTTATCAAAAATAATAATTTTGGACAACTTTTAAATTCTAAATTCTCTTATATAAAAATTTGTGTTAACGTATCATTGTAAGCAACATGTTTTAATTTAAAAAAGTCTTCAACACTCCACGCAGTATTTCTTGAATCAATCAATTGTAGATTTTTTGACTTATTGCGCGGAATTAAAGAATTAGTTAAATCAATCAATTCTACGCCAGTTGTATTGTCAATAAATTTTTGTTCTAACACATATTCAACAACAGGTATATTATTAACGTCAAGAGACATTTCAGTAGTAAACAATCTTTGTTGTAAAGTATTAATAAATTGACCATATTTTTTACTGCTATAATAACTTGAAAAATTATGTCTTCTGTTAATAAAACCACCTGTTGATAATTTATCTAAAATAAATGCTGCAGCTATTATAGCACCTAATATTGGAATTGACATTAATTCATTAATTGTCGATTGAAATTGATTCCTTATGTCTGTGATTGGTCCTTCCAGACTTTTAAAATCTAATTTAAAAGGTGCTGTCGCTGCTGCAATATTAAAATCAAAATATTCAATCTCGCCTATGTCAAAATTGTTTGGTGAGGGAGTAGTAATATTAGGATCAACTACACCACGATATGAAGTTAAGTATTTATTAATCGCAGGATTCTGATTATTAGTCGATAATAATTGATTTAAAATTTGACTAAAAACAAAGTCATTATCATATATCCATTTTGTATTAATTACAGGTTCTAATTTTAAATAAGGAATATAAGATTTACCTGATAAAATTTTTGAATTTTCAAAAGTAAAGTTATCATTAATGGGTTTTGGTTTTAATTGTCTAGGATTATTATCATCATTAAATGTACCTTGAAAAATTCTATCATTAAAAGTAAGAATAAATTCATCTAAATAACCAATATTACTGTACTCGTCTATAACAATTGAATTATCACCAATAATTGTCGTATTTAAATTTTGATTTAAACTTGTGTCATCAATAAATATTTGATTATTCTTTTTTTGATATCCATGTAAAGTAAATTTAACTTTTCCAGATTTAATCTGACAGGAATGTTTAAACAATTTAGGAGCAATTGTAGGAGAAATTGAAAAGCAAAATGCCAAATTATCATCAGGGGTTAACACATAAGGGGAAAATTCCTGACTCGGTTTTTTATAAAATCCTGTCTGAATTTTTCCTTCAACATTTTTTTGATAATATTCTGAATTAGCGTCGGAGTTACCCGGAAAAACATTATTAAATAAAGTTGGTGATGTTTTTCTAAAAATAGGGGCAGGAATAATGCCATGATCTTTTTTATCAAAATCTAAAAACGAAAAAGTATTAACTACATCTTTTCCGTCTATAGTGTCATTTATTAAATTTCTAGTAACATTTAATGTATCATTGGTATTAACTGTAATGACATCGATATTATTTTCTTTAAAAATATCAATTGTATTTTGTAATGTTGAACTAGTATTTGAGAAAAATTCAAATTGATGATTAATATTATTCGCACAAAAATCTAAAGATAAATTACCTGCTTTTTTCACATAATCATTTATTTTTACTTTTCCATCGTAATCTAAAAAAATTTTATCCTGTGATAACATGTCGAGATTAAAAGAATTAGTACTAAATGTGTCAATTAATAAAGTATTATTATTTATTAATTGAGACAATTCAGTTAGGTGAGTTTGTTTATAAGTTTTACCTGATTCAATATTATTAGGATGTGGTGCATGAAATACAACATTTCCAAAACTAACAATATTTGTATTAAAATTTATATATGATGACATATCAGTTGTAATAACAGACATTACATCTTTTAATATTTTTCTTTTTACTAGGGAATTTTGTTGAGTACTTGCAAAGTAATTAGGACTAATTAAGGTAGGTGAAGCATGAGTTTGTAAAAATGTACGCCAAGTATTTAAACTAGCAGAAGGAGGTGTTGTTTTATTAAAAGTTTCAGAAGAAGTTCCTGTTTGTGTGATGTCTTTTTTTAATTGAAACGGATTAGAAATTATTAATCTAAGTTTATCAACTTTATAATTTTTAGGTGAATTTAAAATTGTATAATTTAAAGAGAAATTTAAACCTTGCCCAATGTATAAATCTTCATTATTTTGAACAGTTGAAATTTCTGATTTTAATTTAATGTCTAATTCAACTGTCACTCTATCAACAATTAAAGGTTTATTTAAATATTTATTCATAGATAATAAATTGTCATCAAATGTATGAAAAGCCGGAAAATGTGGAAATCCAAATTGCATACTAGGAACTGAAAAATAATTGCCTACTTGATCTAATCCGGGTGCTTTAGCAGTATTAAGATCTTGAATTGGAGTATGACTT
>Ga0194115_10002726_pt1 | contig 20706 bp, 12 predicted proteins | sample TA2MahsurfametaG_3_FD_148656 | JGI IMG/M metagenome (GOLD analysis project Ga0194115, IMG submission 148656) | Freshwater microbial communities from Lake Tanganyika, Tanzania - TA2015002 Mahale S4 surface | ecosystem: Environmental > Aquatic > Freshwater > Lake | place: Tanzania: Lake... | reverse complement strand
GCGTAAGCTTAATTATATTTCCAATATTCTTGTTGTGGAAGATCCAGCAGCACCTCAAAACAAGGGAAAGATTTTCCTGTTCAAGTACGGCAAGAAGATCTTTGAGAAGATTCAAGAGCAGATGAATCCGGAATTTGATGACGAGACTGCAGTTAATCCGTTTGACTTCTGGAAGGGTGCTAATTTCAAGCTCAAGGTTCGTAAGGTTGAGGGTTATGTTAACTACGACAAGTCTGAGTTTAGTGCTGCCACAGAACTTTTTGATGGCGATGATGCCAAGCTTGAGGCCCTGTGGAAGAAGCAATATTCTCTCAAGGAGTTTGTGAATCCTAAGGAGTTCAAGAGCTACGCAGAGCTTAAGACCAAGCTTGTGGACGCTCTGGGCGGTGATCTTCGTGGTTCAAGTAGTGATGACGAAACAATCGAAGACGAACCAACCGTTCGTTCAAATCGTAAGCCTATCTCTAAGCCAGAACCTGAAGAAGATGTTGATGTTGAAGCATACTTCAAGTCTCTAGGAGACGAGTGAAAAAGGCCCCGAAAGGGGCCTTTTTTATTTAACCAAATTTAGCTTTAAATGATGGAATATTTTTATATTCATTATTTAAAATATCCACATACGAATATTTTGAACGATGAGGAATTGGTGGAGATGAATCTTGTTCTAACACATTATAAGTGGGCCTCACATTAATATCATCTTGTGTAAATTTTTGTTGATTAGTATTTAACTGTGGTTTATAAGCCGAAATTGCTTGGAATGCGTTTACGTTTTCTTGGAACGCATCAGATTGCATTGTGTTTGATGTAGAATGAAATGGTGTTAAAGGATTTTTTCTATTAGTTTTTGTTAACGATGTTTCTGGAAATTCTTTTTCTACTTGTAGTGATTGTTGAAAACTGATATTACCGTTATTTTTTTCTGATTTATTTTTTAATCTGGTTATAGAATTGTATAGATTAACGTCTTCAGTAGACATGGTATCTAACTGTTCTTTATCTAATTTTTTATAAGACGAAAAATTTCCTTGTCTTGCTTCTTTAAGATCTTGTTTTCTTTTTAAAGAAGCCATTCTATCGTAATGTATTCTAGATTCTTTAGATAAATCTGCTCTTTCTTCTTTACTTAAAATTTTAAATGAACCAAAATCTCCCTTTTTTGCTCTTTCTATTTCTCCCTTTTTAGATAAATTCCAAATATCTTTTAATTGTTTTTCTGATATTTTTTGTTGGGGAGGTTCTTCTTTAGTGGAAGAAACATCAGAATTTGGTTGTTGTGTAATTTGTTCTGTTTGTTTGGATTTAGCTGGTTCTAAATCGACATTTATATTTTTTTCAATCTGAATATCGGACGCATTTGCTGCTTCTCCTGAAATTTTTCTTATTTCAGGAGTAGTTTGTGTGTTTGATGAAACTTTTTGTATCTGATCAGAAACAACAGGTTCTTCTTTTATTACACCAGAATCAGAAAAAAAATCAGAAGAATTTACTAGTTCTTTGTTTTCTATTGGTTCTTTCATGTTTTATTTTTCTTTTTCTATTTCGTTAGTTATAAGTTGAATGTACACGGTTCTTTGCCAAGGTATTAGTTCTTCTATCTCTTGTAAACTGAAGTGATGGTGGTATTTCATTTGAAATATCAGATTTATTAAAGTAGTTAAAGTTATGTGGTTAAAAAAAAACTAATAATATTAAATGTGCCAGAAAGTTCTGTAATTTTTTCTTCTCCATTTTTTGTTTTATATTGTAAATTAAAGAAAAGTTTAGATGTATTATCAAAATATTCTATTATCTTTTTAAATTCTTTGGGGGTTAAATTGTTTAAAAATAGTATTCTATCTTCTAAAGAAATATCAGAGCTGTTTATTATTTCTTCATTTTTCTCTATACAAATTATACTATTTGCTATAAAACTTATTTTATCTTCATAAGTTTTATTGTAATCTGGATTTAACAGTAATTCTTTAACGGTAATTTCTTTTAATTTTAATACACAATCGTCTAGTTTTAAACTGTTTGATTGTTTTTTTCCTTTTACTTGTATATCATTTATACAATCGACTATTACTTTGACCTGTTCGCCAGTATAAGGACACACTATTGTTGCTTTTTCAATTTCTCCAACAGACTTTGCTCTTAGATAAAGAAAAGCAGTTTCAAAATCACTTATGCTATATTCTTTTGCGTCTTCTTCGTAACAATCGGATACTATTTGTATCAATGTTGATAGTATGTCGTTATTATTATCTGTTTGTTTGGCTATTAGTAAGGATTGCTCTTCTCTTACTGTGAATGGTCTAAACGAAACCTTTTTGCCCGAGGACAATTTTACATTATATTTTGGAAATGATTTTTTAAAAGTTTTCATAATAATTAGGTTGAAGCATCTGGTATATGAGATAAATTATCAAAAGTATAGTATCTATAAGAAAAGTCCACACTCATTATTAGAGGTTGGTTGTTTGCACCAGTATCGAATTGAGTTGGAAGTATGAGTTTAGGCCATGCTTGATGTAATGTAATTGTACCAGTTTGCTTGTTATTTTCGGCGGTGGATATTCCTGTTATTTTTATTTTAGAATCACCAGTACGAGCTGCGACAGGAACTAAACTTGCTCCTTTGGCACTAGTTCCATAGATGTAACCTTCGGTGTTTATGGTTCCTCCAATGGTATGATCCATCCATGCTTCTATAAGGCTACGAATAGACCAGTTTTTATCGACTAAAAAATTAATTATATAATGATCGTCGTATTCTGTTTTTAGAGGAACATCCCAATATGGGCTAAAAGGACCAACAGAATCAGAAAAATAGTTAGTAGTTCTTTGTGGAATTTGTACCATTGTGGCAAAGAAAACATACGGTGAACTTCCACCAGACTGAGAAACTGGACAATCTATAAATTCTACAGCATATCTGTTGGGTCTTTGAACGCCCCATACTGTTATTTGATTAATTATTTCGTTTATTGTTTTAGGTGACCCTGTTGGCCAACCTACGCTTTTTATATTTGATGCCATCTAGTTGTTAGTCCTTTTTGGTGTTTTGAATATATCATCTTCTGTTAAGATTTTGAATATCCAACCTTGTTTTTCGCAATATTTGCGAGCAGCACTCCACTTACAAGTATTTATTTCAAATAATATAGATTCTTGCAAATATGTTTTTTTATTTTTCTTTGGTTTGGGTTTAACAGTTTGCTTTTTTGGTTTAATTTCCACCATAAAAGTCTGTATCATGTCTTTATTTTTCACTTCAAATATAAAATCGGGATAGTAATAGTGCACAGAATTGTCAATTGTAGACATGTACGGTATTCTTATCTCTTCACTTGCCCACCGAATAACATTTTGATTGCTATCAAGATACTTACAAAACTTGCGTTCCCAAAGAGATCTACAAATTATGTTGTTGACGTTTCCTGTATACTTTTGGGGGTTTTCTGGTGTATATTTTGTTTTATAGGCCATATAATATTAACTATATATTTATAATATGGTATTATTAACCTTTCCACATACAAGCGATCTTAGCCAAAAAGACGTTCCGGTTTGGATCACTTTTTACTCTGCAAACTATAGTACATGGGCTTTTTATAGGACTCCTGCTGCAGTAACCAGTAATTGTAACAATAAAATTGTTTTACCATATCCTAATAATTTTAATACTTTAAATAATATTCCTTATGCTAACAGTGCATCTATACAGATGAGGGGTGTAGAACAAGTATTAAAAAAGACGTTTGGAACAAGACAAAACAATCAACCAGCACCAGGATTTGGTGGAACTGTTCCTATAAATCCAGAACCATCCGAACCGGCTAATCAAGCAGCTCCACAAACAAACACTCTCCAAAATGTTGGAGGAATGTTGGCACAGGGAGCAATTGCGTCTGGAGAATTGTTTGAAAGCTTTATGACCGGTGGTAATGTGTTTAGATTTGATCACACAGAAACTGTATTAAAACCTGGCTGTAGAAGAACGCACACATTTGAATTTAATTTAATCGCAAAATCGGGAGAGTCTGCACAAGCTGCTTCTAGAATAGCAAATGCATTTCAAGCAAATGCACATCCCGGAGCTTTTACTAGATCTATTTACACAATGACTCATCCAGATATATGGACATTTGGTATAAGTACCAAACCCGGCGAATCTGAATCGCAATTAGACGGTCAAGGATTAACTTGCGTTTTAGCTAGAGTAGACATCAATAGATCTCCTATTCAAAATATACCGTATACAATTTTTTATAATGGTAAACGATGGCCTTTAGCTGTTAATATTAAACTTAATTTTACCGAACTAGAACCAGCACTAAATCTGGACGGACAAAATCTAATAATAAGATCTCAAAAGGATTTTGGATGATTAAATACTTTCCCAATTTAACATCATATAATTTTGGTGCAACTGGTGGTTTAAAGGATATTAAAAATATTTTTAAATCGGTTAATCTGAGTATAGACGATCCAGAATTTGTTGAAACAGAAACAGTTTATTCTGGAGAAAGACCAGAACAGCTGTCGCTTAGGTTGTATGGAAATTACAACTATTATTGGTTATTAATGTTATTAAATGGAATTAAAAATCCATTTGATTGGACTACTATACTGGGCCAAAAAGGAACATATGAAGAACTTGAAAGATACGATACAAGAGTATTACAATTTTCAAATTCTTCTCCGTTTTTGCCTTCCACAGCAGAGGCGTCGATTACTTATGATGGAACCGCTTTTAATCTGTACGAACAGACAGATATTGATTCCTATGAAGGGGTTGATTTAAGTCAAGTGCAAATAGGCGACACTGTTATTTTTGAAACAGGAATGGGGCCGTATGCTATTAAATGTTTTGGTGCTGGTATTTTACGTGCTACTTCTACTATAGAAGCATTGTATTATGAAAATAAATTAGAAAATTGGCACCATTACGGTCAATCTTTAGTTCCCATATTATTCGATAATCATAATAATATAGTGCAATTAACTGCTGGGCAAAAGATAACGTGTGTTAGAGATAAAGATGGATACATCTACTGCTGGGGCGACGAATCTCTTTTAAACAGTGGATTTGCTTCTTTTATTGATAATGATGATATAAACGGACAGCCCATATATAAATCCCCGGAAGGCGGATACACATTTATAGAAGCCAGCCATGATAAACTAATTGCCATAAATAGTAGTGGTACTTTAGAATTTTTTGGTAATGTTTATAGTGAGCTGACAGATTATTTAGCCGGTATAACAACCGGAATAAAAACTTCATGGTATCATGTAACAGACACAGGAGCACACGGTGGTGTAGTTCTTAGATCTACAGGTTATCTGGTTGACTATAATTTTACTGGTGCTCCTACTGGGGTAACTTTTATAGATGTTGCATGTGGAAATCAATTTTGTGTTGGAGTTATGGGAAATGGTGGTCTTACTGCTTGGGGAGCCAACGATTACGGCCAAATAACAAATATGCCATCTGGAACAGGATTTGTTGAAGTATCCGCAACATACAATCATGCACTTGCAAGAAAAACCGATGGAACAGTATATGCATGGGGAATGACAGCACATGGTCAATGTAATGTACCAAATAAAACATTTATAGCTATAGCTGCAGGTAAAAAACATTCAGCCGCAATAACTGAAAATAATGAAGTGTACGCTTGGGGTAAGATACCCAAAGCAGGATTTAGTGGAGCTACAATAACAGGAATTACACAAAGCGATTATACTTTATCCGACTACACCATATACGGACAATTTGATAAAATTTATTCTGGAGATAGTCATGTTGTTCTTAGGGGATTAACAGGTTCGACTAAACGATTTGCTGGAATTGTTACACAAGTAGATTTAGATTATAAACGAATTGTGTGTAAAGTTTATGGTGGAAACTTAACAACCGATGAATTATTCTTAGACGATCCAACAGGAACAGTTGTATCCATATGGAGAAATGGAGAAGAAGTTAATCAAATAAGACATAAACTTATAGGTATACAAAAGCAAAAGAATTCAACAGTAGAAATACGAATAGACAACGAATCACAACCAGTCACAGAAAACATATGGAAGACTGTTTATATAACTAATTATTCTACTCCAGATAAAGATAATAGACTGATAACACTACAAAAAATTTATGATGAGTATAATATACTACTAAAACAAGAATTTATTTATGCTGATTCTAATCTATTGCAAAAAATAGATTCTAAAATCTACCAAGACCTGTTAGCCGGTAAAAAAGAATTAAATTATAATATTTCTGAATTCGAATAACAATGTTAAATTCTCCACGACAAGTACAGTCTCCAAATATAGTAATCAAAAAATTGATTTTACGTTCTAATAGTCCAGGACTAGTTACAGATCGTAACGTAGTTTCTGGTATAGATGATGTAGAAAATAATTTTGAAATAGATTTAATAAATAAAACTTCTCAAAAAACAGATACTCTTTCTTTTTATTCTTTAAGTTTTATTGAAGATATTAATGAACCACATATGAGTGGCACTTTGATTTTAATAGACGGCACAAATATTTTTGATCATTTAGGTATTTCTACAACAGGAGAAATAGAAATTGATTTACAATTTTTAGATACTGATGATGATTTTGAAGATGTAATAACTACTGATAAAACTTTATTTTTTTATATTATTGATATAGATGTGATGAACGATCCAGCTTCACAAGAAGTTTCTAGAGGTATGGGTACACAAAATTATATTTCTATACGGTTTGCTTCTAAAGAATTTGTTCATTCAGATTTTATAACTAAAAATTATGATAGAAAAAATTCTGAGTCTATACAAAATTTTATAGGGCCAATATCAGACGATTATGAAACTTTAGAAGATATAGGAACAACACCAGTAACTCCAAAATTAGAAGTGACTTTATTAAAAACTCCCAAAGATCCTCTTGATACTGATGGTGATACCGATGTTCCTATTTTGGATGAGTTTGGTGAAGAACAATACATCTTACAAAATAAATGGGAACCTAAAACACCAACGTTTTTTGGAAATTTAATTAAAAATTATAACGACGAAAGAACTATTGCCGGAAATAGACAACCAAAACAGCTTCGAGCTCATGCAACATATAATGACGTATGGGTAAAACCGGAATATTTTTATTGGCCTAGTTATAAAATCTCTAAAATACCAAGAATAACTCAATTTATTAATTATATAAAAAACTTTGCTTGTTTAAAAGAAGATCCAAATTATGTTGATTTTATGTTTTGGGAAGATTTAGATGGATTTAATTTTAAATCTATATCAAAAATGGTTAGAGAAGAAAGAGATAAAGAAAAAACTTACGAATTTTGGCCGGATGTCAACACTAATACTATGAATACGATTGTTTCTATGGAAGTTTTAAAAGATACTGATCCCATGGAGCTTATAGCATCCGGTGCACTGGCTTCAGAATATATTAGAGTAAAACCAAATTGGAGAAATCCTTTTAGAAATGTTTTAGTTGGAACAGACAGGTTTATTAAAAAATTAATTAAATACAGTTATTATAATGATATATTTTTTTATAATAATTTAAAACTTAAAAATGATGTTATCATCACAAACAAAAAATGGGATAGTGTTACGGGGTATCCACCATTTAGTAGCAAAGACTATAAATTAACAAATAATGAAGGTGATTTTAATTCGTCATCTTTCAGAATATCAGAAGAGATTTACGGATTCTATGATAGAACCACTCATAATTCGGATAGATCTCCTTGGTGGGAATTTTTAGATATTGGAACCAGAGGGTTTACTTGGGATAAAGATAAGTATAAAGAATCTTATGATGGCGGTGTCTTCGGTCTAACATACGATTTTCATAATCACAATAGAATGGAAGAAGAATACTGGCAATCACAATATGATTTTTCTGAACTACCCGGAGCTGGTGCTTACTTAATATACAATGATATTAAATGGAAACTAACTGAAGCTAGAGAAAAATATATTGATGCCAAAAAACACAACGAAAAATGGAACTTTTATTTAAATAATATTTGTTGTGAAAGAAAAATACCATTAAATTTCTTTGCACTACTAACTAAAGCAGATAAAATTTATGGCGGAGATGGAATAACTTTTGATAAAGATCCGGGAGGTATTTACTCATACAACTGGATAGAAGTAGAGTTTTGGCCAAGAGAAAGCACAGAAGCCATATTACAAAATGGAGAAGAAATTATAAAATTTGATGGCCATGAATCATATCCATTTGTTTTTGTTAAACCAAAAGGAGCTCTAGAAGGACATGGACCTTTAGTTAAAAAATATAAACCAAAAACAGACTGGACAAAAGCAGATCCTCCTGTTATTGATAAAAAAGATGAGTTATATGAAACTAAAGATACTAGAGCTTATAACATAAATGAAGTATTAAACACTGTTGGTATAACTTTAAGTCCTAATGATATTGTAAATGCGGATCCTGTTATTTTACAATCCATAGACGAATGCAAAGTTCTTATAACCAATCCGGGCATATCTGTTCCTTTTGACAGATCCAAAGAAAATTGTAAAACTTCATATCCTTTAGGATACAATATGATGCCTATTGGTAATTTTAGATATCTGGGTGATTGTTCTAAACAAGAAAAAAAATGGAATTTTGGTAGAATAGTCCAAATGCATGTAATACCCAGAGAAATAATGCAAACCATGATTAAAGGTGAGCAAGGAATAACTGGTATTACTTTGTCTGATACTATAAATGGTGATGCTGAAAAATATAGTAAAACTGCTCCAGGTTCTGATTTAGAAATTGAATTGGGTGTTGTAAATACTAAAAAAGAAATACCGTATTTATTCTTGTTTGATGTGGTTAATGCACACGATGGCCTGTGTGATAATACCTGTTCCATACCATAAATATCTTTATAAATCATGTTTACAATCACCAATAATTGTTGTGGAACCCCACCGCCAAAACCAGGAGTTACACGATCTCCATGTGGTCGTGAAATTTTACAAGATTGTGGTGCTCCATTTCAAAATTCTATATTAGACAGTATATGGGGTAAGCCTTTTTGGTTAAGAGAAGAAATGCAAGATTTAGGCGTGGTAAAACCACCTAAAGGACCCCTAGAAATTGAAACTATAATGAGAAACGGATCTTTGGATGGTACTTTCAATCCAGAAAAAGCAGATCCAGCATTTGAATGGAATCATTCTGATCCAATTCAACCATATAGTGTATGTGACTCTTTAGATTGTGTTAATCCCAGTGGCTGGTCTGGACCACAAGGTTTTGGATTTAAACCAGAATGGCCACTTACAGAAAAAATAGCAGCATCAGAATCAAATCAAGGAATATGTGATAACAAATACTACAGATTAATAACACATTATCCTAGTGTAGGCAGACCTTATCAAACAGCAGATACCTCTTCACGTTCTAGAGGACTGATGATTTCAAATATTATTCCTGATATTTTTGAAAATGCAAAACAAGTAGAAAGCTATAATTATACCGGTCGATTAGGCGAAATAATTATTAATTCGTATTCACATGATAAAAATCAACACACAAATACATCATATCCAGGAGATTATTGGATAAGCTGGTGGAATGCCATACATCCAGGAAATGTTAAAGGATATAATGGTTCTGATTTATTTTCTAATACTATAATAAATTTTTTAAGTAAAAAAATAAAATGTGATTCTATAGTTTCACCAGAATGTTATAAAACTGGTTGTGATGGTATTACATTTTTAGATGAAGAAAATCAAAGAGCCAATGTAGTCAAAGTGTCTTCAGGAGAATACCACTCGTGTGTTCTGCTAGATAATGGTCTTTGTGATTGTTTTGGTTTAACTGGAACTGCAGGTTACACTTTAAGCAGACCCGAAGAATTAAAACAAATTCCTGTTTTAGACATAAATTGTGGTTTAGATTTCACAATAGCAGTATTACAGGATGGAATTACTGGTTGGGGCTCTAATAATAGTGGTAGTCTTTCTATTCCAACAGAATTTAAAACTAATTCTAGTGATATAGTAAAACTAGCTGTTGGTGGTGGACACTGTGTTGCCATGTTAAATGCTGGGCATACTTTAGCTTTTGATGGCAGATCAAGAAATACAGATTCTGACGGAGTTATTGAAATATGGGGTAATTCGGGTTACCGTAATAGACTATCGATAAGACCAAGAATAGCAACAACTAATTTTTATATTGTAGGTAATGATGTAAAGTTTCAAGCAACCAACTCGATAGGAGAACAGCATTTAATAAGAAGAGGAGAAATAATTCCATTCTGGGGAGATCGTGAAAATTTCTTTAATGTTGTTAAAACTTATGAATCTTCTGTAGATGAATTTGGATTACCAAATGATCCTATAAGCAAAGAAATAGAATTTATTGATATTTGGGCTGGTCGTAGACATATAGTTGGTTTGATAAAATATCCTGTTTATCTTTCTGGATACGACCTTGGAAAACATATTTTAAATTCAAACGATATCGTTCATATTCAAGATCCTTATACCGGGTTACAGTTTAATCCAAGAGATTCTGAACTAAGGTTTGTTACTATTCGAGTTTTTTCTTGGGGCAATGGTATGCCTGGAGATCCATATAATCAAACAATTGGAGGAGAATTACTGGTACGACAAGCCAATCCAAATTATCTGTTTAAGTTAAATTCATTGGAATGTAAAGTAGGAGAAAATAACATTCCAATGCACTTGTTAGTAGATGAGTATTTTGATTTTAGAAGAATTAAATATACAGACACTTTTTATGGTATAAGCGATACCTTATTTTTAATAACTTCGTCTACAGCAAATCATACCGTTTTTGCTAGAAAAAAGTTTAATAATTATTGTCAATCTTTATATCAAGACGACGGTAGAATAATTTATAGAAAAAATGGCGATGCAGCATTGTGTGATATACCTAGAGGAACAAGTACAAATCCTAATTTTGATCAGAGTAATACATGCAGAAATGGAGATTGTTGTTGTGGTTGCACAGATGGATCTAAAATAGGAAATGAGTGTTGTGAACAACCAAGAATTAGTTTGAGCGAAGGTGCATCTTCTTATTATAAACCAGAACAAGATTATTTTAGTTGTTGTCAGCCCTCTACAGAACCAAATAAAGCATTTCAATGCTGTAATAATCAATATGGATTTATGTTAGATGGTTGGGGAGATGATAGATTTCAACAACTAACACAAATAGGTCTAAAAAACTCACAAGAATATTTTACAACTCCATATATTAATAAACATTTTGTATATGAATCTAATCTTTTTGGTAATACTGATGAATATTTTGTTAAATGTGCAGTTGGTTACGATAGAACCGTAGCTTCGCTTTCTGTAAAACCCACACAAGAAGAAATTAATAGTGGTGCATACACTAAAGAACAATATAAAAGTAGTGTATATGGTGCCGGTGGTGTAGGAACTCCCGAAGGACAAGACAGTACTGGTTGTATTCCAAATATTTTAAATGCCAACAGTGGTCAATACCAATTAGTAAATCATCTAAGTGCTGGTAGATACCATAATTTAATAATACAAAATCCAGATAAACCACCAAAAATAGATTTTCCGTATAGAGGAGAAATAGACAAATCTAGTAATCTAAATTGGAGATTTAGATCTACTGATAAGGCAGACAGTCCTTTAATTTTATTAAGATCTATGGGAAATACTGCTGATTGGTATCAGCCAGAATTTGATTTAAATTCTTCTTCTCGTTTGTTATTTGATTTAGATATTAAAATCACAAAATACAGAAAAGAAATAATTAATGGCGAATTGCAAAATGTAAAGAAAAAAGAATTACATTTTAAAGTAGACAAAACAAACAGTTCTCAACAAAATGGAATTTCTGTTAACCTTATAGGAACACGCGGAGATCAAAGAGTTAAGCCTTTTACGGGAGCAACATGTGATTGTGTCTGGTCTGATTATGCAACCGATAGTTTTAAAATGGCTGGTCATCAAGGAACTTTATTAAATCATATAGGTTATGATGCCAATCCCGATATAAGAAATACCTCTGAATCGTATCAATGGGTTTATTTTAATCAATTAAGAGGATCTCAAATAGAAGGAGATGCTCCTGGTGGTCATGAACAACCATGGAGAAATTTTGAAAGTGCAGCAACCAAAGCATTTAATCCAGAATATTTTCCAACAGATGTGTGGTCTGATGGACCTCTAAAACCAAAAATAAATTATTATTATGCTCCGGCAAATTCATTTACTCATAATATTATAGAAGTTCCGCCAGGAAAATTCCCCTCAGAACTGTCTCTATACTGTAGAAACAAGTATGCATATGGAGGCAATAATAACATAATACAAAATTGGTGTGATCCCTGCTTTAAAGGCATAACTTATGAGACAGCAGAAAGAACTGGTTGGATGGGCAGAATGGGTTGTACCGGTTGTGAATTTAATTACAATGAACAATTATGTTCTGGTTGCACTTTTAATGAATATGGAGTTTGGGATTGTCCAGAAACCGCACCGCCAATAAGAGATGTATATGGATATAGATGTTCTGCAAATGTTTTTGGTGATATTTTGCCCGACGAAATAATAGTATCAACCAATCAGGTTCAAAAAATAATTCCTGAATTAAAAAATAAACCACTATATCAAAAAGAAATAGTAATTGATCCAGAAACAGGAGAACAAGAAATAATAATATGGAATATTGGTGAGGTAACTAAAATAAAAAGAAAAACGTTTACATTCATTCCTTACGATGGTCCAGAAGACAGAGAAAATTTAAAAAGAATAATAATAAGATCAGCTCCAGTATATTTTATGAATGTAAAAGAAGATGGAGATGAATATGAATTTAGTGATTATCAGTACAGATCGATACAAGGAAATTGTTCTGCTTATAATGCTGCTTTAAATAAATACAATTCTTTTGGAGAATTATCAACACCCATAGAAGAATCGTGGCCATCTTTAAATCGTTATTTAATCCCCAGATGGGCTTCTTTAGAAGAAGATGGTTTATTAAATTCTTGGTTGATAAACAAAAATGATACAGAATTTTTAAGTTCCACAAGTTATACGGAAATAGATTATCCTTTAGTTGTTGTTCCTGCACATGGAGGAGACATAGGACCAAAATATAATATGGAAGGATATTTTGATACAGAACTATGGAGTATTACTAACAGAATGGATCCTGTTTTTATGACAGAAATACATTCTTCTTATTCTTATCTGTTACAATCTGCATTCATTCCTCCTCCACGATACGCATACAATTTTATGCCGTTGGTTTACTTTAGCAGCTTTAGTAAATCTCGTTATATTAAAGACTCTATAGATTTTGAATATCCTTTCAATAAAAATATTTGTATAACAGGTCCGTATAAACAAGCTGTGGGTCATTATCCAGAATTTAGATCAGATCAAGAAAATGTTTTAGATTTTACTCCTCCTCCTCCCGGGGTGTTTTTTCATACTAAAGATATAGCATATCAAAATCTATTACAAAACGAAAAATATAAAATAGAACCTTTAGCTGGCGATTCTGAAACAGGATGTTCCTCTTGCTCTATTCCATTTACTGGAGCAAAAATTTCTGCTTGGGGATTTGATCTACAAAATGATGACATAGTTAATGCTGTTCAAGAAATAACTGAATTAACTGGTGATATTATCCTGGACAAAGAAATCGGTAATTTGAAAATAAATTCTCAAGGAAAAAATGGGGTATGGCTGGGCATAGCTAAAGATAGATTTACTAGTGGAGGCAGAATAATAAAAAGACTCCGAGTAATGGTTCCTATAAATTTACTTCCGGGCGAAACTATAATGTTTGGAAGAGGAGTACAGATTGATAATGTAAGTGAAACTCAACTTAATGATGGATATTTTTATACGGTAGAAGCAAAAGGAAAATTTGAACAATATCCAAACGAATTAGGCAAGACAATAAAACCAAATCAAGCAAAAGAAAATTACGAATATAGGTGGGGTCGGTTCAGTGATGAATGCTCGTGCAATAGTAGAATAAGTTTAGAAGATCCTAATTATATTGATCCCAGAGCAATAGTTAATACTACAGCAAAAGAAATTTTAACAAAATATCAAACAGATCCAGAATCTCTTACTGTAGAAGAAAGACAAAAATTAATAGTTGGAGATGCTGATACTGGTGGTATAGCTTTAGTACAATACGCTAATTGTGAAAATCCAATTACTTACTTGGAGTCTGGTGCTTCACCTAAATTGGCTATATCTGCTGGTAGTAAACAAGGAGAAATTGGTTTAGGTGATATGTCTGGTGCATGGCCAATCTGGAATAAGAGTATGTGTGGTAACGGGTATAATTGCTATGGTGGCGGAAGAAGTTTTCATATAGGATCACAAGGAAATGAAATTTTAGATCCTCTAATATTGTATTCGGGTAAAGGCCCCGATACTGCTACTATTTGGTATCCTGTGCAATTAACAAATGCAGTTACTCTTTGTTTACCAATTTATAAACTAAACGGAACCGGTGTCAGAGGATTTTGGTCTGATTGGCTAAGTAATAGAGGGCATTCAAACTTCTTTACCACGAAAACAAACACAGATGATGATAAAGATAGAGTTGCTGGTGATATTCCTTTTGAAGCATCACATCCACAAGGATGGTTAGGATATGCTTTCGTCAATCCTACAGATGGTTATTGGACTACCCAAATAGGAGGAGACAGCATTGGTGATTTATTCCAGCCCACATATTATCGAGGAGGAACGGAGTGTGGCTCTGAAGGTAATATCTACAACACTACTAGTGGAACTCAATTTTCTAGTATGTCTTTATGGAATTTTATACAATATGGTAAACCCACTATTCGTGAAAATTGGGTAGAGGCTAGAGAAGATGGTTGTCTTCTAGGAATACCAAGTTCTAGACCAATGGATCCAAAAAATCCAGAAGACAGAACACCATTCCCAAGAACACAAAACAAGAAAAAACAAATACTAAAAGCATGTTGTTTTGGTGAAAATTACTTGAATGAAGCACCATCATCTGTAACAAATAGTGTTTTACCAGATAGATATTCATTTAATGTAAGAAAAAATAAGTATAGAAATCTGTATAATGCTATGTACAGATCTCATCCAATAACCACTGGAAATAGTAGCAAAATTATTTTTAGAAAATGGCACGGAGATCCATTCAATCCAAATGATTATACCAACAGACTTAAAAGTACTCTTACGCCGGTCTGGGCAGATTATTGGTGGGCTTGGGATTATAATTCAACTCAATGTTGGGACGGATTTGATTGGTTTAAAAATATCAAAGAATGGCGACACAGAAGATGGGAGCTTCCTTTATTCTTAGGAGTAAATAAAGATAATATTGCAACAATGTTCATTAATGACCCAAGTCCAGAATGTTATCCAGAAACCTGTTCTGGATTAGAATTATTTGATCAAAGTTACTCTGGAGCATTTGGTGGATTTAAACTTGGCTGGAACCATAGAAAATATGACAGTCCTGTTTCTCATGTAAAATTAAATTTGGGAAGTTTGCGTTGGGTTCAATCTGTAAGAGGGGGAGGGAGCAACAGTGCAAGCGATGAAATATGGCCTCCAAGATCATGTTATTGTTCGACACAATCTAGTGCTCCACCAAAAACTGGAACATTTTATGCAATGAATACTTCTATCTGGTTTAATTGTTACTTAGATGCGTATTTTCCAGATTGGGGCAGTGTAATATTAGGCGGCGGTGACGGAACTGGAGGAGCAACAGATGTAAGTTTTAGTGTGGATTATAGCAGATGGAATCCATATTTCCAACATCTAGGACCGGGATTCGTATTCAATACCGACAATCTAAGACAGTATTCAGCAAATATCGTAAACAGAACTTGGCCTTCGTAATAAATATACTAATATGGCATCTAATATAACAAACTATGTAAGTTTTACTCCTGATGAATGTGGTGCTTTTACTGGATTTACTGCACCTGAGGGTGTTAGTTATGTTCCTTTTTCTTTTGGTTTGCAAAAATCAACAATAAACACTGTAAGTGATTTTTGTTACAATCAATTTGGTGCGGTATCTAACATAGATTGCCCCGATTGGGATCCGTCTTGTAATTGTTTGATATCTCAATACAGACCAAATAAACCAATATTTACAGATAAAGAAATTTTAGAAATGAAAGTTGCAACTAATGAATGTACTTTGATCCAAGAAGTTTTACCAAATAAGGACGGAGAAATAGACGAAAATAAGCCGTCTGATTGGTGGGGTATTGATTTTTCTAATAAAAAATGTCCATATAATTGTTTTTACTATGAATCAGATAAACCAACTGTTGCAAAAAAGAAAGAAAATGTATTAAAAACGCCATTTTTTGGTCCAACTGGTGATTTAGGTGGCAAATATCCGTATTCTTTAGGATTGTCTGGTATAAGTAGCCAAGGAATATTACAGCAAGATACGGATTCTTCTAGAGATGATATGCTACAGCTACCTCTGGGAGATGGAGTTCAAGAAAATTATCAGTCTTGGTCACAAAAAATCACAGGTCCATTATTTCCTTACTATCTAGAATATTCAAAAACTAATGCTACTTTTTGGAATACTCCAGAAAAAACACCGCTTATACGAGCAGCATTAATGGCGTTGTATAGATTTCAGCAAATAAAAATAACAGTAAATGGAGATTATGGCGTAAAAATAGGCAGTCTTATAAACATTAGAATGCCTATAAAAGACGAATTGCATACATCTCGTAGTACTAGTTTTCTTACAGATAAAAGATTTGCTGGAACTTGGATGGTTTATAGAATTGAAAGAACTATAATGGCGTCTAAACATACTATGGCACTATATTTGATGAGAGACGGATTTAATACAGATAAATATAGTGAACCAAGTCTAAATAAATACGGTAATCCGACATACAAAACTAAGCAATCAGACGAATCGGGAGAAACAGAATAATGGCAGTAACTCCAACATATAGAGACATAGATTTTAATCTAGGCAAAATAGAAAGAGTGGGAGGAGATTGGATTAATACAAAAAATAATGAAACCGATATAATTCAATCTATTAAAAATATAATATTAAGCTCGAATGGAGAAGTGCCATTTACAACAAATAGAATTGGTCTCTGGGAAAAAAAGTTTGATGTTTTACCGGATTTATCAAGAAGAATTTTAGAATCAGAAATAAAAAATGTGATAAACTTTTTTGAACCAAGAGTAAAAGTAAATACAGTTACAGTAACACAAACGGATGCAATTTTGAGCGTAAATGTCAATGTTACAACCTTAACTGTACCAAAAGTAGACAGAAACGTATTCCTAACATTAAATAGAACAGAAGGCTAATAGATGGCAAACCCACCAATTAATATATCCTCTATGGATTTTGCAGAGATTAAAAAATCTCTGGTTAATTATTTAAAAAATCAAACGTATTTTAATAGCTATAATTTTGAATCGTCTGCATTAAGTACTCTGGTAAATATTTTGTCGTATAATACTATGTTCTATACGTATTATGCAAACATGATAGCAAATGAAACCTTTTTAGGAACATCGCAAATACCAGAAAATGTTTTATCTATAATCAGACCGTTAGGATATGTTGTTAATGGAGTAAACTCTTCAAAAATTACAGTAAATTTAAAAGGTGATGGAACAGCTATAACAGCATATACAACTCTCTTTACTGCTGTAAATTCTTTAGGTGTTAATTATCGATTCTATTCTATTAAAGACTACACTCTAAACACTTTAGAAGACACTGAAGTTATTTTATATAATGCAAATACACTTGTAAAAGATAAAGTTATAAACGATCCTAACGCGGTTCTTTTAGACAAAATAAATCTAGAAACTCAGAGTTACTATATTGGTGCTTTCGATATAGACATAAACACAGTAACAGTAAAAGTAAATAGTGGAAGTGGTTATCAAACTTGGACACGCTTTGATCCAAATAATCCATCAACCACCGCAGAAACAAATAAAATTTATTTTATCGAAAGACGCGATAATGGTTTTTATCTCCTATTTTCTAGATCCACTTTAGATGATATTTTTGGATTTACTGAGGGATTAACTATTGGCTCTAATGATCTAGTAACCATATCTTATATAAAACCAGTAGGAGAAAATGCCAATAATTCTGCCTTAACTAGTGTAGTAGGTACACCGACAGATTCTACTATAAGTAGTGGTGGTGGTGTTCCAGATTTGGATATTATAAAATCTTTTGCACCTAAACTATTTGCTGCTTCTGATAGAGCGGTAACAAAAGACGATTACTACGGTGTTATTTTAAATAGCAATTTAGTTCCACCAAGCATAACCATACCAGAGCAAATTATAGTTTGGGGTGGCGAAGAATTAAGATATCCTTTACCAGGCAGATCTTTCTATTCATTTGCAGATCCTTCAATAGGAACAGATAATGTTAAATCACTCACGAATTTATTAAAACAAAAAGGAATGATGACTATTATTCCAGAATATATCCCAGCTAAACAATTAACAATAAATTCTACATTTCAATTGATAGGAACTCCTACTGCAGCTTTAATAAAGTCAGAATTAGAAACTTTATTCAATGGAACTTTACAATTTAACAGAATATTTTCTAATACAGAATTAGCCTTGTCTATTAAAAATAAATATCCAGCAGTAAGTCTTTTAGATATAACTGGTACTAATATACAATTTTCTTTAAATAGCTTTACAAATAAGATAGAACTATTTAATCAACTAAGAACACCATCATCAATAACTTCTTATGGAACTGCTTTTATCACTAACACCTTTACATACGAAGGAGCTAGTTGTACGTTTAGAGATTATAAAAACACCGAAATAAGCAGCACAAAAGGAATTATAGTTATCTACAATGAAACCACAAGAGCCCCTCTTGCTTCATCGGAAGTAGGAACTATAGATTATGCTACAGGCGAAATTTATATTAATAAAAAATATATTCCAGAATCTGCAGTCACTTGCACGGCAATTCCCAACAATAATAAACTACTAACAAGTAAATTTAACAATCTTTTTGTTTTAAATGCAACAGTTAACAAATAATATCTAACATGCTATTTTGGAATAAAACAAAACCCAACAAAAAAGCAATAATTAATGAAGAGCTTGCTTCATTAGACTTGTCTTCAATTTTAGAAGGTATTGAAGAAGAACCAATAATTCGTTCTGTTAATACATTTTCCGCAGCAGCACCACCTACGGTTTCTATTTACGAATCTGGTTGTTCATATCCTTTAGATATACGTAATCAATTTCCGTTATGGGCATTATTTAAAACAGTATCTACAGAACCAAACTTAGCAGATTTAACTCAATCATATTATAATTGGTTGACGTGCGGTACCAACGTTGATATTTCTCCTAATTTTGGATTTTTTGAACTAGAAAAATTAAAACAAGTAAATGAACTTCCAAAAGAGTTGCTACTTTTATATTCTCAATTGTTTATACCATCATTACCAGAAGACGCTTTAGACAACGATGTGTCTGAGGAAGAATTAAAAACTTTACTTAATGGTATTTACAATAAATTGTATGTTAAAAAGGGAGCAGAATACTCATTTAAATATTTAATATCTTTATTTTTTAAAGTAACACCAAATGACATTTATGTTGTGTATCCCAAACGATACCTTATGACATTAAATTCAGGTTATAGTAGTGAAATAAACGGTGGAACCCCATTAAACACTATGGGAAGATTAAATTATAGTATTTTAAGAGATAATAATCTGTGGAATGAATTCTCTTATGTGGTTAATATTAAAGGAACCGGTCAATACATTCAAAAAGAACGATTTGAGCGTCTTATACGGCCTATGCTTCATCCTGTAGGGCTTAAAGATTATTATCAAGAACAACAAAATTTATTTGAAAACATAACAGAAACCATAATAACACGAAAAATAGAAATACCAAAGATATACAACTATTTCTTTTATACTTTATTGTCTACAGAATCTGTAGACAGATGTAACGGCTGTAGCTATTCTGCCCCAGAAAATGTACCAAGCTACGTTTTCCCCAGCTGGAGCACTAAAATTCCTGTAGGGATAAGTTTTGGTTTAATAAATATTAGTGACTTTTGGGAAATGGAGCCACGTCTTTCAGGTGTTTATCCAAACGATGATATAAATTGTACCGGATGCTAATATGAATAAAAAATTAACAGAAACAAATCTACAAGCAGTAAAACCTGAAGAACTTTGGTTAAATATTGGTGGTAATCCAGCAAATCCAGCTAATGTTTTTAATATTGAAGACGCATTTTTAGCAATAAAAATACCAGATTCTCAAACCTCTTTAGTAACAAAACGTGTTGACTGGGAAGCAGGAAAAGTATTTTATCCTTGGGAACCGGGAATAAACGCAGAAAAAAATCCTTATTATTGTTTTTATCAAAATGTTATGTATTTATGTTTAGGCAATAATCCAAACAATAATACTGCCGAATCTGGTGACTATTTAACATCGGTGCCTCCAACTCAAAAATCATCAGTTCCTTTTACAACTTCCGATGGTTATACTTGGGTTTCTCTGTGGCAGTTAGACTATACCAAAGAAACATTCTTGACCGATAATGAAATTCCCATTCCCACGTTTGGCCTGAGTAAACCAAAAAATACTTTTTCTAATTTTTATTCCACTG
>Ga0194115_10002721_pt1 | contig 20720 bp, 19 predicted proteins | sample TA2MahsurfametaG_3_FD_148656 | JGI IMG/M metagenome (GOLD analysis project Ga0194115, IMG submission 148656) | Freshwater microbial communities from Lake Tanganyika, Tanzania - TA2015002 Mahale S4 surface | ecosystem: Environmental > Aquatic > Freshwater > Lake | place: Tanzania: Lake... | reverse complement strand
CCCCACCAGAAGGTGAAGCGAGTGTTGGCGTCGGCTTCAATGGTACTTGCTGCAAGCTCAACTCTATTGTTCTGGGTATGTCCGTCCGCGATCGAAATTGTCATTTTTTGTAGTGGAACGTGATGACGTGACTGGTCTAGGGCTCGAGAATTATATTAATCAGGCATTTGATCGAGAAGCATCGCAGTACCAAACTTCTTCTACGACTACATCTCTCGGGAAACAGTAGTCTACGGGAATCCGGTGGAAATTGGAACAAGATTTTTCGTACGTAACGGTCTCCTGTACATAGCTTTGAGTACTCGTCTCACCTCACTATGTAGGGACCGATGCGATGTTGCCGATCGATTGACAGTGAACGAAAATTTGTACGTCATGTGAAGCTTTGATACCATAAATCAGGATGCCGTTAAATTTAACCTCATATTGTTTCTCTCAGTTGGTTTTTCCTTTTGCCTCAGCCGAAGTGTCAACCGTTTGGCCAGTCATCTCGCAATGGTACACGACGTCCATGGTTAGACTTTTTGGGATCCTTTTCCCTTCTTCTTCGTCGGGGCTTGAGTAGGGGCTTTCGTCGGAAGTTTAGTGGGAGCCTTGGTTGGAGGTAGAGTGACTTTACCCTTACCTTTACTCTTCAAGAGACGAGTGTTACTCTCACCATACATCGATCCCACGTCCAAGATTTCATCAAGAACGCGGCCCTTTCCTTTCCCCTTCTTCTTCGTAGGGGCCTGAGTTGGGGCCATAGTTGGAGGTTTGGTGGGGGCGGTCGTCGGAGGTTTGGTGGGGGCTACAGTAGGTTGTGGAGTGCCCTTACCCTTGCCTTTACTCTTCAAGAGACGAGTATTACTCTCACCACTAGTCGATGCCACGTCTATCATCTCATCCAGGCTGCGACCCTTTCCTTTTCTCTTCTTCTTCGTTGGGGCTTGAGTTGGGGCCATGGTTGGAGGTTTGGTTGGAGCGTTCGTCGGAGGTTTGGTCGGGGCTACAGTAGGTTGTGGAGTCCCCTTACCTTTACCTTTACCCTTCAAGAGACGAGAAGGGTCTTCCATCCCAGTAGCCTATGATGAAGGGACGATGCAAAGAAATTCAACCATGGTTGAGCCATGGATGCCTCAAGCCAATGTTCTCGACCAAAATCAAATACTTACCTCACTAAGAAGGAGGGCGTGAGCGATGAAGAGGGAAAGAAAAGTACGAAACGCGATCATCTCAACGATGGGAAGTTTTGCTATGCTAGCCGTATAGAAATTGTGAGAGAAGTGAGTCGACGGCTCGACCTATCCTTGTCATCAAGATGGAATACCAGTCGTGGAGGAATAGATGATGACATTCCAGTAGGCTCTAGCCTGTTCATCAAGATGGAGTATTAGTCGTGGAGGAATAGATTATTACATTCCAGCAGACTATATCCTCTTCATCAAGATGGAGGATCAACTATGGAGAAAAAGATGACTACAGTTCGAGTGTTATTCTAGCAGACTATATAGTGCGTCCGGGACTAAGCCCTCTCCCGATGCTAGCTTCCGAATTAGGCATTCCGATGAATCACGTTCCTTGTAGATATTTTATCGTAGTGATTGAACCTCGTGCATGGGCTCAGAGTGAGAATCAAGTGCGCGATATACTTTACAGTTTCTAGTTTACTCGGAATCAAAATCCTAGTGATCTTGTTAGTCAGTTGAATCACGAGTACAAGTACATACATACGTACATACCTGCTACGGATCTTTCAAGCTCGAAGGACAACAAGCGGGCGCACACCCAAAACAATGAAGGCAAACAAAAGGACATTTCGTTGCAGATATCTTGGAATCTTCTGTGAGCCTAGTAGAGATTCCATCCAACACACGACCGAGAGTCATCATCATGTCGGGGACACAAGTATTACTATTCCTAATTGTGGGGAAGAATGAACCACTATTTGAGGCGGAATTTCATAAACATGGGACACCTGGGAATTCAGATGCCATCGCAAGGCAGAATTACTTTGTCGTCCATTCGGCATTGGATCTAGTAGAAAAGGCACAATGGACGACACAGAGTGTAAGGCTCGTTTGTTCTGTAGTGTGAAGTGTGACAGACGGAATACTATGTCCTGATGACAGTCTTGTGTGGTTTCATCCGCTGATGTATTTCTCCCTTGTGTTGACTCATTTTCGTCTTCACGGTTCGTTCCTGTGTGATAACAGATGTATTTGAAGGTAGTAGATAAGGTGGGTTTTTTAATCTGTGGGTGAAGCCATCGATGCGAGATTTGGTCAAACTAAGAACGAGTTTTTTTGTTTGGGACGATATTTTTCAGGTCAATCATCAACACGTATCGGCATTTCTAACTGCAGGTAGTATCAAATTCATATTACTCCATTCCGGACGAAGTGATGATAGTATCAAGAATTTCTTCCAAGATGTATATGAGCTTTACGTCAAGGTAAGTTCCTCCCATCCCTATTCAACTCTCTGCGTGTGTGATGTGGGGCCTTTTTTGTATGATTATTTCATTCTGAATTCTGAGTACTAACTGGCTATTGCGTGCTTGTGTGCATGTACAGTTGTTGATGAATCCATTCTATCACTATGATTCACCGATTCACTCGAAAGAATTTGATAAACGGGTTCGTACTGTAGCGAGAAGGTATTTACCGTAGGCATAGAGGAGGCCTACTGTACATGTTGGGTGCCGACTTATTTTCTTTGGATCTATGCGCAGCCCGGACGAGGCGATACACCCCTCCCCCCCCTGCCACTAACAAAGAAGGCAACAGAAATTCGATTCTATTCATATGAACCTTGAATCGCGGATGCACTCATGGTTCCTAATTCTAATTCTCTGCGTTGATGGAGGATTCATGCCCATTTGTACGGGGAAAGACGCACATTTGAATTGACCCCTTTATGGGAGAACTTAGTCTAACACATAAAGCGCGAGTCTTCTTTAGACTGAGATTGTCAACACAACTATAGTTTGCTCTTGAACCTTTTCAGCGCTGCGGTCGCCATATAGCGAGGAATCTAGAGAACGAAAAAGAAAACATACTCCGATGGAACCCAAAAGTATACATCACGTTGTTCAGAGATTCGGAATCGATATCGATTCTCCTACTTGCGGTCGTTGATGATCGGAATGGGACTTCGGTGGCAAAACTGCAGGGATTTTTCGCTTCTCGATAGTAGGGAAAGCGAAATATACAGTACAATATAGTGTGTACGACATCATACACGCGGCACCATACGTCATTTCTAACCGCGTATTGATGGGTTGTAGTAGGGAGTAAGCACAGTAACACGTCAAATTCTTTAGTCTCGCCGAAGAACTTTCCCGGATCGAGTTGATATAGAAAGCCTACCCACCACCAAATGCCGAGCAATTTCCATGAGTCGACGTATACGCACCGAACATACGTATGCGACATGGCTATCTTGTCTGCCGTTGCTCCAGAACAGACAGCTAGGAATCTTCCAATGCAGAGGCTAATAGGCCAACTCAAGTTTCATGCCCAAGGATGTACGTTGTCGCACCCATGAGAGTAGCCTGTCAAGATCGATCACGCACTTGGAAACAAGCCAGGCAAAACAAGTGCAGTACATATACACACTGATGTTATTCCGGCCCAACATGTGGTTGGGACATCGTTGTCTCGTCTTCCAAAGCACCCCAAAGACCCGCTGAGAATCTTCGTTCCATGGTTCTCAAAGTTGGTTCTAAAAGAAATAAGACGCAGCAATGAGAGTTGCTGTGAAGACCGCGGATATACACACACCCGCCCCGATTGCGAGTGCATAACCTGTGCAACATCCGTCCTCATCATTGTCGCCATCTTGTCTGTCGTTGATCTCAAAAACAGCATGTTCCATACACGTCACTTCCCCCTGGTGAGCCTTTCGATGCGAGACTACAATCACATTGTTTGGAGACAGACGGACAAGAACCGTCACACTCTTGGGATTCCTCTGAGTGATTTCGATCGCTTCTGCCGCCGGGATGTGGTCACAACGGATCTTGTTGATAGAGATTACTTGATCACCTTCATTGAGGACAGAGTTAGCGAATAACCCATCAGATGTTATCCTGTGCAAGGAAAGACGTCCTCCCCTCAAACGAAAGGTAAGACCCAGTGGAGCGCGAGGTGTCGGCTTGAAAACCATGGCCATTGCATGAGACACATCCCCCGTACGATCTTCTGCGCATACACGGATCGTACCTGACAGACCCTTGATCACGTCCAAGGCTTGGGATCCAGTGTATAGTAGAGTCGGGATGCCATTAATCGAATAGACGATACATCCAGCCTTCAACGGCGTTTTACTTAGCAAGCTTTGGTCTCCGATATTTGAGATGATCAATGCATCGCCCGTCGGGTTACGGAACGAGATGCCAAGCCGCGTTTCTATCGTAGGCTTATGGACGGTCACACTGATGAATCTTGGACGCGGAAGGACCCTATCATCATCTGGAAGGAAATCACCAGATTCCATAACATCTAACTCATCTGCTGCAACCACATTATCATGGCGTATTTCGTTGCTCATCTGTCCTGCCGTCATGACGTTGTGCATCGAAACTTTAGTCGTATTTGCCTTCTTTGTCCGCACCGACACCATTCCCACCAAACTGGTAACGAACTCATCCGCACTGGCAGCATCCATACTCTGTGCGGGTATGCCATTGATGCTCTCGACATAATCGTCAGCTCGAAGGACGGAAGTCTCCCCCAAAAGACCGTCACCGGTGACATTCAGTATGCGAAGTTGACCTTGTTGATCATTTTGAAACGAGATTCCTAACTTTGACTCTGCTGTTGCCTTGTAAACGCAGGCTTCGACAATATTCGTGTCACCATTCTTCGTTTCCACTACGATAGAAACGTACCCATCCCGACTCCTTAAATGGTTTGCAATTTGGACAACACTCCAATGAGTGACGCTCTGATGATCATCAACAGAAGTCAAGCGATCACCTACTCGAATGGAAGACTTTGCCAAAGGACTCCAAGGAAATATTCCACTGAACAACAGCTCGCCATTCGTCGAACGAAACTCCATTCCAAGCTCTTGATCAACCGTTTCTTTGAATAACTGAAAACTTATCAATGATGGCCGATCACCGAGATTGTCATCCTTGATGTATTCGACGGCTGTTGTAAACACCATGACAGTACCCGCCTGTGTTGTTTCAGGGAATGCTTCGGCGACGGGAAGTGAGCTAAGATTAGGAAACGCCTGCTTAGCAGCCGAGCGATCTTCTCCGGCGTCAGACTCATCGGGCATTGCATGCCTCATCTTACTGTCCGTAGACCTCGTCGTGTCGGAGATGGCCGATAGCATTGTTCTGTGTAGCGGCCAATCTGGTACGTTCTCTGAATAATCGACAAGGGAAGAACGATTTTGGTTGTCGCCAATATCGCTGAGTCGTGGATTGTCGCTCATCTCCTTCGTGGCGTCCGGTCTTTGGCTATCCATTTCGTGTGGCACTAGAACAACAGATCAACAGTCCAAATTGTCTTTCAGTCTAGATGGCCACCTCTCGATCACTACCTCTCGATGGCCACCTCTCGATCGCTACCTCTCAATCGCCACCTGTGTACGCTTTCCGAAGTGACAGGATTGCCTATCTTTCTTCACGTCCCCTGAGAGGAAGAAGTTGACGAGTCTTTCCAGACCCCAAAATCGTATGATATCATATGAGTCCGAAAGGTACCGTATATAGAGTACCTATGCATATATGTTCGCACCATTGATTCCACGCGGAAGTAGACGGTTGTGATCAAATGTGTCACACCAGCTCATGTGTCAGGAGTTCACCAAAAAATTTGACTTTGGCTACCGGGGAGATTTAGCTAGAGTCTTCCCATGTATGGATGTTCTAGGGCATTGGACAGAGGCCGGTTACCGTGCTTCCTCAACTTGTCATCGACGTCATTTTCTTGCAGTGTGAGAAAGACGAAACAGAACATCACCCGAAAAATCCCGCCGGGCTGTTCCATCCGAACTTTCAGAAGGAAGGAGCAGAACATTCTGAAATCTGGAACACACATCACCTTCACCTATCTACTCCTCACAGGCAGCAAAGGACTGGCAAAAAAGATTACAGTTTCGGGGTGATAGATTCTTTTTTACATTCCCGTCAACGCTCTACTTCACTCAATACCACAACAAATGCTGAACATGAAGAACTCCTTCCTCCTATCGGTGACTACCTTGTTGGTTGTCTCTCAAGGGTTCGTGTTTACTCCAGTCGGAAGATCAACGAGGTACGGAATGACGCCGTCAAATTCGATGATCTTTTCAAGGCAACAACCTGGCCTGGAACCATTGATCCAAATTCTAGAGGCGGAAGAGGGACAACAGGATCGTGGATGGATTAATTCCAGAGTAACGTCTGTGTATGTCGGATTGATCTCAGGACTATGTGGCTATGTCGGTCGGGGTATGGCAGAAGACATGGAATATGCAGAACTTCCCCCACCCTATGTTCCCGCCCTGTTCGGTGTCGCCCTATTGGCAGGGATTGGGATCCTCACAGCGTCCTTGGGAGATGTCATGACAGAAGGTACGTACTTAAAGGATGGATAGATGAAAAGCCACCGTGGTTCCTGGTCTCTAGGGACGATTTATGCGGATTCGAATGGACAGGAAATGTGTGGGAAGATTTGTCTCTCATCCATCCACACCCTACTTTTTTCGCAGAGGCAAATTTGGGACTACAATCTGGAGCGCGAGCCAAGAAAGAAATCGAACGAAGTCGATCATCGTACTTTAAGCGTCGGTAAAGGTTTCCCAAGCTATCCATCATCTTTCATCTCTCTACCTGACTTTCACTACTCAGGGCACACTCGGTTCAAGGGGCGACACATACATAGATAAAATCAAAACAGCCTATAGTCAACTGGTATGTCCGACTCCGTAGTACTTTGCTCGGTCCAACATAGCGTACTGGACACGCCATCAGACCCAACCACTTCGGTTTGGAGCGGGAGAGTTGTTGGAAATTGAACAAAATTTAGTTATGTCGCAGGTTCCTCCGATTTTCCTTCCAGAGCAGCCGCGGCAGTATCAATTTCAGTTTGTAAGTGCTTGGCTTGAGTTTCCAGAGCGGAATGTACCTGAATCATGGGTAGTCTAGCACTTGGGACGTCGGACCATGTCGACTTTAATAGGTCTCGTAATCCTGCAGGCCAAAACATAGAGGGCAACGGTCGTTGCTTCCTCAATGCGACCTTCGTTCGGATATCATCCGGAGTTTGCCCGTTCCATACCTTGTCTAGATTGAGTACCTCATAGAGTAATATTGAGAATGAAAATACATCGGCTTTCAGATTGTATCGTTCCCCCCTAGCAATTTCGGGTGCCATATATCGTATTGAACCAGTATTCGACGTTAATTGAAATGTATCGTCCGAATTGTGGGGTGGTAATATCCTTGCCAAACCGAAATCAATCAGTTTGACTATCCCATTCCTATCCATGGCAACATTCGATAACTTCAAATCTCGATGCACGATGAATCGTCGATGGAGGTAGACCATTGCATTCGCTAATTGTGTCATGACATGGATCCTATCCAGAAGACTCTTTAATCGGTGAAGCATCCCCTCACGGATACCCTGTTTGATAATCATCTTCTTATCCATCATTTGTTTCTTCCAATGTGAAAGTCGATCATGGAGGGTACCATCGAGTCGTTCTAATATCACAAAGAAGGCATCACGTTTCCCACTTGCAAATCCTTCGACTGATGCTACAGACCGTCCCCAAATTTTGACAATATTCGGATGATCGAGTGTCGCAAGGAGTGTCGCTTCTGTTAAAATATCTGCCGCTGCTGTTGCATATAAATTCGAATTCAATAAGACTGTTGGCCGTAAGACCTTGATGACTAAATCTTGTGGATTATGTCGTAACATAAACATCGTCGCCGTATTCAATTGATCTAATGTACATGCCTTGACAGACTTTGCCTCACTCCAATCTTTGATTAAATATATTTCTGCAAAGGCACCCCATGCAATACGTTTCCCTAATTCAATTTCAGAATTTAATACCCGTGGTAGAGTTTTCTGGAATTTCGTCGTATCGATGTCAACCCCATTAGAACCTAATCGTTCCTTCAAAACCGTATACGCATGATCTAAGGCACCAATCGCTGTCGCATTCGTAATGGGAAGATCTCGTCGGGTAATCTCCCATGTTTCGTTATTCACAATGTCATCAACAGTATCCATTGTGTTACCATCGACGGTGCCAGTCCCTACGATGGTCTCTACTACGATCGCAGCATCGATCGCCTCCCGCTTTTCGTCGTTGGGACTACCATCTTCATTGCCGACCTCGCCTTCTAGTGGCAATTCGCATTCGGAGATTGATTCTGTTGTAGTAGAAGACATCGAGATGGATACTATGTTTGTCATAGCGTTCAAGGTGTCATGAAATTAGGAAGAAATGGAGTCTGGGATATGCTTTTCATTGGACATATCGAAGAGGATACCCAGCTAGTCTTGAATGGGAAGTTTCTTCCATACCGGGTAACGGAACGTTGTGCGCAAGTCGGTCCAGTCACGTCCGTTGAAGTGAGGCCGCTCACTATTTCGGGTCAATCAAAATGCGTCGTGCTGTACATAGGTACCTATATCGTATATGTATGTCAATCTATACGTGTCTCGGCCAAACCCATTCCCCTTGCTCTGATTGCAGGGGCAGCCAGTCAATTTTTCGGTATACAGCATAGCTGTTGGCGGAGTGTATTTCTACGACGACGAAGCTGTCTCTCGTTGCTCGTATTCACTGTGAAGCTGTGTGCGATATGCTCTGACTGTGAATAACGTTGGAGTCTGGAGGGGGTATCGTATCATATTTTTAGGGGGGGAATTCGATACTAGCCGGTCGTCGTAAGAATGAGCGAAGTCCCCCTCGTAATGACAGACGGCTCCAGTCAACAATCCTCAAACGACAATCACAAACGGCTCGATCCAGCACTCCAAGAATTCTATGACAGTCATGGGATTGAACTCTCTAGTTTCTTTATGGGGTCTTCGATTCAGAAATCAGATGGTGAAACCAACGACAAGGACAACCAAATCAACAACAATAACAAGAACAATCCGTTCCGATATCGATTTGTACGGTTAAATCCACGGTTTGATAAACACGAGACTCTGACTCTCTTGACGAAGGAATTAGGTGAAAATGACATTGAAGAACAACCCATTCACGTTCCTTGGTTACCGACAGATGATTTTTATGCACTTTCTGGGAATTTTCGATTAAATTCATCACCATCGTTTCAAGCGGGTCGAATCTATGGGATGGATGTTAGTTCTGGAGCATCCATCGGAGTCCTCCTTACGAAAACCTATGACCGAATATCGACACCAACAACAACAACAACAGAAACATCGACGATGATGGATCGTCCTGGCTCTACGAATCTCAATTGCAGTAAACTTGGCAATCAAGGTGCCTTGCGAGTTTTGGATCTTTGTTGTTGTCCAGGATTGAAATTATGTTCCATCGCAGATCAGATTCCCATTGGATCGACAGTGATTGGTGTCGATATTTCTTCATCACGGATGGCATTATGTTCGAAGATTGTTGAGAAGTATCATGTCGATCCTAAAACGAGTGGCCGTCAAGGTGATGATTCGCCAACCACAATCATTCAGTTATACTGTCAAGATGGGACGATGTTGGGGACATCAGGATTGCCAGAAGACAACAATCTAATTTTCGATTCGACAGTCGCCCATGATGAATCGATATCACGTGGATCTCGAAAACGAAAGAATAAGAGTGCTCGTGCCCGTGAACGAAAACGACTTCAACAAATCGCCAGTCCTTGCACGATCGGTAAGGAGGACAATAGGAAGAACAAGAAGCAGGAGGGAGAGACGGACGAAATGGAGGAGACTGTGAGTGATGACAAGAATGTCGACCCAGTCCAATCCATCGTACCGACTATAGAACCTTTCGATTATGTTTTAGTCGATGCCGAATGTAGTACCGATGGCTCGCTAAAGCATCTTCGTGAACGTCTGAAAGAAGGAGACCGAAAAACGAGTTCGAATACACTTTTGACAACTAATGAACAACTTGCTGACCTAGTAGACCTCCAACAACGATTGATTCTGTCAGGTTTCCGATTATTGAAATCAGGAGGGACTCTCGTGTATTCGACGTGTTCCCTTTCTTCCAGTCAGAATGAGAATGTAGTGATGAAACTTTTGAAGGATCAGGATGATGCCTATCTTATCCCCGTAGAGTTTGCCTTGGCTAATAGCAAACTCATTACGGAGGGGTCAATCCCAGGAACGATACGATTTTATCCCAACATTGGTCAGCACGATGAAGAATTATTTGGTGATGGCTTCTTTTTGGCTAAAATTGGGAAACGGTGACAGGAGATGGATGCCTTTTACGGTACTCCTCTGAAAAGCAAAATAAAAACGACTTAGAGAAATTTATCGAACCATGTCGCCAGAATATATGTATTTAGCCCTCTGATGATGTTCCCCATCGATTCTTGTCGGTACTAGGGTAGTATGGTTTGACTGGTCCTCCCATACGCTTGGCGACGCCGACACCAATTCCTCGAATGGGACCACCTCCCGGCCGTGGAACATTTGATGTACTAGCCCCAATCCCTCCCGCCGCAGCAGCTTGTTGACGTCGTGCGGCGACGATTGCCGCGACATGGGCCGGAGGGCGGACGGTACCAGTGAAGGATATTGGAAGTGGTGCCTTGGATATCCCCCCTGGTGGAGCCAAGGGTTGGATCGTCTGTGGTACCTGTGGGGTACTACTACTACTACTAGCACCACTCGTCGTCATATTTTCTTCTTCACCGCGTTTCGGTCCAGCGGTTTCCCCCCGTTTCGGTGCCCGGGCCCATTTCACGTATAAACTCCGATCGAGTAATTCCTTCCGATTCATACTCGCAATGGCAAGTTCACATGCATCTGGTTCTGTATATTCAACGAATGCCTGTCCCTTATCTTCCTGAATCCGAACAGATACAATTTCCCCAAAGGAATAGAATTTATCCCGAATATCTGCCTCTGTCACTGTGGGGTAGGGTGGTTCGCCTTGAAATCGAAGATAGAGAGTAGCACGAGCCTTATCATAACCATCGGCATCCTCTTGTTTAACTTCCTCTTCTCGACGTCGTTGACGACCTAATATCTTATTCGCAACGGGGTCACTCGTCCCGAAGAAACGATTCTTCGTACTTTGTTTACACATCGGATCATTCCGGTCTCTTGGCATCTCATGTCGGAAGGGACAATTGGCTCCCCGATTACATTCTCCCCGTGCAAAGAAACTACAAAGTTTGGCCATATTCCGTTCATATCGTGGTTCCATATTTGCCATTTCCTCCAATTTCGCCACAGCCAACGGATTGGCCTCACCGACCATATTCTGACCCTGTGCCAGTGCTCGTTCCTGCTGTGCCGTATGCCAGGATCGATTCGCTCTGGATTGAGGGACGGCGGTCACTGCACCTGCACTTCCATGCTCCTTCAAGATCCGATCACGAACTTTAACGGGTAATCCATACTGTAAATCATAAATGCAAACCTGGCATACATTCTTCGATTGGGCACAAGATTTGCAAATCTCTACTCTCTTGAGACGTCCCTTCGTACCCGCTTGCCACGCGAAGACAGTGAAAGGCGTTTCACAGACCTGACATTTCTTCCCATGAGGCTCCTTCGTCATTCGAACATACGGATTATCGCCTAAACAAGTCTCGCAGACTAATGGGAATTCAGTGTCTTCCCATTTTTGTTTGTTGTCGTCACGTTTAATTCCATAGTTTGACATAATGCGATGGGAAGGTAAGTCAGGCGAAGAGGAGAATGAGAGTGTTGATAGTTTTCGAAGTACTGCAATACCGATTTTGTCTATCTGATTGTGAGTTTGGGCTAGCCTAATTGTAAAGTGAAGCCCCTTGTTTGCGGCACATTCATACGATTGGTTCCCTCTCTCCAGGTGAGGTCGAGAGTCGGGACACTTTTCCATGGTAGTGTGCCAAACATGGGCATCTGGCGACGAAGGCAAGACGGACGACAACGGATCGACTAGGACGACCGCTCAGGAATTGGTCAGTCTGGCAGGCTCGCCTCAAGCGAGCAGGGTGTAACGATAACAAAGTTTCGGCGATTCTGATTTCGGAAAAAAGCATTCCCTCGTCTAATCTCGTTGTTCGACATCAACATGATCAATGGTCTTGTACTCCTCTTTCATGGATAGAGATTCGGAAAGACAATTGTAGGGTTTGGACCCAGATACTGTAACGATGAAGTTACTTGGAAGAAGTAAACGTCCTGACCCAAATCGTGGATCGTACGATGATTCTCAAGATTTTTCAGGAGAGCGGAGTCAACAGATTCATCGACCGCAACAGAAATACTCTCAGCGGCAACAGTATCAGGCGCCTCGAAATTCGAATGAGTACGAATATGTTAGGCGAGAGCACGGCTACGACTTCATGCCTCCGTCCCGCTACGTTCCCTCCATGTCGATGAGTGAAGATATCGACGACTACTCAGACGATCCTCAAAGAAACTTCGAAATGGCTGAATCAGATCTAACTGCGGTGGAAGTGGAATATGAGCCACGAAAAACTAACACAAAAACGACACCAGTTGTGCAAGGCAAGACTATCAAGGTTACGCCATATTCCAAGAATAAGGCACAGGGGATCGTAGAATCATTTTCGAGAACAAAGGCTCCACGCTACAACCAAGAGGAAGCTAGACATCGGCTGCAAATGAAAATTGTGTCGGAAGAGTTTATGCAGAAGAATAAACGGTCACCCCATTTTCCATTTTCTCCGGGTAGTTTCAGGGGAAGAGATCAAGAGGAATACAAGGAAGAAAGAAGGTCACGACGGTTGAGCCCGAAAAAGCAAAACAGGTCGAATCGACAAATTGATATTACAACTGCACAAAGCTATGAGTCAGAGGAATCAAAAGGAATCAAGACACCCAAGGAACCACGATACAATGTACGTTCAGGGATTAGGGCCGAAGAAACTTCCCGGTCTCGAGGCACGACGGCTCAAGGTCCCCCATCACCACCACACGTCCCCTATCGCTATGGGTGGACACGATCGCCTCGAGATGTCGTAGTTCAAGACTTTTCGAAACCAACGTATCCGAAGCCTCAAAATACTAGACACACACAAGAGCGAGTGGGAGCGAAACCCAAAGAGCATCGCTCGGAAAGGCTCGGTCATCGACGAAGCCACAGCCGTGAACTGCGAGAGCCATCACCACCTGAAGTCTACGTCGAACCACCCTCGGAAGCAGAACCTCGGCACCGTTCTCGACGTATGGATCAAAAGCGTTCATCCCCACACGCACTAGCGGAACCAGCGTCGGAGATGGAACCTCGTCGTGATACTCGAAGGCGCGATCGTGAATATGAGACGTCAAGGCGCGATCGTGACCTCCAAAAGCGTGCATCCCCACAAGCACTAGCGGAACCAGCGTCGGAGATGGAACCTCGTCGTGATACTCGAAGGCGCGATCGTGAATATGAGACGTCAAGGCGCGATCGGGACCATGAGACGGCATACGAACCCCGTAGGCACAGTCGACGTGAAAACCATGATCGGGAACCAGAGCAATACTCAGATCCATATGCTCCTCCGGGATACTATAAGCATAGCAAACCGCAACCGGGTTTGCATACAAGAGATGATAATCTGAAAGTGAAACCCAAGGGTATGTTGGGTCGGTTCATGAACTCTGTTCGCGGTGAAAAGCCTCCAAAACTAGTGACGAGCTCCAGAGAGTGGGAATACGCCGAACGATACGAAGATGATGCAAGGACTTCCCAACGGCCACCAGACTCTCTTGAGAGTGAAGTGACTCCTTATCCTCCTCATCGTTTCGATTCATGTACCGCCGGCGTCCCGTACCCATTCGATGATGATGAGTACTACTCTCAAGGACCAATGCGATCAACCCGGGGTAGATCGTGGAGTCCCCGACGCTCTCGACCAAGCAATAGTAAATCTCCCAGCCGAAACTATCGATCAAACAGCAAGACCGGTCAGCGTCGATCACGCACGCCACCGAAAAGGTACTCGTATAGCAAGTCTCCAGAACGGCAAAGGCGGTCGTCGTCCAACCAATACTATGCGGAGAATGTTCGTGCACCCCCGGTCTACGCTACTTCCCCATCTCGGGCTCGTTCTCCACGGGCTCGTAGCAAACCGGATCGTCGCGAAGGAAATGGTAGACATCACACGAAGTATGAATCCCATATCAAGACGAAGGGACACCGCTCGCCTAGTGGATTGCAGTTTGACGATGCTAAGGTACGCGTGCAGCAGCAAGGACGGCAGCATCGCAATTTTTTCGGGCGATGCTAGTAGCTACGTGATCGGAAAGGGCGAATCTTACCAACTGAATTTCGTTCTGGCGCGTAGGTATTTTTTAATGTGTAAGCACACTGCCAACGTTCAGACTTTCAAATCCATCTTCGCACAGCGCAAGGTCACACGCCGGGCTGCGCTTGATGGGAGTAGAAATAGGCACAGACGAGGAGACGTGCATATCCGCTAGACTGATTGTACTTTAGTTCAAGATGCTAGCACGGGGGACACCATGACGATAGAGAGACGCATTGGCCGAAAGACCAAATAACTTAATTTTTCAGTTATCAGAAGTGGACAAGAAGGGCAACTCACAGTATTGTCGTCTCCGACGCAAACTTCACAAGCTGCATAGTTCTACTCTTTGTTAGTCTTGTCATACACGGGCCTTCGTTCCCGACTTATCACTCGAAGTAAGGTGTTGAGGGACGTTGATAGCTGTGGACGTCAAATCATCGGACATGCAGTGACAGTCACCTTGGTTTCATGGAGGAGGAGGACATCCATGTTATAGATAGAGCATATACGCTCAACAAGATTGGGAGTCAAAAGGGATGTTGATAGGTTATACCCCACAACAAGTCCATTTCTTCTTGTCGTCCTCCTTGGTGTAGTCGTCGATACGCCAAGAACTTTCTGTAGTACCATGTCCATCGTCGTAAGATCCATAACAGATACATCCAAATCAAGTCCCATCATCCCATGATATAGTTCAAAGATCTGAGGTTCTAGATGTTCATCAAGGTAATGTTTCTTCGTTTGGATTTCATTCAGAACACAATCCAAAAGCTCCAAGGAATCTTTCTTTGTTCGAGACCGTGTACAGTCTCCTAGTTGATTCAATTTCAGAGCTTGACCGACCCCTGATATGAAACGATCTACTGGATCTCTCAGAAAGGTAAAGATAGGCATCTCATGTCGTCGTGCATAGAAAGCTTCGTCTAGGATTGTCCGTGTTTCATTTTCAAATCTCTCCCGACCCCACTGATTTTCTAATTTTGTGTAATATGCTTGTAAACTCCCGACGACGCCAGGCAATAAATCAGGACCTTGAATATTCATCGTTGACCCCCCATTCTTATGGATATGATAATAGATTGGTCGACATTCTTTAGATTTCAAATGGTAGACGACGAATCGAACCTTCAAAAGCCTTCTTCTGCGTGAATTTCCTAGTGATTGATTGTGGTAGAGTTCAAGATATTCCCTCCCAACCCCATTCTCCATGAATATCTTTGGTCGAACGACGGATGACGATGGAAAGTCAATGCAACTCACTCGTTGTTGATCATCATCCGACATTGTTGAATTAATTTGTAGCACGACTGCTGTTGGAAGGCTTCCTACTACTAGTAAGTCATCCTCCGAAATCACAACCACCAGACGAAAGAAAACCAACGCCACAACAACTACAACAACACCCCAAGAAACTATGCGTCGCTTCCATTGTGATCGTTTCCGTGTTGGACGGGCTTTCATCAGTCAATCATCATCGTATAGATGTCGCTTCAGAGGATGTACCGAGTTGTTTGTTTTTGTTTCGTCTGTCGTAGAACTACAATGGACTGCTGCCGGGTCATCAACAGACTTCTGTCATTTGTTGTTGTTGATATATAAGTTCCTCCCGTCCCATGTGCCGGCTGTGACAAGGAGGGCATATGTTATTTCTAGGATCAATCCGACCCGCGAAATGTTTTGCGGAATCTAGCTCGGGCCCGAAATGTGATCCTTCCTGAGAAGTGAGAACGGAGAAGAACCATTTTTCAAGGGGTTCGGGATGTTGCCCCGTCTTCATCTCAAGATGGAGTCTCATAAATTCTTTCTTTCTGTCTCTTCACGACATTCCGTCTCCGAATCATCCTCTATTACCACCCCCTGGTACTGTCTCAAGCTCACACAAGGATGGCAAAGAAATCTTGGAAAATCTTTTGGGACCTACAATGTCCATACGCCAAAAAGAACTGGGAACGACTATCAGCTATCCGATCCAAGTTTCAAGACGAATATGACTTTTCCATCCATCTGACGAGTCTATCATTTCATGCACAAGCCTTTCAGGCTCAATGTTGTGCCAGCTTAATTGAGTCCTACAGTGGCCGTGACGCCTTGTTAACATTCGTCGATGCCTGTTTCGAGAGGCAGACAGAATTCACGAATGCTGCTCTAGGAGACTGTAAGAAATCAGATGTGACTGCTGTCTTTGCAGATATTGCAGAGAAGTCTGGACTTCTAGAAGGAGACCTTACCAAAGAAAAATTCTTTGCGGAAGCCAATGATTGGCAAAAGGCTGTTCAACCAGCATACACAGAACATAAGGTCGCATTGGCCTACGGTGTGTACGGGACACCGAAACATGTCGTCGACGAGAAGCTTGTAGCTGATACTGAGAGTGTGTGGGGTCCTGAGGAGTGGGCAGATAAATTGAAGACACTTTGAAATCGCCGTCCCTATCAGTGTCGTAAATGATCTAAATCGGGTCATTTGAGTCCAAATTCGAAAACCCTACCATGTAGTGGCATGATCATCATCTGATCAGAAAAAATAGACGCTGAAAATTACCTTCTCTCTCTAGTTCTATGCTACTAGTTTGGATTTCTTGGCAGCTTTCTTCTCTTTCTTTTCTTTCTTTGCTTGTTTCTTTTCTTTCTTTGCCTGCTTCTTTGCCTTCTTCTCGGCCTTTCGTCTTTTCCGAGAAGATTCATCCCCATTATGATCATCATCCTTGTCATCATCATCATCATCATCCTCAACATCGTCGTCGTGGTCATGATCCTCCTCACTGACATCTGATTTTCGTTTCCGTTTCTTCGTCTTTAATGTTTTTTCTTCACTTCCTTCGACGACAACATCGTCTGTTTCCGATTCTGTCGTCTTGACGGATAAGGATTCTGATTTAATAGGACTTGCCATGACAGCCTGATTACTAATTTCCTCTAATTGTTCCTTCCATGCTGCTACTGGTTCTCTCCGTGGATCATTCTTTTCAAGTAATGAATTACATGCCTGTCGAAGATCATTCCATATCTGTGATGACGACGCGAGATAGGCTTGACCAGCAAAATCATGTGATAATTGTTTTGCCTTTTCCGACGCCAAAAAACGAGACATCATATCAAAGACTTCAATATCATCATGAATCGGCGTCGTCGACTTCACCTTCACGACTCGAGGTAGATTCGCGTTTTCGAACATGGTTTCTTCTCTTTCTCCTTCACGATGGTAGAATCCCCAAAAGGACGGGTCTCTCTAGGCAAGCGATAGAAGGGCAATTGTCCCCGTAGGTGCCAAATGTCATCACAGTAGCCAACATGTAAAAGAAGAAAGCCCTCGCCACGAAAATGATTGGATGGACTACCACATCACTTTTGGAGTGACGCACAGACGGCCTCGGTTCGGTATCCTAGATTCCTTGATTCTTTCCCAACCACCAAAAAAAGGGAAATTTCGTTTCACAGAAAAAACACCAATAAGCGACAGACAAAGACATATCCCAGATTTTTTCAAAAGCAACAACAAGAACATCATCATCATGTCACACAGTGAGTATTGGGAATCCATAGAATGCTCGGATCAGCCACTTGATTTCTGTTTTCATCCGAAACGTGAGAATATTCTAGCTGCCGCACTCGTCGACGGGACGTTAGAAGTTCATGACATTCGTCGGGAAGAGGAGGGGACTGCCGATGACTGTGAGGTGGATGACGACGGACCCGATTCGATATTGTCATCCTTATCACTCCATACTCAAACGGTACCTGGAAAGGACTCGGAGAATAGTGACAATAAATCAAAGACAGCATCCTGTCGGACGGTCAAGTTTTCGACGGACGGAAGCCGGATCTATACCGGTGGGAGTGCAGGTGATTTAGTCTGTGTCGATGCCGAACGTGTATGCAAATTCAGTACTACAGAATCTGAAGATGTAGCCGTGAATTGGAGGATAGAAAATGCATCGGAAGGACCTTTCATCCCCCTGGTTACGATTCATCCTTTCCATACATCGACGCACCTCTTTGCGACTGGTGATGATTCGGGTGGGGTACGGGTATGGGATGAACGGATACGAGCCGGTGAGAAAACATCATCATACGGTATGACGGCCTCCAAAAAACAACAAGCTCTACCACAGGCGTGTGTCCTCTCCTGGAAGGAAAATGAGGATTACATATCAGACATGGAACTATCCCAGGATGGGAATACTCTCGTTGCTTCCTCTGCGGATGGTCGATTATCTATTTTCGATTTACGAATGGCACGTGACCCATCCTCTACCACTACCACCACCACCACGACGAAAACGAACAAAGATCAACAAAAGTCGTTCCGACTTTCAGATGATCAGGACGATGAATTATTATCACTTAAAATCATGAAACATGGGAAGAAGGTTGTTTGTGGGACTCAAGATGGTGTTTTGTCCGTCTTTAGTTGGGGAGTATGGGGAGACTGCTCTGATCGATTTCCTGGACATCCGAATTCGATTGATGCTCTACTCAAGGTAGATGAGGATACACTATTGACTGGATCGTCGGATGGTCTCATACGGGTAGTACAGATTCATCCGGATAAGTTTTTGGGCGTGTTGGGAAATGATCATGGTGGTTTCCCCGTAGAACGACTTGGTTTCAATGCGAACCGAACAATTGTTGGTTCCTCCAGTCATGATAACTATATTCACCTATGGGATGCACGAGTCCTCCATGAGGGATCTGGTGATAGCGAAGGTCATGATGAAGATGATGACAGCGATAATGACGACGACGATGACAAAAAGAAAGGGAAAGAGAAGAAACTGGACGTTAAGGCAGCATCATCCAAAAAGACCGGCAGCGGAAACAATTCGGATAGTGATTGGGATGACATGGATAAAGGGGACAATAGTGATGGCAGCAGCCCCGATGACAGTGACGATGATAACGATGATGACGACGACGACGATGACAGTGACGATGATGATGAAGAAGAAGTTACTGTCAATGACAAGAGGAAGAAGCGTCTCAAGACGGACAGAGAAAAATTCTATGATGACCTATAAATGAGATTCACCCACTGGGGTTTGTCCATAGTGAGAAACTAGATCACGCGTCTTGCTTCGGGGCACACTCATTGCACTAAGAGAATAGGCTGATAGAGATTTTGCGAATATTCTCAGCTAGTTATCAATGTCTCATAGGGACTCATTGACATTATAGATTTGCTAAACGATGACCTGTGGCGAGTTTGATTGACAGTAGGTTTACCCGCTGTACTACTCATTTTCGGTACACCTGTCCATCGATTGAAAAAACTTCACCCCCCCCCACCCTTCGAAAGAAAGAAACCTCAAGTTTTGGTGATGCTTAGTGTGTGTGTTTCACCCTGCGTCTTGATCGATGCCGAACTAGATTGTTCTTGGTGGGAGTTTTTTCGTTCTCGCGTTTGCGTTTCACTGTTGCAGCGGAAATACGGTACTTCCGCAACCGATGGGGATGCGATAATCCGGGACAATCGAACTGTGGAAAATGCCGAATCAGTTTGTTGGAGGCGACCTTGAGTGGTTATGAACCGTGTCACGGTAGGAAGAATATTAGCATCTTCGGCAGCAATTGCTAATTCGCAGTATCGGTAAAGGACTTCAGCATCACTCGTCAACGCCAATTTGTACAAGTCAGTCATCCTCCTAGCGTCGTGACCTTGAGGGGTATCCCCCGTGTCTTGAGAAGCAGATCGTCCAAGAAGCATGTGATTTGAAGGGACGACCAGAGGGTGATGTCGTTGGTAGACGGCGGGGCCGTACGCTGACGATCAACCGCCAACCACAAAGAAGCAAGGTTTTGGGAGTCACAGGACATTGACGTATCCAGTTCGGGCAAAACAGGTGGAAGACCAGCCCTATGGAACCAGGCATACCAGTCGATCCGTGCGATAACTTCCTTCTCATCCTCAAAATAGGGCATGAAAAAATCCTTCAATTCGTCTGACTGTGGAGTCAAAATACGAGAAGAAAATCGAGGCGCGTACGCCTTGAAAAAAAACCAAACGCTCAAGATACAACAGCAAAGTAAATCCCTTCTCGTACGCGATTGATGAATATGAATCGTCTGGATCTTCATCACCGATATCCATAACCAGAGGAGTATTTCCCGGTGTCATCTCTTCAATGGCATCCATCATGTGCTTGCGACCATCGATGGCGTCGAAATCTAAGAATTTGTGATTATTCTTGACTCGAGCCATAATTTGTTCGTGCTATGCCGATGAAAGCCGAAAAGACTCCGCGGGGAGAATCGATGGTAGGCGACGTGGATCGAATCCACTTTTCATTTTAGCGATTGGAAATCATTCGTGGCGGGTACTG
>Ga0194115_10002719_pt1 | contig 20741 bp, 10 predicted proteins | sample TA2MahsurfametaG_3_FD_148656 | JGI IMG/M metagenome (GOLD analysis project Ga0194115, IMG submission 148656) | Freshwater microbial communities from Lake Tanganyika, Tanzania - TA2015002 Mahale S4 surface | ecosystem: Environmental > Aquatic > Freshwater > Lake | place: Tanzania: Lake... | reverse complement strand
CTCTGCATTCCAGTCAGTGCTACCCCCGCTAGGGTGGTTGTTAAACGTCCTGATAACCCAGGCCCAATCCCTGGTTCCATCCACTTTTATATCAGATACAACAAATTCAGGTATTCCCCCAGAGTAGTTAACACTATTACTAGTACCTCCCCCGTACATACCGGCAGAAACTAGCCATCCGTGTGATTGAGGGGCTTTGATGCCTTCACCAATTAGGCGTGGGTTAAATGAATCTCTAGCAAAAGTTCCAGTTAAATCCCCATCTAAAACCCTAGGTATATACTTACCAGTAGAACCCCCTGAGGGTAGACCAGCGTGGTAGCCATCTAAAGTATCTGCATTAATTCCAGAACCATCGGGTGGAGCAATACCATGATAAGTTTCTCGAGCATGAAGATCATCTAGCTTGTCAGCATTGATACCCTCTTCGGGACCTCCGCCACTAAATCGATAAACACCGTGAGTTTTATCTACTACTAGAGTACTTTGGGCTACATTTGTAACAGTAACAACTAGCACATACAGATTAGCTCTAGGTCCCTTTTGAGCGGTAGTAAGAGTTAGAACTTTATTACTACCGCTATCGGTATCTGTACCACTACCTGTAAAGGCTGCCAGCACACTTTCATTAGCAGTAATTGCAGTTTTAACTGCTGTGCGTACGTCTTCTAATGTTGGGTTTGTTGTACTAATATTTGCCGTAACATTGGTACCAACTTGTGTGCCGTCAGGGCCGTAAAGTTTAAGTGTAACCACATCATTCTGTTTAGGGCTACCGCTAAAAGTAATAGCAGCTGTTGCTGCAATTTCCTGACCACGAGTTAGCAGAGTTGATGCAGTGGCTACATGCCCTAAACTTTTATCAACACCATCGAGTGTATCTGCGTTTAGCCCTGAATATAGTGCAGGTGCCTTTCCCTGATAAGTTTCTCGAGCATGAAGATCATCTAGCTTGTCAGCATTGATACCCTCTTCGGGACCTCCGCCTTTAAATCGATAGATGCCATGAGGAGTTTTATCTACGTAAAGGTTGCTTTGTGCTCCCTTTGTAATACTAACAACTAGCAAATACAGATTAGCTCTAGGTCCCTTTTGAGCGGTAGTAAGAGTTAGAACTTTATTACTACCGCTATCGCTATCTGCACCATTATTTGCAAAGGCTGCCAGCACACTTGCATTAGCACCAATTGCAGTTTTAACTGCTGTGCATACGTCTTCTAATGTTGGGTTTGTTGTACTAATATTTGCTACAACCTCGTTACCGATTTGTGTGCCGTCAGGGCCGTAAAGTTTAAGTTTAACCGTGTCACCTTGTTTAGGGCTACCGCTAAAAGTAATAGCAGCTGTTGCAGCAGTACCATCTGTACTATTGAAGTTTAGTGCACCCTCTACATGCCCTAAACTTTTATCAACACCATCAAGTGTATCTGCATTTAGTCCTGAATAAACTGCAGGGGCCTTTCCCTGGTAGACTTGCTTGGCGTGATAGCCATCAAGCATGTCTGCATTCATGTAACCTGAGGCAGCATCTGTAGGTAGATCTGCAGACGGATCCCCAGCCAAAGTATCAACTACAGAGGCATCATGGCCCTGGCCAATGCCGTGAACGCGCTTTGTAGCTCCACCGCTACGTACTTTCTTCTGTAGGTGGTTAATAAACGATAGTAAATCCATCTACTTATCCGCCTCTGGAGTTTCAGACTCTACAACAGAATTTTCAGATTCCTGGGGTTTTGGGTTACCAGACTTGATGGTTGCCATGTTCTGGCGATGTGCATGCTTGGCACTCATGACCCGAACATCATGATCACGCTGAGCTTTGTCCCGCTCAAGAGCCTGCTTTTCCATCATTTCTCTGCGCTTGAGGGCTAACTCAGCCTTCTTGTCTGCAAGCTGCTTTTCCTTCAGATCGTGGGCAGCACCAGCGTTATAAGCTACCTGCGCCTCTGAACCCTTCGCCTTGACCATGGCAGCCTGAGCCTTGATGCGGTCGTTAACAACCTTGTCAGCGGGCGCAAGAAGAAGCCTGTGGTGGTCTTCTTCAGACAGAGCAGGCTTGATATCCTTGCTAGGAAGACCAAACATCTCACGTACTTCATTGATGTCATCTTCATCAGAACGGCTGAGGTAACCGTTACTTACAAGCTTGTCGAAGATTGTGGCCATAGTCTGAGCAGCTGAAGGATCGTAGGGATCAATTACAAACTCACCCGGACGGGTATCCTTGAAGTTGAGTTGAATCATTCGACCAATAACTTGTTTACAGAATGGCTGAACAATCTCTCGAGCCAAGGCCTTGACCATCAACCTGAATGTATTCCAGTGGGTTTGTCCTGGGTTTGAGAGCCCCGCAGAGCCCTCTTCAAGAAGTAGCTGTGGAATCAACAAGCCCCTGAAAATAGAACGGTTGTAATAGTTGATGGCATCCAAGAACACCGACCCAAAGTTATTGCCAGTGGTCAACGTATCAATCTTGATATCATCCTGCATTGAAGGTCGCTGGAATACAAGAGCCGTACCACGATGCATATTGCTCATGGCTGATTCTGCAGCTTCCCTAATAGTCATGTTACGAGTTTTACCAGTTGCAGGATCACTAATCAAGTCTGGGGTAACGCCTGCAGGAACAACTGCGTAAGCTACTGGCGTACCGTAACGGTCTAGAGCTACGTTGTACATCTCAAGAACGATGTCCTTGAGGAGCCAGTTCTTGTAAACCCTCTGAATAGCACTGGTGCCTGTATAGATACCAGAACGCTTACCGTGAATAGTCAAGCAAATCTTGTTCAGGGGCAAGTTGTTGTAGGTAGCCCCATTAACTCCAATTTGCCACACACCCGTATGAGAAATAGTTGCTGGTGGTTGGTAGTAAGGATTATCCAAAGGGCCCTCTACGAGGCGTCCATGTACGTTAGGAACAATAAGAACAGATGCGGGATGATAGTTGATCAGCTCATCCACCTGAATCTTACCGTCTACAAGCTTCCAGAGAATTTCAGAAACCGAGTATCCAAAGGTCAGGCTTGATTCAACAAGCTCACCGATTGCGTACTCGATAGTGGTTTCCATCTCACCAATAGCCTTACGCACAAACTTTTGAATCTCTGGGTCGGGATGACGGTATTCCTGAAGCGATGCAATAAGTGCAAGCTTCATGAACTCAATTCCCGTCCCAACAGTTTCGTCAGTTTTTGCAGCCCGCTCAAATTCAATTAGCCGGCTGGTGTCTTGCGGTGTAAGGTACTGGGTAAGCATGCCGGGACCGCGAGACAGGGTCGAACCGACCTGTCTCGCAGAACCCCGAGGAAGCCGGTCATGCTCCACAGCTGCTGCGACTTTCTCTGCCTCAGCAACTACGGGGTTGGACCCCGACCGTCTCCGTGTAGCCATTTGTTACCCTTAAGTGTAGGCAGCAGACCTACTTGAACCTACCGTGGAAGTCACCTTGTAAGAATGCTGCATCAGCAGCAGCCTTACGTTCACGCTCAGCAAGCCCCACTAGTGCATCTTCCCAAGCCGCTGCTTCATCATCGGACATGTTATAGAATTCACTAGGTTGAATATTACCATAACGAGCTAGCTGAGCGCCAACGTCAAGGTTTAAGATAGTACGGTACTGCTGCCGAAGGCTTTTTTTGCCTGCTGGTTGATCTGCTGCATGTCGGAGCGATTCAGGAAGTACAGGCTCATGAAGACTGCCTGGTAGAACTGTGATTCCTTGATGGTTAGCTTATCAAACCGCTTGTTCCAAACAAACTGGGTAAGATCTACAGTAAGCTCAGTTTCACCAAACTTAAGTAGGCAAACCATTGCAAGTGCTTCTTCAAGCTTGCCCTGCTTACGAATCATTTCTGACCCCTCAGGACCTGAAAGAAGCTCACGACGATCATGGTTGCGGGGAGCACGGAAGCTAAGCTTGCGACCACTAGGAAGAACAACCTTGGTTGTTCCGTCTTCTTCAAGCTTCTTTGCTAGCTTCTGAGCTTCAGCAAGCTCTTCTTCCCCAAGCATGACAGCGCGTACAAAGGTTTCTTCGTAGAACTGTGCATCCTTATAATCTAGAAGATCCTGTTTACGCTGCCACAGCTCGTTAGTGACATCCCGCTCATCCTTGGTTACCAAACAAGTAAATGCAAGGGCACTATCTAGCTGACCGGTCTTGGCAAGCATGTCACCATCAAAACCTTCAGTAATGTCCCTACGCTCAGATCCCAGGGGCTCACGGTAAGTAACTACCGTACCGCTTGGTAGTGTAAGAGATGTAGTAACAGAAGCTGAAGTCCGTGATGCCTGGGCCTTACCAGACTTTGAAGGACGTTCAGAAACAGAATCATTTTCGGGTGTAAGGTCGCTCACAGGATCCTCCGGTGGTATACGGTCTAAAGCTATAAGGTATTCTATCTAGACCAATAATAAAAGTCTAGCAGAATATAGATATTTTATACCACGTCAATGCTAAACTAATTCTTGGGGGAGAAAAATTTTAAAAAGTACTGATGAACAGGATCGCTCAAAGCAACTATGAGAGTTTGCAGGCTGCACAAGCCAAGCTAACTCTTGCTGAGCTTATCAACAAAAAGATTACAGCACTATTTGTTGGCTTGCAAGATGGCCATATAGACCTAAACGGGGTAGACCCTAAAGAAAGCCCTACAGATTCATATGCGACTTTACTAAAAATAAGGCGCGTTATGCGTCAAACAATGGGTCTAGCTTATCAAGATGACTTTATTCAAGATTTACGAGAACTAGTCAAACCTGAAAATATTAAATTATTTGTTCAAGGTCTGATAACTGAAGGATTTATTTCTGAAAACTCTGATGACATAAACTTTCTTATTAATGAGCTTGAAAGTAAAAATATTGAAGATGTTTTAACTTTTACTCGAGAACAAGCTCGAAACAGCCTATTTGGTACTTTAGCTAAATTCCAGGAAACAGACAGCGATACTCTATACGACGAAATTGGTTTTCATTTTGGTCGCCCTAACATACTGGATGAAAGGGGATTTCTTACCAGTGAGAAAGTAAATCGTTTAGTAAACACCCTAAAACAACACTTAGGTGGTGCAACTGCTAGAGGTTACGGTTTAATAACTGGAGCTACTGTAGGACAAGCAGCACTACTAAACATACTCACAGCTTCAAAGTCTGTTGATGTATCTATGTTCCAGCTAGAACATAGTTTAATCCTGTCTGCCCTTTATTACAAAAAACAACAATTTAGTATGCTGAATCGCATGTCAACAGAACATCGCACAATCAATGTGCTTCTTGCTGCAGCGCATAATCCTAACGGTGGTGAGGGTTATGATCCGTACTTCAACTGGATAAACCAAGCCGGTAAAGCTTTACTAGGTGATAGTGTATCTTTTCATGAAGTAATGGGCAGTTATGCACACGAAAAGTTTATTGCAACGGATTTACCATCTTGGGTTATCCAGTTAAAGTACGGGTCATATGTGGTTGGTAACTCTATAAAAAAATCTACAGTTATGATTGGGTCCTTTAACATGACCAGGGGTGCTCTGGGAAATATTGTTGATAATCACGGAGCCCTTTCTAATGCTAGACCATATAACTTTGAGCTTGGATTCAATATTGGGTATGAGCTAGTTCGTTATGGCGGTATGAAGTTTAGTACATTTGCAAAAATAATTGGAGAAGCCCGCGGATACGTAGATAGAGTAATACAAAATAAATTTCCAAATATAAACAATCATCCTGAACACATACTTAGTGGTCCAGAAACTTATACACGACTACAAAAAGCTCTTGGGCTTGGTAGCTCAAGTCTTGGTAATAAAGTTGATGCATTCTTTATGCTTAACGTTATTACAGATCGAGGGATGCTGGATGTTGATGGTAAGGGTGAAAAAGGTAGAGGTTTATTCCACACTATTCATGACAAACTAAGTGCCAGTAAAGATAGCACCATCACAATATTTGTAACTGAGGGATTTAGAGATATCAGATCTTCTGATATATCAAATGGTGAGGGTGTTGAGCAAAGTAAGGCTATGCAAGCCTTACGTCAACTTGAACATGAATTCGAAGGTAGATTTAAGATTGTTGAAGTACGTCAACATGTACATGCAAAGTCTTTCATGGTGTTTCACGATGGTATAAACAACAACAAAGGTGGTTTTGAATTAATTGCAGGGTCAGCCAACGTTAGTGCTGAATCTTTAGGGGGTAGTACTACAGAACTTGGCCTTTACCTAGGAAGTCAACACTTTGAAGATGACTCGTTTTTAAGGCAACAAGCAGAAAACATTTTAAGTAACCTGTGGATGCATTCACATCGTGCAGGTAAGGGCATAAACCCACTTAAAAACCTAAACATGTCTAGCGCTGATAGAATCATGCTAGAACTTAAAAAACGACTTAACCCATCTCTTTCTCGATTAATTACAGTAAGTGAAAACCGACAAGGCGTAGGAAGCCTTATAAGCCTAAGCATAAGTATTAAAGATCCCAGTACTGGAAAAATATTTGAAGTAAAAGATGCGGTTAAACTAAGCATTCAACAATACAACAGTGATCCAAACAGGCTATTTATTCCTGAATTACAAAAAGTAATCGACCCAGTTATAGGCCAAGATAAAAATTCTACAGTCAAGTACGGAACAGGTACTGAGCGCGGGCATTTGCGTGTTGTTGAGTACACTGCAGGTGAAGTTGTTGCTGCAGCTCTTGAAGAAATTTCAATAGAGCTCGAAAAATCTACACTAAATCTGCTAAGCCGGTATGGAGATAGATTACTACTTACCACCAGTGGTCAAAGTTTCTTTAAACGTCAACTACGTCGTATGGGTAGTGAAATAGGTCTAGAAATTTTACGTCACCAGGAAGGGTTGCCTATTGGGTCTCGTACAAACGAACAAGCTCGACAATTACAAAGACTAATTTTTGGTATTGAGTACAAGGACCGCAACCTTATTGATGCCCTTCAATTAGACCCTTCAATGGCTTTAGACACTGACTCAGCTTTTAGCCTACACCAACTTGCCAGGATGTTTGGCGGAGATGAGACTAACGTTATCCCACTACTTAGCCTAAGAGAAGAAAACCGCCCAATACTTTCACCGATGTCAATAGAGCGTAGTTTTGAAAAGTTTGCAGCTTTACAGGAAGAAATGCTTGGTCTTAACAAAAAGCACGTAGCCGGTAATGCACCCAGTGAAGTTATTAGGGTAAAAGACGGAAAACTAGTTGTAGAGCCACTACTATTCACCCTACTCGCAGAAAGCTTATCTTGGGACAAGCCTGCAAAAATACTACTAGCAGATGCTTTTAATTACCTAACAGCTACAAATTACGATGACTCTACACAAGCTGTAATGTCCTTGATGAACCCTGCAAAATTAGCGCAGTGGGCACAACGTTTACAGAACATGCTTGGTAGTGACGTAGGCTACATGCATGTAAATCCCGGTAGCCCAGCAGAAAAGAACTTCAGACGAGTCGAAATGCCGTTTGGGCCGCCCAGACCAGACGGAAAACCTCGTATGTCTACAGAATTTAGATTCTTGCTTCTCTGGGGGTTAAACGAGCAAACATATGTACAAGCCGATGCATTCCGCGGAGCAAACGTTGGATACAGGACACAAATGTCCTTCCAGGTATATACCAGAGAAGCTTTAAGTGGTGCAGATGAAGTAGCTAGCAGTATGTTTGATGGCCGAGTAAAACTTGGCCCAGACGGTAACTGGATGGTATTTGACAACCGTACAAACAGTTACATAGAAGCAGACCCAAATAAACCTCTGCTAGAAGTTACCCATCAAGAAAGACATATCCACGGACCTGTAGTGATTGTAAATGGTAAGAGAGAGGTCCTAACCATGGCCAATCCTATCTACGGTCAACGCGGAGCTCGTGTCATTATTCACGGTATCGTACAAGAAACTGACGCTGGGGGCAGGCAGGTATTCAAAGCAGACGCTGAAGTTTTACAGCCTGTAAGCAGTTCAATGCGTATGCTATCTCAAACCATGAAAATGGTATTTACAGGCTTGGGTAGCTTTGTAGATGAAACAGGAAAACGTCGAAGCTTCTTTACAGATCTTGTTGAATCAATCAACAAAACATTTTTTAGTGAAAACTACTTTAAAAAACAAAATAGGGAAGCAGCTGATTATTTTGGAAAAGCTTTTAGGGGTTTAGGGCTAGCTAGTGACACAAACCAACAAATCATGGATGCTCAAAAGCTCCACGGTGTTGTGGGTGAGAGCATAATCAAGTCGGGTGTAGCCTTGTTGCACACCGGCTACACCCTACTAGAAGGTTACTACGACGGTGGTGCTTGGTCTGATAGTTTCCTGGAAATGTTTGAAACCAGGAAAGGTAGAGAACGATTTAGCACAATGCTTGAAAGTATCAAGCAAAGTTTAGATAAAAAGGGTTCTGTTAAGACTTCAGATGTACGCAAGCGTTATATGCTTGACAGCATTGAACAACTACTGGGTTCTGATAATAGTCTAGAAACCGGTATCAAAGAAGCTCTAGCTAATGATAATCAAGCTCTCAAAAAAGTTGTAGAGTCGATACGAAAAGGTGAGCTTAAAAACATCAGTGATCCATTTGCAAAGATGGTTATTGCTGCAGCAGCTGCGTATCACATTTATAACGGTATACACCATTCTGAGATGCTTAATGATGCTATGCGCGAAACTACGAAGAGGATGGCAGGTACCTGGGGTGGTGTAGATTCCCGTGTAATATTTGGTGCGGCAATTCCAATTGTTATGAGGGACGACATTAGTGTAGCTCAGTTCCCCATGTCTAATAGGCAGAGTGCAATTTTCCATACAAACTACGTTGGAAACCACTCCCAAATAATGCTTAAAGCTATATCTACAAACCGAGAAACAATTCGTCGTCGAGAAGTAGTATCTGAACTTTTTGCTATTGGGTATTTAGGCGGTACTTCTATTGTTGCTTCTAACTACGCTAAAAAGTCATTACAACATGGAGGTAAATCTGTTGATATAGGTCTACTTCAAAAAGAAAACATACAACTTGCAGGTGTACACTTTGAACCTTTTGCTTATACCTTTACTGGTATGAGTTCTGAGTCTGAAGGAGCGCTATCTAGAATTTCTGAAGTTGTCCGTAGGCTTACATATGAAGATTTAAGTGATAAAGATTTACAAGCAGTACAGGAAGAATTTAAAAAGAGCCTGTCAATAATTAAAAAAGATTACACCACCCACAGTGGAAATACAAATACTCGTACAAGTCCACAAAGAGAAGAAAATCGTATTCAAAGCTTCAAGCTACAGCATAAAGCTCGTTTAGGTGGCGCTGTAATTTATGTACCCGTTCTTAGTTTTGATCGTGAACATAACTCGTTTACCCATGAAATTGCTGATCTCTCTTATGAAAAGATTTCCTTACCCTCGCCAGATGCAGCTGTAAAACTACAAAACTTTGATGACTACGTTGGTGATATTCTCAACCTATCTCACGAAATCCAACGTGAAAACATAGCTATTAGAAACATTATCAAGATGGCAGAAATTTTTGGTGGGCACGTATCTAGTGCAGCCAGAGATCAATATGAACAATTTTTACTAAAAGTAGAAACTTTAAAGGCCAAAATTAGAGAAGCAAGTACTACAGATATTCAAAAAACAATATCTGCACTAAGTGGTGTTCAGGGCTTTGCACAGATTGCTAACACATTTGGTAGCTTTGATGGATTAGTATTTTCAGAAGATAAACAGGGTAGAAAAATAAGCGTAGATAACGTTATAGTCATGGGCGATGAAGTCATGGCTGCTGTAACAAAAGAATCTCTAACAGCGCTAAGAATTGTCAAAAAGTTTGTTAGCCAAGTTGCACTAGGTAAACAATTAAATGTTAGTGCGGATGATCCCACAGGTAATAGTCCAGTACTAAAACTTAAAGGTAAAAAAGTTATTGTACGGCGTGGAAAAGAAATCCGGTACACATTTGAAAGCTTAAACTTTGGGGAAGATTCTTATTTAAGTACAGCTACAGACACCTACGATGGAAACCATTCAGATGTACGCGGAGTATCTGCAGTATTAAAACAAATTGGTGTTGCTTATGATCTTCAACAAAGTGAAAGAACAGGATTTTTGAAATTAATTCAAGAAAAGAAAAAATTACAAAAACTGCGTGTAGAAAACAATAAAGAAAAAAATAGACGTAATAATACTCTAGTAGATAAAATACAAGATCAAGAACAACTTATTGAAAAATTATCTTCAAAACACTTTTACGAATCTGGTCTAAGGGGTGTATTTAGTCTAAAAGTACAACAACACGCTTTAAAAATGCAACTTAATAAAATAGAAAATCAAACTGGTGTAAACGCTATTGAACTACAAGAAGCTCGACTAAAGCATGGCCTTGTTTCTGAACGATTAGAAGTACTAGCTTTTACAAAAGATAACCTTACAACTCTACATAGTAAAATTCGACAAGTAAAAGAAAACCTAAACAATAAATCTATATCTGTTGCAGATAAAAAAGAATACAAAAAAATGCTTGCATTCTTAAAAGGACAGCAGCATAGAATAAACGCTGGATTAGTCTATACATCCACAGAACTAATGTCGCAGGTTTCCTATGAAGATATTGATCATGCATTTATGGCAGCTGGAATTGACTTAGACCATGAAGTAACTCATGCAATTGATAATAAGTCAATGAATAAAACCTTAAGCACAAATGCACTTGTAGAGCTTCTTCAACTTGGTCATGCTGCTAGACAAGCTGGTTTAGCAGTAGCAGGTCTTCGTGCAGGCGGCCCTGTAGGTAACTTTGGACCTGTCGGTTATTTTGCTATGAACGTACGTGACTTTAACGCACACATGCGTAGAATAGATTCAAACTTTAACTTGGACCCTTATATGAACCGTCGAGCCATGTTCTTGCATATTTCAGGTATGGCATTAAACCTTGGTGACTTTGACGGCGATAACATTGTTATCAGTCAAATAAAACGATACACATTTTTAAAATCTCTAGATTCTCTAACGCACGGTGGTATTGGTGCCGTAGACAGTTACCTTGCTGATGGTGTTGAAGGTCTACGTAAAAAGAATGTTTCTGAAAAAACTATTGAAGCCTTGTTCAGGGAAATATCTGGTAACAGGCTTGGTGGTTATGAAAATCTAAGTTTACTCGAAGAAATGCATAAACTAGAGCAGGAAATTTATCGCCGTAATGGAAATTTATTAGTCGAGCAGACAGAACGATACCTTGGGCTTCACAAAGGTGAACTAAGAAACAAAATCCAGACAGAAGAAGCTTTTAAAGATTTATGGCATGACGCTCAAGGTAATTCAACAGCTGAAGAACTTTTGTTATTTAAGTATGCTTCACAACTTAATATGTTTGCAAATGATATGTTTGGTCATGCTGAACAAAAAGCTACTGGTGCCATAAATGCATACTTGAAAAAATCTAATAATTCAGTATATGTAAGTGCTGAAGAAATTGATAGAAGCGCCTTTGAAAAGTTTTTACAAAGTGAAGAGGGACAAGCATTTCACAATGATTTAAAAGGCTGGTATAAAGGTCAAAGCACAGCAATGGTTAACAAGTATTTAGAAAATATACTTGGTACTGAAGTTGATGTTAATACAGTTCTTAAATACGGTGTACAAGTTGCGTTTGCTTCTACAAAGTTAATCGGTAACTGGACAAACATTCAAACAATGCAGCAGTCCATGAACTCCTATAGCCGTTATGAATCTTACAACCACATGCAGAGGATGAAAACAGCAGTTATTGCTGCTGCAGAATCTCGTGGTGATAGTGCTGAGTCAATTGAACAATTTAAAAACAATGTAGAAAAACTTCAGAATGAAAGCCTTGCCCATAATGACGAAATACATCAAAGACTTTCAGGCTACATGTTGAATTTACAGCAAGCAACACGTGACGCGATTAAAGAAAAATCTGCGCTTGCTCTACGCGATACTTCACAAGAATCTGTATTTGAATCCATGGTCAAAGATAATGTACTTATTAAAGCTATTGATAAGAGCTATACCCTTATTTATGGTCGATCAATCTTTGATGTGGACAATAGTTACGATTCAGAAATGAGCCGAGAGAGTGACCTCGCTAAAGTCCTGACAACCCTTAATGTTGATGAAGCTATAAAAATTGGCTTTACCGAGGGTGGTCAGATGCAAGCTGAAATCACCAGTGCTTTATCAAGTCACGAGCATTATATGGCTGTTGTAGAGCATATGATTTTGCCTCACCTTGAAGCTATGGCAAAAATGCAAAAGGACTTTTTAAGTAAAGAAGTTCCAAACCAACTTGCTGTTATGAGCAATGCTGAAAAGCTAAAGTTCTTAATGAGTGATGAGTCTGGGATATCTGCTAGCGGGCGAACCACAGCACTCTTAATGGCTCACTCGATGTGGAGAGATTATGAAAATTACTCCGCTATGAAAACTTATACAAAGTCCCTTATGATGAAAGATGCTTCAAACTTTGAAAATGCTCGTAATAGCTTAGACGACCACTTAAAACTTGTTGTATTTTATGAAGCAACAAAGGGTGGAAAACTTAATGAAGCGGGTATTGATAGATTACTTGGAGACATTGTTTCATCATATGTATCAAGTGACTACGGACTTGACAGATTAGTATCAGACGCAAGAAGCATTGACTCTACTGGGTACTTTGCAGATAGCATGACAACCCTATTAGCGAGCTATATGGGTGGTCAAAACATAGATAGCAGGCTTCAAGCACTACAAAGAAACAATCAAGTTCAGTACCAGATTCTTGCGGAAATGGAATACGAGCTAGCAGACGCTGTACGTGCAAATCCATCTGTTCAAGTTAGCTCACAAGTAGAAACAAAAGAGGCACTTGAACATCTTAAAAAAGCTGCAGCTCCCGCAGATCCTAATAAACCCAGTGCAGATCCATCAAAAGGTCCTTTAGCAACTGCATCACAAGCAGATGGTACACAAACTCCAGAAGAAGTGAAAGATGCTGCCTTACAAGATCCTTCAGTAAATCGTTTAGAAAAACAAATGTCAGAAGTTAAAGATATTGCTCAGCACAGAGCCTTTAAACAAGAATTAGATGTATCCAGAGAAATAAAAGCCTACCGACAGGGTTTTGGTAGTGCACTTGGACACATTGCCCATCAAGGACTTATGGCCCTTATTCCTAGCTTGTCAAAGAGCATGGGAATATTCGGTGCAGGTGCAAGTGTTTTCGGTATGAGCCAGGTAGCCCAAGCTCAACAACTTGTACACGGTACTAGGGAAGGTGAAGATTCAAACACCACAACTGTATTCAACAAGATGAAAGATTACTTGATGACTACAGCACTTATGTGGGAACCTCTTATGTCTTTACGAGCTCTACCTGCAATGGTTAACTCGCAAGAGCAAGCCCTAGCAAGTGCTGCAGGAGTTATTATCCCGCTTGTAGTTGGTACTGCAGCTGCTTCTAAAACACTACAAGCTACAAATGTAGTGGGATTCGGCCCTAGAGCTCCATTAGGTGCTCTAGCCCGTGCAAGCTCTATTTCTTCGCTTATAGGTATGATGGCCGCGGGTCACACAGTCAATAAGTTTATTGAAAATGCTATAAGACTAAGACACCATAACAGAGAATCTGAGTTGTTAATGCACCATCAGATTGCTGAAGACGTTAATCTGGCAAAAGCTATTGAAGCTGATTTCTCAGAACTTCCAGAACTCGTCTCAAATAAACTTGAAGATCCATCAATACGTATGGTTGAGTGGGATGGCACTGTAATTGATACAGACGATACGCTTAAAGCTACAGACTTCAGTGAAGGTCTGTACCTTAATGACGGAACTTCTGTTGCTGGTGACATAGTAACCGCATACGGAGACAATACTCCAGAATCAATGAACATGCCTCAAGACATGAATGAAAGTAGTGCGGATCGTATTGCAAGAGAACAGGGTAATGTAACCTCATACCTTGAACGGTTTAGTAGTTGGTTTAAACGTTAGTCTTCTAGAGAAAATAACAGATAAGTAATCTGATCCTGAATTTCTCGAAGAGCAACCTTGTCAAACTCTGTAAGCTCAGCCTTACGCAACTTCTTCATGCGCTCTAGCAAATGCTTTGGGGAGCCTGAGTACACAGAAACCATGCGTTCAATTACATCACCAATCTTGCGACCTTCATGAATTGAATAGTCTCTAATTGCATCCGCAAATGAAGGTCCTATGCTTGCATTGAACTGGACCTTGTGGGTCTTTGGCCTACCAGGTCTCTTAGGTGGATTACTAGCCATGGGTATCTCCAAACAATAGTAAATATAGTCTAGATTGATCTAGGACTAATTTACATTATATCCAAATAATCGACAATAGTTTAGTCTGAGTGACGATTTTTGGATCTTTTGGACCAGGTATTATTAGTTTTTTCCACGGGTAGTAAGCTACTACATCTTCAGTCCACAAGATTTTTCCAAGTTTATTTTTAAACTGCGCCTGAATAAATAAGTAGTCAACTCCATTACTAAAAAACTTTGGATGATACTTTGTATTAGGCCTAGAAATATCTAGATCGACACAGAGGCTAAATTCTCCGTCAGAAAACCTAGGTGATATTCCCAAGACCTTGATAGGGTACTTCTTACGAAACTGTAAATCATTCATAAATAGGTTCAAAGCTTTAGATTCATTTTCTACAGCTACTTCATGTTCTTGTTTCTTTATATGGGTATAAGCCACATCACCGTAAAACTGTGCAACCTTGATTCCTAGTAAAACCCCGTTCATACCTAAAGCGTGATTTTTATTAGGAGGAAATAGATCGTTTACTAAAGCTTTTTCATTGACAGTACATAACACATGAGCTGTCCAGCTAGATTTATTCTTTACAAGCTTATAAACCCTATAGTTCGTAATATAAGCCGTACTTCTGGTAATAATTGTCTCAGAAATAAGTTGACCATTATAAACAAGAGTCTTGGCATCAACCAAGACTCTTGTTTGCTGTTCAACCCCATTTTTAAGGGCTCCCAGAACCGCTAAATCAGGCGTTTCACCGGACCCAGCGGAAGATATCTCCATTACTGGGAAATCTCGTCCTGAAGCCTATAAAAGGCCTTTTCCGGCATTACCCACTGCACCCAGACAGAATACCTCACACCCTCAGAAGTTTGACGGCTTTCCCAGTAAACATTTTTCTGGCGTAGAGACTTCAAGATAGCTGCGGCACTCCACGTAATCTGCTCGTTAACCTGCTCGACACTGTTCTTGGTGTTTAGCTGCGACTGGGTCTTTACAGTGGTTTGTAGCTGTTCTGCAAGTTGTGCAAGCGCGTAGGCTTTTGCAAGTCGAACTCCCGACTCTGCGGAGAGTGCGCTAGTGGATGTAGTAATAATCGTGATAAATCCTGGGATATCTTCTTGGCTAGATACCCACTCGGGGCGGCTACCGGAATTATCAGTTGCGCGGTCAAGTACTGGTTCCCGATATGCTGCGGCTCTTACAGTTCCGGCACACCCGGACATAAGTGCTGCGGCCAACAACGCATTAAGTATTTTCATGCTTGCAGCTTAATGGAAACCCTATAGATTTGTCTAGGGGGTATTTCATCAAAATTTTTGGTGCGTGTATTTGGGTCCTCTGCCCTAAGTCGATTTTCTATTAAATTCTCAGGTCAGGTCCCTTGTGAAATCGCGGGTAATAATTTCGCCTAGATTATATTTTTGAGAAGTGCTTGAGCGTGGGTGGTGGGCAATGAGTGTGTATTGGTACCCCCCTATGATCAGGGTTGTAACCAAAATGAAAAATTTTAGTGTCCTACACTCTGTGTAGGTTTCTAGAATTTTTCAACCCCTAAAACTTTGTTTTAGGGCCATGTTTGATACTGTAAGTATCTTATATACATGGGAAGACCTTGTAAGTATCTGTATTACGGTATACCAAACTTACGGCCTTTCCACACGAAAAATTTTAGTGTCCTACACTCAAGAGCCTGAGGGCTAGAGTATCCCTTCTTAAAGGGAACCCAAGACACTTAAAGTTTTTCCTAGGTAGTCTCATCAGCTGCTTAGTATGAAGCGTATAAGTGATACTTATACAGAACATTGGAGGAAATCCACATGATCAGTACCATCCTTTTGGGGTCCTTGGGCCTCACGGCCCTCGGCGTGTGGGCTAAGGGGGCCGTCCGTCGCTACGGCGACGCGATGGTCGCCGAAGCCCGCGCCGAGGTCGAGGCCGAGGCTAAGGCCAAGGCGAAGGTCGAAGCCCTCGTGGCCGCTGCCCGCGCCGAGGCCAAGGCGGAGGTCCTGCGCGAGCAGGCCGCTGCCGACGCCGAGGCCAAGGCCGCCGAGGCGGAGGTGAAGCTCCTCCGGGAGCGGATCCTCGCCGAGGTCGAGGACCGAGCCCGCGAGGTCGCCGCCGCCCAGGCCAGGGGCCAGGCCGCCCAGGCCGCCCAGGCGCAGGTCGAGGCCGACAAGGCCAAGGCCCTCGCCGAAGGAGTCCGGGCCCTCGTGGCCAAGGCCCGAGCCGAGGCCAAGGCGGAGGTCCTGCGCGAGCAGGCCGACGCCGAGGCCAAGGCCGAGGCCGCGGCCCAGGCACTGGCCTGCCTCAGGGCTCAGGCCTTGGCCCTGGCCAGCCAGGCCGAGGCCATGGTCGAGGCTGAGGCTGAGGCTGAGGCCAAGGCCAAGGCCAAGGCCAAGGCCGCCAAGGCCCGCGCCCCCAAGGCCCCCAAGAAGGCCCACCCCGCGGGATTCCGCGTGAGGTAAAAGAGTCATGGGGTCGGTAGCGAAAGCTGCCGGCCCCTTGTCTCGGGCATCGTCGTCACTAGCCAGGGAGGGGTCAGGTCCGTAAGGACCTGGCCCCGTCTCTTTCAAATGAAAAATTTTAGTGTCCTACACTCAAGAGCCTCCGGGCTAGAGTATCCCTTCTTAAAGGGAAAAGGACACTTAAAGTTTTTCCTAAGTAGACTCATCAACTACTTAGTATGAAGCGTATAAGTGATACTTATACACGATATTGGAGGAAATCCACATGTTCAACAAGACCGATGTGCTAATCAGCACTCTCGGACACCTGTCCGAAGTGCTCAAGGCCGCGTCCAACCCCGACAACTGGGGTTGGGAGGTGTCCGCCGAGCTCCAGGCCATCGAGGCCGAGGAGTTCGAGGCAACCCTCTGGGCCCGCGATGCTGCTCGCCAGGCCACCTACGGGTGGGACAATGACGGGGTATCCGGACCCCAGTGGGGGCTGCGGAGGCCGTACCCTGCCGACAGGCAGGCGAAGGCCAAGGCGCGGGCCAAGGCCCGGAAGGCCGTCCGTCGGCGGTAAAGAGTCATGGGGTCGGTAGCGAAAGCTGCCGGCCCCTTGTCTCGGGCTCGTTGTTGTAGGGAGGGGTCAGGTCCGCAAGGGCCTGGCCCCGTCTCTTCCAAATGAAAAATTTTAGTGTCCTACACTGTGTAGGTACATAAAGTTTTTCAGTTTATCTCTTGAAAGGAGATAAAAATGGAAGAGAAGGATCCCCCGTTGTGGCAAGACCTACTGCCTCTGCTCCTGGCCATCTTGGCCATGGGCTGGGCGCAGACTATCCTCGAGGGCGTGCGTTAGCACGTCCTCGGGGATAAGGTTTGGGGTCGGCAGCGAAAGCTGCCGGCCCCGCCTCTTTTCTAATGAAAAATTTTAGTGTCCTACACTCAAGATAGCTTTCGAGCTAGAGTAACCCTTCTTAAAGGGATCACAAGACACTTAAAGTTTTTCCTAGGTAGTCTCATCACCTACTTAGTACGAAGCGTATAAGTGATACTTATACACCGCATGTAGGAGAAAAGCACATGTTCATCAACAAGATGGAGGCCGTCCTGGCCAACATCATGGAGTCTTACTCCGTGATGGTGGTCGCTGGCGGCGAAGCCCTTGAGTGGGCCGCTGCCGCCACCGACGTCGAGGCCGAGCGGCTCGAAATGGCCCTCTGGGCCCGCGATGCCGCACGGCGTGACGCGCACGGGTGGGACGGGGACGGCGTTGCCGGCCCCCAGTGGGGGCTGCGGAGGCCGTACCCTGCCGACAGGCAGGCGAAGGCCAAGGCGCGGGCCAAGGCCCTCCGGGCCGCCCGGCGTCGGTAAAGGAGTGTTGGGGTCGGCAGCGAAAGCTGCCGGCCCCGCCTCTTTTCTAATGAAAAATTTTAGTGTCCTACACTCTGTGTAGGTACATAAAGTTTTTCAAACTTTTGGGAAGGATCAACCCAATCGCAAACACCCGTGTAGTTGATCACTGCACAAATACGTCCAAAGTAAAGGAGAAACTGATGGACACCTGGCAAATTGACGTTTTGAGGGCTTGGGAAGCCATCCGCCAGGAGCGCAAGGAGGCGCTCCTGGCTGGCCGTAAGGCTGCCAAAAAGGCCCGCAAGGAGGCGGGCCGGGTGAAGGAAGCAGCCCGAAAGGCTTCCCGCGATGCCCGCCGCGATGCCCGCCGCGATAAGCGGGCAAGGCTCATTGTGGAAGCCGAAGGGCTTACCACGAGGGACCTCCTCGGTGCGGCAGAGGCCGAGAAGGCCACGGTCCACTGGGCCCGACGTGCAGTTGAGGGCAACCTCAAGCTGCGTGGTCCCCGGGCATGGGCCCTGAAGGCTGCTCTCGGGCGGCCCATGGCAGCTCGCTCGGATAACGAGCTTGTAGCCTGGACCATCCAGGCGGACAGGGCGGCCAGGACCCAAGGCCGGTGCTGCCGCGTGTCGGACCAGTACTACGACCACGAAGACGTGTTCGCGTGCTGGCACCGAACCGAGAAAGGCCGGCAGGAGCACATCCAGGAGGCCAGACTCCTAGGTGTGCCTCTGGGTGGGGGAATTCTTCCCAGCTGCTCCTGGAGGGCCGAAACCCTTCAGTGGGTGGGCGCGCTTGGTCGCCTGACCAACTGGGGGATCCCAATGAGTGATCTGATAGGTATCGCTCACGGCTTGGTGGTTTACACCAAGTCTGGGGAGGTCGCCCAGGGAATCCGGGAGTGGCTTACCCCAGAGCGGGTCGGTGACCTCCTGCGGGTGGCACGCCGGTTCATGGCCGGGAAGGAACGCTACGGGAGGGTTCCGGTTGGAGGGTTGCCCCCGAGTGTACTTCTCAAGTTGACCAGGGTTGCATCCTGGTTGACGGACGAAGTGCTCAGGGACGAGCACCGGGAGGTCTACATGGCCACCGGGTTCGACAAGGATCTCTTTTGGTCCGAGGTCGCCCGGGTCCACGCCCAGGGTCGGACGAAGACCCTCCGGAGGGCCGCTACCGGCCAACAGGTTCGCTACCTATATCCAGGGGGATACTCAAAGAAGGTCGCTGACCTTCTTAGGGGTGTCTCCCAGGAGGAGCGGTGGCACCTCCTGAGGGAAACCAAGTGGGGGGCCTACCGGGAGGCCCTAAAGGCCATCAAGGCCGAAGCAGAAAGTGAGGAGCTGGCGGAGGGTTTAGCCCTTCGGGCAGTCTCCGTCTTCGGGAATGAGACCTCCCGATGGCTTCGGTTGGCCGGACAAGGCTCACGGGCGCTCCACGACCACACCGAGTGGTTGCCTCTCGTTAGGCCCAGTCGCCTCAAGGGGTTGGCTGCGGTGCTTTTCAAGTACCGCGGGGGCAACCAGCAGGACCTCCGCACCCTGGCTGCCGGGTGGGCGAAGCTGGATGAGGAGGAGAAAGGGCTGCCTTCTCTCAAGCAGCTGGTTCTGGCTGTTAGAGGGAAGGTGTACATGGGCGCAACGGGGGTGTTAAAGCCCTTTGGCACCGAGTGTGCCCGCTGGGGCGCCTCCCAGAGCCAGTTTGAGGACTGGTCCTGGCGCTGGGCAGAGTCCCATAAAATCCCACACGCGTTTCCACATTTGGTGGACAAGGTGTGGGAGCATGAGGGCATGCGTGGGTATTTTATCCCACGGCATGACCCACGAGGGCTCTTTCTCGGGATGCACACCAACTGCTGCCAACACCCCGCAGGGGAGGGAAAAACCTGTGCGTGGCACGGGCAAGAGTCTCCCCACGGGGGATTCTTCGTCTGGGAGAACTCCAAGGGGGTCCAGGCTCAGGCATGGGTCTGGACTACCAAAGGTGGTGACACCTGCTTCGACAACGTCGAGTGCATGTCCTACGACTCCGGTCTAAGGACAAAGGTGGTTACCATCCTCAACTCCGTGGCAAAGGAGTTGGGTGGAGTTGTCACCCTGGGCTTGGGGTACGACAAGGGTTTCGGGAGTACGTACACTCGGTGTACAACGGAGCAGGTGCTCCACCCCGCCGACTACTCCGGCTACCGGGACTCCGGGCAGCAGGTGCTTGTCGCTCAGTCGGCTAAGCGCGTGGCCAAGCCGCTACCGGGTGTGTACACCCGCATGGCCAATGAAGGAGATTTGCCATCTCTGGAGGCCATTGCGGACATCTGCTTCCCTGAGGGAATGCAGTTCGTGAGCATGGGCTCACACGTCGTTGTCCTCGTGCGAGACGGGGAAGTGGTAGGCTATGCCTCCCTACAACCCTCCACGAGGGATGTCAACGACATAGCGGTCCATCCCCGCGCTCGGCGCCACATCATGCCTCTTCTTGAGAGCATGCTGGAGGTCATCCGAGCCCGCGGGGGCGAATGGAGGGCCGACTGTAGGGTAGCCACCTCACTCCCCATGATGAAAGGCATGGAAAAGAGGGGGCTCGTAAAAATCCTCAGTGTCGGGGACCCATATGCTTGGGGAGCGGACAGCATGGTCCGCGTGCGGTTCCAAGCAACCGA
>Ga0194115_10002716_pt1 | contig 20748 bp, 21 predicted proteins | sample TA2MahsurfametaG_3_FD_148656 | JGI IMG/M metagenome (GOLD analysis project Ga0194115, IMG submission 148656) | Freshwater microbial communities from Lake Tanganyika, Tanzania - TA2015002 Mahale S4 surface | ecosystem: Environmental > Aquatic > Freshwater > Lake | place: Tanzania: Lake... | reverse complement strand
AGACAATACGGAGTTTATAATAACTGCTATTACACTATTAAGGATAAACTTGTTAATCGTATTAACCCAAAGAAAGATATACCATATTGTTATGATGAAGATTTTGAAATTAGAAATGATAAAGGAATAGAAATACAAGAATATAAAGACGGACATTACACCTGTTATTATAACGGACAAGAAGAGTGGGAATATAGAGTTTTGAGTAATGATAATAACGGAGTAGATGAAGCGATTATGGATTATCTTACAAATGAAAACGGAATATATAACTGCGATATGGACTGGTTAAGAGATTATATTAAAGACGAAATCAAGTTTTACGATATAGGCGGAGATGAAGATGATGATGAAGAGCAGTTTGACGATACGGATAGAGTAGAATGCCCTTGCTGTATGGAAAAGTTTGACGATTTACCCCAAGGTGTAGATACAAGAACGATAAGATGCGGACACACATTTTGCGAACCCTGTATTACAAACTGGATTAATACCGACCATAACACCTGCCCTTTATGTAGAAAAGATATTGACGCACAACCTCACCAAGAAGAGCGTAGTAATGAAGAGTTGATTAATTATATGAACCAAGAAACACCTTTAAGCATATTAGACAATTGGGTTATAGATAAATGGTTTATGATTGAGGATATGAAATATGAAGACGGAGTAGCACATACATTATTATATGATGACGGAGATAGTATTAATTTTAACAGCGAATTAGATAAGGTAATGTTTGGAGTATTAACAGGGGATACATTAGAAGTAGTTTGGAGAGAATAAAAAGTTTATAAAGATATTTAGGATAAATAATATTTATAATAAAAAATGATATAAAGACTTTTTTTTATATCATATTATAATATAGAATGGAAGTCCAAACTGCTCCCAAGAAAACTGCCGACCGAACTGCGTATATGCGAGAATATAAGCAGAAGAAATATGCCGAGAACCCTAATATAATTAAGGAGAAGAATAAAGCATACTATTACAAATATAAGTGTGGTCTAACTGCCGAAGATATGGCGAAATATGATACTCTAACTCCGTATGTAGCGAGGATTAAGATGGAGATAGATAAGTTTAAGGAGAAAGACCTTACCAAGTCCGTTTTGTTTTTAGAAGAGTTATTAGCAGAATTGAAAAATGAAGAACAAGCGAGTTTATAAGAATATTTAGGGGAATTGTTTTATTTAGGAATGTTTATAAAAAAAAATTGAATAAATATTTATAAGAAAAAATAATATAAAGACAAGTTTTTATATTATAGTATAATATATGAGTGATATACCGCCTACCGAAGAACCTGTTTTAACAGATGACGATGTTATTGAAGAACAAGAGAATTATGAAACTGAATACCGCTTTGACTGGGCGTTAGACCCTGATATGTTTAAGACGACCATTTTTGATAAAAAGAAGATGAGGGAATATACTGATATTAAGCGAGTTTTTGGATTTATTAAAAATAATATGGGTATTAGTTATACTGGTATAGGTAGATACGAACATTTACCTTACAAGAGCGAATTAGACCAAGTAATAAAGTTTAAAGAATGTTATAACAGCAAAAAGAAAGTATTTGAAACATCGCACCACTTACCAAAGCATAAATGGGGTAGAGTAATACCAAGCGGATATACGAGTTTGGCGATATTTCACCGACCTACTCGCCATACCTTCGCCGAAGAGTTTTATATTGATATTGATATGAAAAACGCTCAACCTACAATTTTATTAGAAATATGCCGACACCATAATCTTAATAAACCTGCCCTTAAAAAATATGTAGATAATCCTACACATTACCGCCAAAAGATTATGGAGCACCATAACTGCGATAAAAATATGGCGAAACAATTACCGATTACCATACTTTTTGGAGGTTCTTATGATGGTTGGATAAAAGAAAATAATATACAGCGTAATCCTACTACAAAATTGAGAACCTTTTATGATTTAGAAAACGAGATTAAAGATATTATTGAAATCGTTTATAATGCGAATAAGGAAACTATTACTCGCGATGTAAAACGCCAAGATAAAAAGAAATGGAAAACCATAGCAGATGAAAAGCGAGGCACTATGGGTTTATGGTCGCAGAGCATAGAGCGATTAGCACAAGAAACCAGTATTAAATGGTTAGTAGATAATAAGGATTTTGTAATTGAAGATATAGTGCCTTCACAAGACGGATTTATGATATTGAAAGAGAACTTTTATGAAGGAATACTCGTAGATATTACAGAGGCGATAATAGAAAAATGGAATATTGAAGTAGAATATGTAGTTAAGGCGTTTGATGAAGCAATTGAAATACCTATATGCGACGAGACCAAAACTGCTAATGAATGGGAAGATGAATTGAGCGAAAAACGCATAGCAGAAAGGTTCTTAACTGAATATAAACACTTTACCGCCAAAAACGGCGACCAAATCTTTATATATTATGAAACCAAGAACCAGCAAGGCGAAGTAGTATTAGGTCGCTGGTATGATGAAACAAGTGAAAAGAAGCGATTTAAACTCACCCTCTATATTAGTGAAAATATTTACGACAAGTTATACGCCGAAATAAACGCCGAAGTAGGTTTAAATGAAAAAGAAATGGCGAACTTATTGAAACTATTAAGAGTTAAGACAAGTAATAAAATACCAAAGATTATAGAGCATATATTAACTAAAATAGAAGAGCGAGAAAAGTTTAATACAAATCCATATTTATTAGGGTTTAATAACGGAGTAGTAGATTTACCTACTGGCGAGTTTAGACCTTATAAGTTTGATGATTATATGACTTTATCAACTGGTTATGACTTTCCTACGATTGATGAAGAAGATGAGCGAAACCAACAACTATACCAAGAGTTATGCGATATTATTGAAACCATACAACCTAATCAAGAACAAAGAGATTTATTACTCCAAGTATTAGCAAGCGGTTTAGACGGCAAGTTATACCAAAAATTAATTATGATGAACGGACAAGGTGGTAATGGTAAGGGTCTTTTAGCGAAATTAATGAAATACCTGCTGGGCGACTATTATTATCAAGCACCAAACGGATTATTAAAAGATATTGAAAAGGCGAATAACGCCTCCCCTGATTTATTAGGGTGTATGGGAAAGCGATATATTAACTTTACCGAAGTAGATGGTAAGATTAGAGTAGCGATGTTAAGAAACCTTACTGGCGGAGGAGTATTTAGAGGCAGAGGGTTATACAGAGACCCAGTAGATTTTAATATGACTGCTACAATCAGTATGGAGTTTAATAACGCACCTGATTTAGACGGAAAACCTATGGCGAGTGATTATAGACGCTTAATACATATACAATATCCTATTAACTTTACAGATGACGAAAATAAAATAGGTAAAACGATTGAAGGAACTGAATATAAGAAAGCGAACCAGTATTACGAAACCGAAGAGTTTGTATTAGAAATGAGACCGCTGTTTTTGAACCTCCTTATGAATATATATAAACTTAATTATAACGACGAACAAAAATGTATTATATATACTATACCACAAGAAGTAAGAAAACGAACTGAAAAGTTTATTGAAGACCAAAATAAGTTTCAAAAGGTATTTAACGAAATATACATTAAGAGTGATATAAAATTATTAGAAAACGGCGAACCTGATAAAGATGATATTAAACGCAAGACCTTCCGTATTAAAACATTTTGGGATACATTCCAATACCACCAAGAATATAAGGAACTCAAAACTACAAGACAAAGAGCAGAATACGGCAGAGATGAATGTTATAAATGGTTAAGATGTAATTTCCAAGTTAAAACTGATAAAAAGAATGGCGACTATATTTTAGGAGTAATAGCGAGAATGGATTTAGAAGAAGAAGAACAAGCAGAATTAGACGGAGATAATACTACTGATGAAGTAGAAAGTTTAGCAGATGAAACCGAAACTATTATATAATAAACTTTAAAAAAGTATAATAAAATACAATAATTAAGATATTTTTTTATCTATCTTAATTATATAATGACCGAAAAACAAGAGTTTATATTTACCTGTGCTGATGAAGAAGAGTTGGATAAACTCAAAACAAGAGCGATGAAACTAAAAGTAATTGTATTAGATGCTTGGGATAAACACCCACTACAAAATCCGTCTCTATTTAACAATAGACAAAAACAACGATTTACTGACGAGATTAAGGTGTTATGGAATACGATGAGCGACGAACAAATTAATAAAGAGTTTAATGATATTTGTTGTTCTCGTCTCTTCACAGAGGGGGCAGATGTTTCTACCTATCCTTGTTATGAACCAGTTGGAACTCCAAATCACTCGGTTTTATATGACCCTGCTGGTAATTTAGTTGAGGTTGATAATAATTAATAATATAAACAACATATTAGTATTGATTATATTATTGCTCCAAAATTATTTATCTATTCATATTATATAATGAGCGGACAACCTTATAGGAACGCATTAGACATCGCCAAGTTTAGAAGCGAATACCTCGCTAATTTAGGACTTCAAGCGTCTATTAACGACCAAAACCTTCAAGCGAACAAGATTTATGTTAGAACTGGTGCTCCAACACAACCAACCGATACTCGCACTACAAGCGAGAAACTCGCTGATTTATACGGCATTCGTATAGAAATACGCAGTAAATTAGGAGACCTTATGAGTGGAGATGACGCACAGAAAGTCGTAGAAGGTTTAGACGATGCGGAGGCAAGATTTTTAGTCCAACAACTTCCTGCGATTACTGCTGACTTAAAACCTAAATATAAGTTGGGAGTTCCAGCAGATATATTCAACAATTACTTCCAAAAGTATATGAGTAAATACCAAGAAACGCAAGGAGTAGAATATAACTTACAACAAACAACAGGGCAACAGATGCTCGCCAACCAACGCCTTATTCTTACTAATATGGCGAGTAAAAGTGATATTAATGATATTGACGACGCTATTAGAGAAGTTGGAATGAAAAATACTGCTATTGGTAAGCAAATAAGCACTAATCTTAAACAAATTGAAGATGTATTAGATGCTCTCCCTGAAACCTTTGACGCTATTAATCAAGCGAATAATGCTATTTTAAAAGCGAAATTATTGGAAACCACTAATGCTTTGGTTGCCGAGTTGCCTACAAAATCACAACTCGTAGATTTGCTCCAACAATTAGCAATCGCCCAAGAAAAGAGAGATGTTATTACAACTGACCTCATATTGCGTCGTATTGCTGGTATTACTGACTATGCTGGTGATTTACAAGAAGAGTTAAGAACACTGCGAGAGCAAATTAAACAGGCAGGAGGCGGAGCAGAAGCAATACAACAAGCAGAAGTAATCCCATTTCCAGAGGGCAAACCAAGTGCCGAATATTCTTCTATGTCATACGCAGGGTTTAATTATTCATATATACCACCTAATCTTATTGGAGGTGTTAAAAAATCAAGTCAATATAGCGAACCAAATATTTTGGATTATATTAGTGCTATGAGAAAATTAAATAATGCGTTAGTATCTCGTTTCATATCTGTCTCCGACAGCACCTTACAGAAATATAGTAAGGAGAGATTACAAGGATTATTACGAGATAATGACCGCACTATTCAAGATATATGGAGAACTCCTACTCCTGTGAAAGCAAGTGCGTCTGCTTCTGCTACAACAGAAGGCGATAAGAAAATGGGAGGTTTTGGATTAAGAAAAAAACGAGGAATGATGGGAAAAGGTGTTAATGTGAAATACGACACCACTGCTGGAATGCTTCCTGCTCCTAATTATGTTCCTTTTGGAAACTTTTTGATTAATCGCAAAAAATTAGATGATGGTATTGTGATGATAAAGCGTCATAGCGGTCAATTTATGGGAGACATTAGAACGAAAAGAGTGTCGCCTAATTTGACTACTATTTTTAAGAAAGTTAGTGGCGGACAAGTGCCTTCATTTAACGACTATGAAAAATTAGATGATGATGAAAGAGAATATCTCCAATTTGTAGCAAGAAAATCCAACCTCGCTGATAAACTACAAGTTCCAAGTCCTAAAAAAGATAAAACAGAACAACTCGTCAATCAATTTGAGATTATGAGAGGACAAATTATCGCTGGTAATGATAGTAAAGAGTTGCTTAAAAAGTTCAAGAGCATATTAATAGAATTAGCAGAAAGAGACCTTATACCAAAAGGGCAAATGAAGGATATTCTTATTGAAATAATGAAAACAGAGTGTTAGGTAGAAAACTTCGCAAAAGGTAGAAAACTTCGCAGGTTTTTTGAAAGTTTTTATAATTTATTTTTTGACTTTTTTATTTTAATATTTTTTACTCAATTTTTTCAATTTAGTTTCTTTTGAAAATGTTGTAAAGTTTTCTACCAAGTGTAAAGTTTTCTACCATCTTTTATAAGAACAAATAATATAAACAAGCAAATATATTAAGGTCTTAATGGTCTTTATTTTCTTATTAATATATATAAAATGAGCGGAGGATATAATCCAAAAGTTTCGCACCCATATTTGTCTAATAATATACCGCAAATGAGGTCTAATGATAGACAAACGCCTTTTTTCTTTGGAGGTAGTCAAGTCCCAATAGATTTAGAACTACCAGTAGGAAGTTTTAGCGGTAGTGGAATGTCGCATTTTAAGAAAGGTATGCCTTCAAAAACTCACAAGGGAGAAGAAGATTTTACTACGAAGAAAGGAGATATTGTTTTTCATCAAAAAGGTCATTATATAAGAAAACCAATAATGCCTTATCAAATAAGAAAATAATACAATAAAATATTTTATCTATATATTAATATATAATGAGGACTTTGGTTTTAAACTACTCTAATTTAGTCCAAGACGGACAAAATAACAAGTTTGTATATAGGTTTCCAAACTCGGTTCAATTTAAGGATAATTATATCGCTTTTGCGTCTTGCTCTATTTACTATTCTTGGTTCAACATTACCAGCGAATATCAAAACAATATATTCTCGTATAACTGGATAGATGGTGCTGGTGTTGCTACAACATACACAATCACTATACCTAATGGTCTCTATGAGATTGAGACATTAAATCAGTTGCTACAATTCACTATGATACAGAACGGACATTATCTCGTAAATGGTAGTGGTGAAAATGTATATTATGCCGAGTTTTTGGTTAATCCTGCGAGATATGCCGTCCAAATAAATACTTATTTATTCCCAACTGCTCTTCCTGCTGGTTTTACTAATCCTGCTTCTGTCCCTTTCCCTCCTCAATCATTCAACCCTGTTATTACTATACCAGCAAAGTTTAATATTATTGTCGGTTATAGTGCTGGGTTTGCTACGGCACAAAACTTAAACAACTCTTTTGTTCCTCCTGCTAATGACCCCTTTGTAAGCAAATTAGCAAACGGCACAATATCATATATATCAACACAAGCACCCAACGTCCAACCTAATTCATCTCTATTATTCTCCATAAGTAATATTGATAATGCTTACGCACAACCAACGAGTATTATATATACACTTGTTCCTGCTGTTGCTGTTGGTGAAATCATTTATGAGAAACCACCCAACTTTATTTGGACGAAGTTGATTAACGGAACTTACAACGAACTACGCCTTGTTATTTTAGGCACAGATTTACAACCTATCGCTATTAATGACCCAAGTATTACAATTGTGTTAGTAGTTAGAGACCCTGGCGAATTAACTATGTAATGTGATTTATATGGTTATTTATTATAAACGCCTCACAAACAATACAATTATTTAGCAGAAAATTAAATATTGCTTAATTATATAATGAGTTTTTTGAACGACATTACAGACCAAACTCTTACCAAGTTCTACGAGGACTTACAAAAGGAGCATACAAAGTTGATGAATGATATGAAATCAGGCACAACCGAAGTTAAGGAAAGAGATTTAACAAAACAAATCGGTTATATTAACTCTATATGTCTCAATATTATTAAACTGATTAATTTAAGGAAAAAAGTTATGAACGACGCTTAATTTTAAAATATTTCTTATTATATATAAATGGTGAGAACAAGTTTAGTATATGTTCCTAATTTAGCACATAGCGGATTATCAAGACAGACCAAAGGCAAAATACAAGGCAAAGGTGCTTCTGTATTGTTGAATGATGGAGGTGCTGGTGCTGGTTCGTCCTATGAAAGTGTAGATAATTATATTGCTACAACTGGGCGAAACCCTTTAATGAGCGGTGGGGCATCTCATTTAGGTAAAAAGTTGGAGAGTTTATCACTCGCAGTTAAACCTCCAAGACCTACCAAAGTGAAAAACATAAAGTTCAATTTGTAAGGGGTAGTTTAGAAAACTTTTAGCAATAACGACCTTTTTTTATAATATTTTTATCTCTATTAATATTATAATATGTCCTGCGATAAACTCGTTTTTGACTTATCCCAAGAGGTAGAAGGAACTCCAAATGTCTTCATTAAGAAAGATTGGTTGAATATTTTAGACAACCAAAACGGCAACTATAACTCTAATCAGTCTGTTATTGATACTTCCCAGTTGTCTAACTCAAATAAATATATGTCTTACCGAGAGGCATATTTAGCAACTCCTATGTTGCTTACGCTTGCTTCATCTACACTTGCTTCTGCTGGTGCTTTTCTACCTAATACGGCAGGAACAAGTGCCGACTATGCTATCGGTCTTAAAAGTTGGTTCGGTCAAATCATTCATAGTTTCACTTTGGACTACAACGGAACTACTATTATCCAGCAAACTCCTTTCTGTAATATGTGGAACTCATTTAAACTTATGACTTCGCTTTCTTGGGCGGACGTTGCTACGCAAGGTGCTACTATGGGTTTCTACCCTGATGACCCTCTCGCTTGGGCGTTTGAAGGTGCTGTATCCCCTAATGGTATTGGTGTTTGTAATAACACAAATCGCTCCTCAACTGCCTTTGGAACTATCGTCACAGGAGCATTTAACTCATATCACTCACAAAACGGCAATAAAGGTTTCGTTTCAAGACAGCAATACATCAACTACGACCCTGCTGGTGATAGTGGTTCTGCTACTTACGCTTCACAACTTCCTGCCTCTGCCTGTAATCTTCTTTGGAAGTCATATATTAGCAACAAGGTTGATGGTGTGAATAATACTAATCAAGGTGTATTCCAAATGTCTATTATGGGTTTCATTCATCTTAAACATATTCATTCCTTCTTCAATTTTGTTCCTCTATTGAAGGGTGTGTTTATGAAAATGACCCTCAATCTTAACAACACTACAATCGCTTTCACTTCTGCTGGTGCTGGTGGAAACCTTACACTCAATAGTGTTTCCAACGCAGTTGGAGGTGTTTGCCCTATTATGATTGCTTCTGCCTCCGCAAATCAAGGAGCAGTCGCTACTTTTGGTGCTACTTCTTATAGAGCAAATCTTTCAGTTGGAGCAGTTTGTTTAGACAGCACACTTGCCTCAACCGCAGGAGTTCAACAGGGACAACTTGCTCGTAGCATTTACCTCTATGTGCCTGCTTACACATTTAATCCTGTGTTCGAGCAGGCATACCTTTCATCGCCTATTAAGCAAATTAAATATACTGATATTTACCAATACCAAATTACTAATGTTCCTGCTTCAACAGGTCAAGTGAATAATCTTTTGACGAACGGCATAGCAAATATCAAGTCAGTATTAGTGCTTCCATTCTACTCTGCCTCTACTAACAATATTATCGGTGCTGGTGCTTCTGCCCTTCCTGCTTATCAATCTCCTTATGACCCTGCTGGAACTGGTGCTACATCTCCACTTTGCTTACTTACTAACTTCAATATTGTTGTAAGCGGACAAAATACTATCTACAATACAGAACGCTATTCTTACGAGCAATTTATTAATCAACTTTACGGAGTTAATGCTGTAAATGGAGGTATGGTAGATGGTTTGACTTCTTCACTCATAGACCAGTTAGGATTTGAAATGGAATACTGCTACTACTATGTTGATGTTTCAAGAATGCTCCCTGTTGAAGAAAGTGTCCCTAAATCCGTCCAAGTTATAGGACAGAATGTTTCTGCTTCTGCTGTTGATTTGTGGTGCTTTATTGAATATGGTGTAAATGTGAGTGTGGATATTCTAACAGGAGCAAGAGTTTAAATAATGTAAAACAATTAACAATTAATTAAAGCGTTTTTAGTGCGAATGATACATTATTTAGCAAATTAATAAAATCCCATTATTTTTTATCTATACATAAGATATAATGGACGAAAGAAAAGTCGTTAGAATGAAGGTGTCGCCAAAGCAAATGTCTCGTTTGCGAAACGGACATAGAGTTAGAGTAAAACCTGCTATGGAAGGTGAAGGAGTTTGTGTTATTGTTAATCCTGCTAATTATGACCTAATCACTCGCACATTTAGTAGAAATAAAGGAATGGAACTCGCATTATCTCCACAAGAATTAGTCGCTAATCAAGAAGCGTCGTCTCAAATGGAAGGTCAAGGTATTTTCGGTAAGAAGTTTGACAGAGGTTTAAGAAAACTCATCGGTAAGAAAGCACAAAGAGAATTATATGGAGTTGCCGAACAATACTTACCTCTCGCCCAAGCAGGATTAACTGCTGGATTAACTACTGCTGGAACTGCTCTTGGTGCGGTTCAACCTGAACTTATACCATTTATCCCTGCTGGTGTTGCTGGTCTTTCCGCTCTTGGTAGTGATTATCTCGCTAATCCCTCCAAATATCAAAGCAACGCTGGTGGGTCAAAAGCAAGATTAGCGAAAAATCTCGCTGGTAGAATGATACAAGATAAAGCATTAAGCGAATTAAACGCTCAACTTGGAACAAATATGGGTTCATTAGATAGAGCATCAATTACACAAGCAATTACCGACAAAGCATTAGGCGAATTAAACGCAAGAGCAGTTGCCGAACGCAAGGCAAACGAAATGAATGCTTATGAAAGAGCATTAGCAGGAAGCGGTTTATATCTCGGTTCAAGTGGTAGAGGTGTTAGACCTTATAGCAGAACTGGCGGAGCGGTAGGAATACAAGGTGGATTAGTTGCTTCAACCCCTCCTGCTTTACGCTCACAACCTTTCGGTGCTAATTTCCAGTTCCAACACACTTTACCTCCTGCTTATCAAAAGTTCGCAAAAGGTAGTGGTTTATATGTTTAATTCGTATAAACAATAATGATTAATTAATAGTTTAGCAATAAAATATAATATCTTATCATATTATATATTATGAGTTTAACAGATACGCAGATAAGAGAACTTTGTGATAAAATGTCTATACCTCTCGCTTCCAAAGATGGAATAGTATTTAAAGATGAATTACCTTCCAAATTAGAATACAATAAAGCGTATTTTATTAATTTAGAAGACGAATATAGTGCCGAAGGAACGCTTAATAGTGGGTCGCACTGGACTTGTTTTCAAATCACAAAGTATCCAAATGGTAAAGTTGCTCCTCTATATTTTGACCCTTTCGGTATGCCTCCTCCTGAAATAGTTAAGGAGCGTATAATGAACTTTACAAAGCAAAAACTTCCGTTTAATACAAAGGATATACAATCGCTAATGGCGAATGCTTGTGGGTGGTATTGCTGTGCCTTTCTACATTATATAAATAACTTCTCTCATAGAACAGGAGATATTTATTTAGACGCAGAGCAGTTTTTAGATTATTTTGAAGACCTCAATAAATCTACTAATTTCTTAAAAAATGAGTATATACTTAAACACTTTTTCCAATCCAAAGACCCAAAAATGAGAAACAAGATTACTACTATTGCTGATACAAATGAAATTACAGATGATAATAATGGAGGTGTTAATCCGTTTGATAGTAAAGAAGATAATGACGGAGTGAGAATTGCTGTTGATGTAAAATATGTCTAATTATCATCTTCCTCTTTCTCGTTAGGTCTTAATAATCCACCTTTACCCCATATTGCCTTTTTATTTTCTCGCAGTTTGTAGCAGTTATTCTTATTAAGTTTAAAGTCAAATCCGTCCATAATCTTTGCGAACTCGTCGTCTGTATAATATACTCCACTATAACGCTGATACATATTCTTCAACTGGTTCAATCCTACTCTATAAGTTTTAGAGTGCTTGTAAAAACTGCCGATAAACGCTATTACATCGTCGTTCATATTATATATAGTCATATATATTGTCTTTATATTGTTTTTTGATATAAATATTTATATTAAAAAATATTATCAACATTCCCCTAAATTATTTGAGTTTTATATAAGTGTCCGCCATCGCTTTTGAAGACCCCATCTCTTTCATATCTTCTGCTAATGCTTTGCTCTCCTGTGAGGTCTTTGCGTATTTATCTGTGAGAAATGTATGTCTTAATTGATTGACCCCAACTTTCTTATCAAAAATCTTATTAAGACGCTGGTTCAACTTTACACTACTCAACTGACCTAAATTAGCGTCAAATAGTAAATAATCAGTTGGATTAATCTTTATCCATTTATTCAATATGCTTTTAAGAGCAGTAGGGATTTCTACTATTTGTTGTCCGTATGTCTTTGCTGTTTTATAGGTATTGAATACCAGTTTATTCTTATCTAAAAAGTTGTCTTTGGATTTGTCTATATTCTTGATTTTGAACTCTACGAAGTCCTTTGAGCGTCTTGGAGGTATAAACATACCACCTAAAAGAGATAAAATAATATATTGCTGGATTTGTTGTAGGTCGCTTGGAGTATGAGTTTTCTTTTTATAAATCGCCTCTGCGTCTCGTTTGAGTTCGTCATATACAACTTGAATATCGCCACCTTTAATCCAACTCTCTTTCTGTGTGTCGCTTTTGGTTTGTGTATCAATCTCCTTATTATAGTTTCTAACATCTTCCAACATTAAATCTCTGTAAGGTTTCTTATCAGTAATAATGACTAAACTGCTTAATATGGTCTTGCGTTTATTTGAGGGCATATCTTTAAGATGGTCTAATACTGGTTCAACTTGGTCGCCAAACTTTTCTAAATTAATTTCGCCTTCACCAAAAACCTTCTTATAAAGGTTCTTCAATATAGAGGCGTATGTGTTAATAGAAGATTTGCTTAAATTAGGTCGCTTCTCGGCAATATATTCTTTAATGCTTTCCATTATATATAATTAATAAGATAATTTATTTTTGAGTGATTAAAGTAATTATTAATATTAAATTGCGTTTATTTCTAAACTTTTAAATATTGAGGAAATGTATAAACCGAATGTTAAGCGTAGCATTAAATACTAATTTAGAGGAAAGAAGTTTAGCAAATGATTTGAAAATGGGAGAAGCAAATGAAGATGCGAACCAAAATATTTTTAATAGAATATTTAGCGATAATTTTATAAATACTAAAATAAAATATAACGACCAATATTGTCCTTACGATTATGAAGGAGAGAATACAAATACTCGTATTGAGTTAAAGAGTAGAAGAAACAAATATAGAGCATACCCTACCACCATAATACCAGTATCCAAAGTATTAAACTCTTTTAACGGAAGACATATATTTTGTTTTGCTTTTACAGATGGTCTTTATTATATTGATTATGATACAGATAAGTTTAGCAAATATGAGATTAAAATGATTACGACATATCGTAAGGGAATTGTAGATAAACCGAAACCTCATTATTGTATCCCTATTGAAGATTTGAAATTAATTGAATTATAATTTAGGCATTTATTTTTATATTATTCTATTATATAAATAAATGTGCGGAAGACCTGACTGCGTTTATTGCGAGATAATTGAACTCCCAACTTACTCCAAGATGTTTATACATTACAACTCTTTATTCATTCCTATTTGGATTGAGTATATAGATTTAGAAGACAACTCCCACCGCTATTACCCAGTAGCAGAACAAAAACCAAATCCAGTTCTACTTGTAGCAGAACCCAAGAGGGTTTATAAGAATAATCCATATAAAGAAGTTGAGATAGAATACGAGGATTTAACCGAATATTAAGATATTAAACAGAATTATATGATAATTAATCTTAAAAATCGTTTAATATACTATATTTCTTGTATAATATATTAAAAAAATTAATTTTTTTAATCCTTTATATAGAATTAATTGAAAATTAACTTAAAAATCAGTTAAAATGTGTATAATATATTAATAATCAGTTAATATTATATGATATATAAGTATAATATTAATTATCGTTTAATCCAAACATATATAAACTCCTTATATTTTTCGTCGGCAGTTCGTTTAGTTTTAAATAACGGCAGGAACTCATCTGCTTTTCCAAGAACTTTAACACAAACTCTTTCATAAACTTCTGCTGGGACATTTAGGCAGTAATGACCTCCTCGTTTTAAATGCTTCCAAGTTTTCGTAAATAGTGGTTCATAAAACTCTTTATCCCAAATATCTTTTTCTTGCTTTTGAGTTCCTTTATAGAGTTCTATATTGTAATATGGAGGCGATGTTAAAACCAAATCGTAATCAATCTTGCTATAATCTACCTTTAATGCGTCTTTAAAAAATAATTTTATTTGTGTAGTAGTCATCGGTTTAAGAGTTGAGACCATATCTTCGTAAGGTTTTTCTAAATCAGGGTTTAAATCAACGCCAGTATATTTTGGTATATTTAAGGCACAAGCACCAGCAAGACGACCTCCCCAACCCATCGTAAAATCCAAAACACTTTTAGGTTTATATTTACAATAAACACCCATAGCGATTAATGGTTTAAATTGATTAATAGAACCATAATAGATATTAAATATTCTCCACCATACTTTTATTAAAGGATAATTAGGTTGCGTATCTTTATAATACTTAATCATTTTCTTAATAAAGTTCTTTTCCATTAATGCCTTTCGGTCATCTAACATTTCCCAAAAAGTCCAACCTTTATCACCCCTCGTATCCATTCTTGGTAAAGCAGTAAAATAATCTACAAAGTTCGTTCCAACTCTACTCCCCATTTTAACCTTATTAAAATCATCACATTTAATCTCACTCAATTTCTTAAAATCAGCAATAGCGTCTTCTTTGCTTATATTGTAAATCTGTTTAACAATATTCATACGCTCACTTCGGTTTAATCCTTCACCTTTTACCTCTTGTTTATCGTCGCATAACCAATACCTAAAATAATCTTTTGGATATTCAAGCGATAGTTCTTCGCCTTTTGGTATATCTTTAATAGCGTATAATGCTCTTTCTTTCAATTCCACATTAAAGTTTGGCGGTATTTCATTTATATAATTAGTTATGTTATTTGTAAGATAAGGACGCTCTTTTGCTACGATTATACGCCATACTCTACGCATAGGATATGTTAAAAATGAGTTCTCTTTATATTCGCCATACTTCTTTGTAAATTGCTTCCAAGACATTTCTTCGCCTATCCAATCACATATTTTCGTTCCTGCTGGTATTAACTTCTTCGCAAACACTCCTAAACCAGCAACCTTACTTTTCTTGGATATGACCCATTCATTCTTAAAAGTTGCTTTTGGTAAAGGTTCATAAGGAGAAGTTCCTTTTATTTTTTCACATAGGGACGGAGAAACTATGCCGTCCCCATTTAGTTTTTTTTCCTTCGTTCTCTTAATGCTTTCATATAATCTTTTGCTTCTTGACTACCCTTTACAAAACGACCTTTACGCACACCTGTTCCAGTTGCCTTTTGTAATTCCTTTGCCCCCATAGCACCCAATTTAGAACCAAGAGCAGAACCAGCAACACCAGCGACAGGGTTTCCGCCAGTAGCGAGAGATGCTAAACCGCCAAGAGTAGCACCGCTTACAGCAGGTATTCCGTATTTAATTAAGTCAGTTGCTAATCCGCCTTTTTTTGCGGTAATATAATCACCTGCTTTATTAGCAATAGGAACTAATGCTTTTTCACTTGGTTTAATGACATCTCGTTCAAATGGTTTTGCGATTTCCTTATTAAAACCCTTCTTAATATCTCTACCCAATTTCTTAAATGCTTTACCGATATTGATTTTACCACCTTCCATATCACTATCACCCATATCTATATGATGCTTACACATAGCACAAATAGCACCTCCATACATTCGTCTCTCTACTAATTCTTGCGTAGGTATAGCACCTTCACCACACATTTTAGGTTTTCTTCCCATATCTATATTATCCGTAGAGATAATATTTTTCTTATAAGCGAGAATTAATGAAACACCACTATTGTCTAACTCTTTTGTTCTATATTCGGTAAATCCTTGTTTTTCTGCGTAGTCAGGTTCAATTTGTCTAAATCTTAAAACATTTTCCTTTTTATCAACAGAAGGAACTTTATACTCCTTTTCCTTTAACCATTTCTTCGCCTTTGGTGTAGTCCATTTGTCTTTATCAAAAGTAATACTTTGGACTACATAATCTTTATCGCTAATAGCACCTCTACCAGTTGTAATAACATTAAAACGACCTCCAATATCCGTAATAGTGTTAGATAATTTGCGTAAATAAGGTAAATCTCTAAATAGCGACTTTGTATCTTGTTTTATAAATGCTATATCTTGTTCGTCGCCTATTTTGTTTGCTCTAAATATGCTTACGATAAAATCTTGGCAGTTATTATCTCTTGCGGAGTAAGAGAAATACTTGCGTTTTCCCATATATTCCTCTGTTTTGTTAAGCATTTCGTCAATAGTTAAACCTTGCGGTAAATTATTGACTACATCTTTAACTTCGGTTTTGTCTCTCTTTGCTGGGTTTAAATCCATATTGATTACTTCGTTTTTCTCAACTGATAAACGCTTTCCGCTTTCTGTTCTAATTTCTAAAAATAGATGGAACAATTCGTCAAATGAACGAGACATACGCTTACCAAACTTGCCTAATGAAAATAAAGATAAAGCACCAGTTAATACTTTGGATACAGGTGTTCGCATAATCGTTAATGATTGGACGATTTCTTGTCCGTATTTTTTAAGAATATTTCGCACTTTTGGTGGATAATCCATACGACCATAAATAACTGCTTTTCCATAATCTTCAACTCTACCAGCGACATCTTTGGCGACATCTGCCGTCTTATCAGCAATCTTTTCCACACCCTTTACTGCTTGTTGTCCTACATTTTCAACAATATCTACACCACCCAATACGCCCTTTTTAATTGTGCGTCCAACTTTCTTGAACCCTTTTTGTATATCTTTGAGTATTCCATCTCCACTTAAATCCATACTTGTTCCTCTTCCACTTAAATCCATACTTGTTCCACTTCCTTCTTTACCTGCCTTATCTTCCTTTCCCATAGCAATTTTCTCTCTTGCTTGTTGTAGCAACTCTTTTCGCATAGTCGCCATCTTCTTATTAGAAGCGAGTGTTTGTTCTCGTTTTGCTTTTTTGCGTTCTTCGTCAGTAGCATATTTAGATTTGCGTCCTCGTTTCTTTTCAGTAGGTTCATCTTCCTCAATAATAAGACGAATATTTTGTTTTTGTTTTTGTTTCGGTTTTTTTGATACATTAATATCTTCTCCCCCCATTTGTTCCATTTCTTTTGGTTGCTGTTCTTTTTCGTATTTTTTTGTTAAATACTTTTTATGATAAGCATTTTTACATTCAGGTTTGCTTAAAGCACAACCATAGGACATATTATTACTATCCGCCCACTCTCTAACAAATTGCGTCCATCTATTCGGCATTTATATAAAATAAGAATAGATAATAAATCCATCTAAATCTATTATTAATTTCCCCTCTATGTTTATAAGAGAAAGCAGTATAAACAAGGTAGTAGAAAACTTAACATTTGGTAGAAAACTTTACAACATTTTCAAAAGAAACTAATTTTAAAAATTGAGTAAAAATAATTACAATAAAAAACTACAAAAAATAAATTATAAAAACTTCTAAAAAACTTGCGAAGTTTTCTACCTTTTGCGAAGTTTTCTACCATAATATATTGCGAGATAAATTATTAGCAGAATATTTATTATCCCTCCAATTTCCTCTCATATTTGCGGTGCGAGTTAAGTAGTTCTTACGGCGAGTATCGCTCTTATGGTGTGTAAAATCCTCGTAATCTAACTGACCGAAATGAACCCATTTATCGTCAGGGTCTTTAACCATATATTTCTTTTTTGGTTTTGTAGATATGAAAATAGGCACATCTTTTCCCAAATACTTATCCGCCATTTTACGCACTTGAATAGGATTAGACCATTTCCATATTTCATTAGATTTTGGAACATTTGGTATTTCAATAAGGGTCTTAATGCCGTCTCCCTTTGCTTTAAATGGAGGTAAATTAGCATCGCCTTTGATTACTTGTTTTAAACGGATTTGTTCCTTTGCTTGTTTAGGGTCTAACTCGGTTGCCGTTATAGGTGTATCATTAGAAACTCTTTTAAAAGGTCTATAAACAGGATATTCTTTACCTCCTATGTCTCCCCAGTCCTCTTGAAACCATCTATTTAATCCTCTGTCGGTTGGTTTATCACCGATATATGTTCCGCCTCGTTGTTTGTATGTTTTTACAATCCAACCGCTTTTATAAGCACTTGGTTTCCCATATATTTTGTCTGCTTCTCTTTTAACTGATTTATATAATTGCTGGTCTTCTACAATAGGCATCTTATATAATTAATAGATAATTATTTATTTTCTTCTTTTTTACTTTCTTCTTCAATACCTAATGCTAAATCTTCTTTTACTTCGCTCTCAATATCTCTAACAACCTTAATACAACATACAGAACATTCTTTACATTTTGACTTATACGCCAAAGACGCTAATTTAAGTATCATTCCGCTAATAGTTGTAATAAAAGCAACCCAAAATACCTCGCTCAACATATTACATTAACCATAGAAAATAAATACAAGTTCCACCAATACCAATCAATAGTCCTGCTAAAATATAACCGATAATTTTTGTTTGAGTTCTTACACCTTCACTCGTCCAACTATCTTTACTGACTTTAATAAGACGCTCTAAAACACTATTGCTATGCTGTTCTTGTTCGCTTTCCATCATTCTTATATTAAGTCAATACATTTGTTTTTGTAAATGTAATTAATAAATCAAAGTCAAAGTTATTAACAGCATTAGCATACCAATATAATTTCAACGCTAATGGAACTTGACCGCTTACAGCATTTAAATCTATACAATCGCTCCAAATATAATTCTCACTATGAGTAGAAGAAGCAAAATAATTAGATGGAACACCTATCGCTTTTGTAAAAGGCGTATTAGCATTAAATAGAAATGGAGAATAAGTATTAGCACCAGTATCCTCCAATTCAAAATAAATAGCAAGAAACTTATTAACTTGGTCTGCCATATTACGACAATTCAAAGCAAAATTAATGCTCCAAGTAGCGTATGCTGGATTAGTTTGAGCGTCCATTACAAAAGAAGGAAACGGAATTGATTGATTAAATACCTCTATCCAAGAACTCGCAGTAGGATAATTAATATTACCATTTGCTAAATAACTGAAACAAATAGGAAGTGTATATGTATCCATATTCGCAGATAGATTAATACTATTAAAATCAATATTTAAATGTCCGTCATCTACGAGGATTTGAGTGTTATTATTAGACCCTCCAACATCTCCCATTGTTAAATTAACACCAGCACTATTAATCTTAATATTAGCACCATTACCATCAATACTTAAAGCACCACCAAGACTTATAGAAGGAGCAACAGAACCATCTGTTAATACAACTGAATTAGTATTAGCATTAAGAGTAATAGCATTTGTAGTTGTTGGTGCGTCGTTAAGTAATAAAGTATTATTGAGTTGTAATGTAGTAGCATTTGGCGGTAATTCTACTGCTTGAAATGCTGTTTGAATTACCGCTAATCTATCTAAATCGGTAGTGTAATTTAAAACTCCGTTATTCCATCTTACTCCGCTTGGTTGTATTTCAAATGTTTTTGGAGTTGTTGTTATATCATATTCAATGGTAAGTCCTTGAACTTGTCCTGTCGCCGAACCATAGATTATTCTTCTATCACCATTCGCAGTTTCAAAAGTAATCTGTCCGTCTTTATAGAATTGTAAGTTTGTATCGCTCATTATATAATATAGTAATAGAAAATATTATTATATTATTTAATTATTTTTCTAAATTAAGTTTTTATGGTAAGGAGTTATTTGTTCCAGAACCATTAGAAAATGCGATAGAAGCACCACTCGTAGAATGGACTAAATACTCATAAGTAGAAGTATAAGTCCAACCATTAGCAGTCCCAGGGGCATCACACATCAGTTGAATATAACCAGCATCACCACCACCGCTTCCACCACTTCCATAAACGAAAAAATAACTTTGAGTTCCGTTATTAACAGCACCAGTATAATAAATAAGTTTTTTAGTAGCACCGACAACTGAACCGCTATTAGTGCTATAAAATATATTTGGACTACCTAAACTACCAATAACACCAGCAGGAGCATAATAAGGTCTAATAATTAATTCACCAGCAGTAGAAGCATAACTATTGTATTCACCACTATTAATAGTATAATTAACTTGACTTCTAACTCTTATTATTACATAATCCAAAGCACCCCAACCACTACTCCAATTAATATACGCACCTTGCGAATAACCACTTGTTCCAGTTTGATAATTTGCGAAGTTATGAAAAGTAGGAACAAATTGAGTTCCAGCACTACCATTACTAATAGCAGTAATTTTACCATTACTATCCAAAGTAATATTAGATAAAGTATAAGAACCGCTTAATGCCCCAGCACCAGTAAAGGCGGAGTTTTGAATTGTATTATCAG
>Ga0194115_10002715_pt1 | contig 20749 bp, 16 predicted proteins | sample TA2MahsurfametaG_3_FD_148656 | JGI IMG/M metagenome (GOLD analysis project Ga0194115, IMG submission 148656) | Freshwater microbial communities from Lake Tanganyika, Tanzania - TA2015002 Mahale S4 surface | ecosystem: Environmental > Aquatic > Freshwater > Lake | place: Tanzania: Lake... | reverse complement strand
AGGAGCTGGCCCACACCATCAGCGAGGTCCTCGGGTACCGCGGCGAAATCCGCCTGGACCCCACCAAGCCCGACGGCACCCCCCGCAAGCTCATGGATTCCTCCCGCATTCGCTCCCTCGGTTGGGCACCCCGCACCCCCCTCCCGGAGGGCATCGCTCTTGCCTACCAAGACTTTCTGGATCGGTATTCGATCCCAAAAAATGTCAATTAATTCTATACAATTCGGAATTTATCCGAATTAACACCGTATATTTGACAAGTGAATCCCTTATTGAACTTGAGTCGCTATGCGACCATGCCTTTGGACTCAGCCTTGCTCAAGGATTTGTTGAAAGATTACAAGAGACCTCTGGACAAGGTGGGCGAATGGGTGCATCAAGGTTATTTGTTGCAGCTTCGTCGTGGGCTTTATACCGTGGGGCCTGCGCTCAGTGGTCATCGACCGGAACCCTTTTTGGTGGCCAATCATCTCTACGGACCCTCCTATGTTTCGATGGAATCGGCGCTCTCCTTTTGGGGCTTTATCCCGGAGCAAGTGGTCGAGACCGTATCGATGTCGGCAGACCGACCGCAGACCTTTCATACCCCCTTGGGACACTTCAGCTATCATCAACTTCCCAAGCCCTATGTCTCGCTTGGAACAACGACGGTGGAGCTCTTGGAGCAACGGAATGCGATGGTGGCTACCCCCGACAAGGCGCTTTGTGACTTGGTGGTGACCACGGCCGGATTGAGGCTCCGTTCCATTCGAGCCGCCCACGCTTACCTCATGGAGGATTTGAGAATTGACGAAACCGAACTCAAGACCTTGGATATCCCCCGCATCCAAAGCTGGATTCCTTGGGCCCCCAAACCCCAAAGCCTGCAGGTCATGGTCTCTGCCCTTCAACGATTATGATCCAAGAATGGCTGGATTCCTATCAGCCGACCACCCGCAACGAAACAGAGCAAGCGCTCCGTGAACTGATGCAATCGGTGGCCTTGGCGGGCTTGCATCGAGGAAAATTTTTTGAGCAGGCTGCTTTTTACGGGGGTACAGCGTTGAGGATTTTTCATGGATTGGATCGTTTCTCCGAGGACTTGGATTTTACCCTGATGACAGAGCAGTCGGATTTTGACCTTGCCCCGTACATGGATTCGGTGCAGCACGAGTTTGAAAGCCTGGGCTTAAACGTCGCTATTCAAATCAAGGCCAAGTCCAAAAGTTCCAAAGTGGATTCTGCTTTTCTCAAAAGCGATACCCTGCTTGATTCCTTAACCGGTCCCTTGCCAAGCATCAAGATCAAGATCGAAGTGGATAAGGAGCCTCCAACGGATTTGTTAACCGAGCAAATGCTGTTGTTACGGCCCTATTCGCTTTATATACGTTGCCTTTCGTTGCCTCATTTGTTTGCGGGCAAAGTGCATGCCTTGCTATTCAGGGATTGGGGATCAAGGGTCAAAGGAAGGGATTGGTATGATTTGGAATGGTTTGTTCAAAGAAATGTTAAACTCCAAACCCAACAGGTGGGTTACCGCGCCCACAAGAGCGGCGATTGGATTTCTTCAAGCATAAGTATGGACGAAATTCGAGAACTTTTGTTGAGCAAGGCGGATACGTTGGCAATGGATCGCGTGATCGAAGATGTCGTTCGTTTTGTGAAAGACCCCTCTCGTTTTCAAATTTGGTCCGCCGATTATTTCAAACAATTGATTCACAAAATCCAACCCGTTGAGTAATCGCCCGGTCAAAGTTTTGTTGGTGGGATTTGGGCGTATGGGCCAGCAGCATGCCCGTTTGCTGGGGCGGTTCAACGGCTCGGTACGCTTGGTGGGGATTGTGGATCCCTACACAGACTTGACCTTGTTGGGTCAGGAATTCTCGGGCATACCGTTCTACCTATCCTGCAAGGATTGGAAAGATTCGGGGAATTCGGCGGATTTGATGTTGATCGCCAGCCCCAATGCCTGGCACCCCACCCATCTGGGTTATGCGATGGATATGCGCATGCCGGCCTTGGTCGAGAAACCGCTCTGCAACCGTACCGAAATCGCGGATGCTTTGATCGCGCGTTCGGAAGCCGAGGGGATCCCGTGTTGGGTCATGATGCAGGCTCGTTGGAATCCCACCCTACGCCACCTCAAGGACTTGGTGGACGGCGGAGAACTGGGCGAATTGCTCCATATCGATATTCAATGTTATTGGAACCGGGACCAAGGGTATTACCGCCCCGGCGGCTGGCAAGGCCATGCTGAACTGGACGGGGGCACCCTCTACACCCAGTTTTCGCATGTGGTGGATGCGGTGCAATGGATCTTTGGCCCATGGGCGGAGGTGCAGGCCCGTTTGCACAACCGCACCCATGCCTCCATGCACCAACTGGACGATGGGGGTTGCTTGACCTTCACGGTGGACGGGGGATTGCGGACCGACGGCACCCCTTCTGAACCCGCCTTGGGCAGCATGGTGTACAGCACCTCGGCTTACGGCGGTAACTTGGACCAATCCATCACGGTGCTGGGCTCCCTGGGCGCCGTTCGAATCAGCGGACAATACATGAACCAATTCTACTGGTACAAGGTCCAAGGCCGGGACAAGCCGCCCATACTCCCCACCGCGGGGCCGGATGAACATCGCCTGGCTCTGTGGCGGCAAGTCATTGCCACCCTCCAAACCGGTAAGGGCACGCAGGGTTTGGTGGGCCTCCGAGAGGCCCGTTCGGTGATCGCTTTGATCGAAGATCTGTACGCCAACGCCCAACGAGGGGCTCATACGATGACCCACCTGGAATCAGCCAAGGACTATACGCCTCCAACCCTTCCCAAGCTAACGCATTGATGAGCGCGACCATGGATTATCGTCGCAAGGACGAAGCCTACTTCACCAACACCCGACGGGATATCCAAGGGTTGTTGCCTGCGCGGTCATCGTCCGATGGGAGGATTCGCGTTTTGGAATTGGGCTGTGGGGACGGGGCCACCTTGCATTGGCTCAAGGAGTCCGGTTATGCGGACGAGACCTGGGGCATCGAATTGCGGGATGACATGGCGCAGCGGGCCGCGGAGCAGGTGGACCGTATTTGGTCCGGGGATGCGTTGACCCGCCTAGCGGAAATTCCATCGGGGTCGCTCCAAGGTATTCTGTGTTTGGATGTCTTGGAGCATATGCAGGACCCCTGGGCGGTGGTCGATACCCTGGCCGAAAAATTGGTGCCGGGGGGATGGATCATCGCAAGCATTCCCAACTTGCGCAGGCTTCCAGTGTTATGGAACCTGGGAGTCCGGGGGCGTTTTGAATACGCCGATCGCGGGATCATGGACCGCACCCACCTGCGCTTCTTCACCCGAAGCACCGCCGTTTCGTTGATGCACCGCAAGCCGATGCAGGTGGACCTTGTGACCGAAACCCCCCATGCCCCCAGGTCTTTCTCTGCCTGGTGGAACCGATTCACGATGGGCCTGGCCCGCGATTTGGTGGCGGAACAATACCTGGTCCGTGCCGTGAAATCCAGAACATTAGGCGTAATAGCCTTGATAGGGATGATGTTATGCGGTTATACCCGTCCGGCCCAAGCCCAGAGCATGCCGGTTGGGACCGTTTTCTGGGAGGATGCGTTGCGAAGGGGTCAACTCTTGGGCCGCTTGGATAGCAATGTATCCTTCATGCTGCGGCCGGTGGACCCTGCTGCGGCCATGGGCCTTGACCAAGGTTGGGGCTACGATTCCCTGTGGGCCCCGGCCAACCCTGTGCGGCCCTTGCCGGAACTCAACCGTAGGGACACCTTGCGCTGGCGGCGTTGGCATCTTCCGATGGCCCTTCGTTTGCTTCCCCTCCAAACCCATAGCCGGCGCAATGGTCACCATCCCTATGGTTGGAACGACGGCCCGATGGTCCCCGCCCGTGGGCTCCAAACCATGCTGAGTGCAGGAATTTATGCCCAAGTGGGCCCACTGGAAATGCAGTTCCAGCCCGAAATGGTCTATGCCCAGAACAAAACCTTCATCAATCCCCCATTCCGGGCGAGGGATATTGATATGCCCGAGCGCATGGGCAATGAACCGTTCAGCGCCTCCTTTCCGGGGCAGTCTTTTGTGAAGCTTCGCTTGGGTGCCCTCTCCGCGGGTTGGTCTTCCGAGAACCGTTGGTGGGGGCCAGGCCTTCAAAATGCCTTGATCCTGTCCAACAATGCCCCGGGTCTATCCCACGGGGTCATTCATACCAACCGCCCGCTACGCAGCCGTTACGGCACCTTCGAAGGGGCCATGATATTCGGCAACCTCCAATACTCCGGTTATGCCGGCTACAGCCTCCGCTATCCCGCCGGGACCTGGCCGCCGCGTGCCCCCGATCTCAAGCCCGATACCCTGCGCGGTAACGGAACCCACAGCTACATCAACGCCATGCAAATCGTGTGGCAACCTTCCTTGCTCCCGGGTTTGTTCCTGGGTGTGAATCGGGTGGTGCAGGTCAAAGGCAATCCTGCCAGCCCGTTGTCGTACCTCAAGATTCTCTATGTGGACGAATTGGGGGCGGCGACCACGGCATCGGAACGAGCCTACAACCGAAACCAAATCATAGGGGTCAATTTGCGTTACCTTTTCCGACCTGCTCATGCCGAGGTTTATGTAGAATTGGCCAGGGAAGACCATTGGTGGGATTTGGAGGATTTGATGACCAGGCCCTTGGCGACCACGGTGTGGATGGGCGGCCTGCGCAAGCTCTATCCCCTGCCCGGCAAGGACCGTTGGATCCAAATCATGGGCGAGACCACCCGGCTGCAAGCCCCTTTGGACAATTACATCCAACCCGGCAAGATCACGTACAGCTTCTATACCCACGGCAACAAAGTGGGTTGGACCCATCGGGGGCAGGTGATGGGGGCCGGCATAGGCCCCGGGAGCAACATGACCACCTTGGGCATGACCTACGGGAACGGCCGCGATACCTGGGGCCTTCATTACGAGCGGGTGGTGTACAACGAGGATTTGTTTTATTCGACCATTGATTACCTAAGCCTCCTGGGGGCCAACGCGCCCAATCCCTTCTTCAAAGATTTTAGCAAACATTTCGTGGACTGGGGCTTAATCCTTAGCCATCAAACCACGTACCAACGTTTGAATGTGGGGTACCGCCTTCATTTGCTGAGAACCTACAATTTCCAATGGAATTACGAGCCTCTCGCCTTGCAGGGGCCTTTTCGCTTTCCGGGGGTCAATGCATGGTCCCTCAATCTGGAGGTCCAAACGGCGTACCGCTTTTGATTTTGCCCTTAATTCGATTTTATACCCTTAATTTCGTGCGCAATGATGTCGGCTGAGCCTTCCCAACCCTACCGCGGCGTAGCGTACCTGAACAGCGGGTACCGCAGGGGGCTTGATGTAGTGATAAGTTTGGTGTTATTGGTTCCTGTGCATGCTGTGCTGGCCCTGGCTTGGTTGGCGGCAAGATTGCGGGGCCAAACTTCGTTCTTGTATATCCAAGAGCGTATCGGCCGCGGTGGCCATCCCTTCAGGATCTACAAGGTGAGGACCATCCGCGCCAATCACCCCTCGGTCCAAACGTTCACCCATTCGCCAAACGATTTGTTACCGTTGGGGGCCTTCTTACGCCGTTGGCATGTGGATGAATTGCCTCAAATCTGGAATGTGTTGAGAGGGGAGATGAGCTGGATCGGCCCACGCCCGGAGGTTCCCTTCCATTACCACCAATGTGCTCAAACCTTGATGGGGTACGAAGACCGTCAGCTCGTGTTGCCCGGCATCACCGGCTGGGCCCAAATTCAGAATCCCAACGCGACCGCCGAAGACAACGAGGCCAAACTCCCCCACGATCTCCATTATCTGCAATACGCCTCGCTGCGATTGGATGCCTTCATCCTGCTCCGCACCCTCAAAATTTACTATCAACCATGACCAATCTCTGGATCCTCCCCCAACGTCATCGAATATTCCTATCCTTGGGGTTGTTCATGGCCCTTCATTGGGTCATGGCGTCGGAACTGCATGCGCAGGATTTTTTCTACCGCAAAAGCTTGACTAATCTGCGCATTGATCAACTTAGCCAAGATCAAGTCATTTCTTTCCAGCGCTATGTGCAGGCCAAGGGCATGAGCGAAACAGAAGCTTCCAATTACCTGTTGCAGAAGGGACTATCCCGCGCCGAAGTGGACAAATTGCGCAAACGATCCGGAGGCTTGAGCAATACCAGTGCGGGTTCGGTGGCTGGGAATTTCGAGATGATGGACCAGTACTTCAAGCTCAGGGATTCTTTGCAAGCCCTCGCAGTGGACACGGGCTACCCCAAAGTCGTGAAGGACCATGCACTAATCCGGGCCAAACAAGTTCCGGATTCGGTGATCTTCGGCTCGGAATTGTTTGCAGGGGCCAGGCTCCGCTTCAATTTGGAGGGGCAGATGGTCCCGCCCTTGGATTATCGGGTCGGACCAGGAGATGTGTTAAGCATTTTGATTTACGGATTTCAGGAAGCCAGTTTTGAACTCAAGGTCCAGGCAAACGGCAAAATCACCATGCCCTACGCGGGCCTGATCACAGTCGCAGGACTGACCTTGGATCAAGTTTCCGAAAAGCTCAAACAAAATCTCCAGACCAACGGATACAGCAAATTAGCTACAGGGCAGACCAAACTCCATGTGGGCATGGCGGACTTTCGTCAAATTCAGGTGACCATGGTGGGTTCCACCCAACCCGGGAATTTCATGGTTCCCTCGGTGGCCAAATTGTTTCACGTCATGCATGTGGCGGGCGGTCCTTCCACCCGTTCAACGTACCGTAATGTGGAACTGTGGCGCAACGGGAAATTGTTGACGACGGTGGATTTATACAAATTGTTAAGCGGTGGTGACTTTGAGGGCAATATCAATCTTCAGGATCATGATGTGGTTTATTTTCCCCCTTACTTTCGAAGGATCATGGTTCGAGGAGAAATCCGCAGACCTGCTCTGTTCGAGACCAAGGTTGGTGAGAAGTTCCGCGACATCCTTGCCCACGCCGGAGGCTTCACGGCTTTTGCGTATACCAAACGTGTTTGGGTCGAGAGGGTGATGGACGGTGAAATGCGATATCTCACCTTCGAAGGGGATAGCCTGTTGGGTTTTGAGCCTCAAGACGGGGATATCATTACCGTTCAATCGGTTTCTGAAAAGAAGAAGGGGTTGATTCAGCTATCAGGTGCCGTCAAGAGGCCGGGTGACTATGCCCATTATTCGGGAATGAGGCTCAGTCATTTGTTATTGCAAGCTGAAGCCCTGGAGCCAACGGCTATTTTAAGCAGAGCCATGATTGTGCACAGGACCCCAGATGGCATTCGTCGGCATCAACATTTTGATTTAGATTCGGTTAAGACAGGTTTGCTTGATCCAGATTTATTGGATGGGGATTCGGTGATTGTGGGCTCCGTCATTGATTTCTACCCCCGATTGCCGGTGCGCGTGATGGGAGAGGTACACAAAGAAATTAGCATCCCATGGGGCCCTGGGATGACTGCCCAGGATGCGGTATTCATGGCAGGTGGATTCAAACCGGGTTTCGCCGTGGATCAATGGATCAAGATAGCCAGACGTGTTGAACTAGATTCACTGGATGGCCAATGGGAAATTGCCAAGGTCATCCGAGAGGCCACCGATTCCTTGTTAATGGTACGTGCCTCGGAAACCTTGCTCGAAGAAGGAGACGTCGTCATGGTGTATCGAGATCCAACGTACCTTCCTTTGGCGATGGTTCGGGTAGAGGGTTCCTTCAATTCTCCTGGTTTGTTTCCTGTGCGGACCAAATCCGAAAAGATCAAGGATTTGATAGGCAGAGCAGGGGGGTTCAACGCTTTTGCGGACCAACGCTCTTTGATATTGATTCGCAAACATGAAATTCAGATGGTCGATTTTCAAGAGGTTTCAAGAGGTACCGACGCCATCGACAACTCTGCCATGGAAAGCTCGGAAAAGGGCCGCGTTGTTCATACCGACACCATTGCCTTGGATTGGAATATCCTTAATTCCGGGGGAAAGAAAGGTAATTTCCTGCTTAAAGATGGTGACCGCCTGGTGGTTGACGAGAAATCTGAAATTGTACTGGTCCAGGGGTCGGTCAACAGCCAGGTGATGTTGAACTACGGAGGGCATCGAATGCGTACCTATTTGGCCGGGGCCGGAGGTTTGAGCGAGTCAGGCGATCCATCTCGAATATATGTGCGAAGGACGAACGGCAAAATGGCCTCCACCAAACATGTGTTAGGAATCATAACCCGTTACCCCAAAGTGTACCCAGGTGATATGGTGGTGGTCCCTATCAAGGCCCCCAACGATGACCAAGACCAAGGGTTTGACAGCGGGAAATGGATGGCGATCTCAAGCGTCTTGATGTCCATGGCCACCATGGCCACCGTGGTCATCAACAGCTTCAAATAGTTCGGGTTAACGAACTTGTTTGCTCCGAACGGTACCCCATCGGCGATTGAATTCAGGCACTGCCCAACCCAGCATGCCCAAGTTAGGATGCACATAGAATTCAGTCAAACGGCCTTGCTCGAAAGGATCCTCTTCGACCACCATGCGCCGGACATCGGACCATTCGGTTGAATCCGAGGTCCGCAAGGGGCCTATCGATTCCAACCGCATAAAGGGTCCTCCTAAGGCCCCGGATTGGATGGGCCAAGAACTCCCCACAAATTCAGGAAAATAATAGAAACGCGTTCGGGACCGTACGCTGTTGTTGCTGTTCAGCACAACCTTGGTTGCCGAATAGCAAGGCAATCCGTTCTCGTTATCGAAGCAATACGGACCGCCTTCCACCTCGATAAGGTAATTGTAACCGTAGAACAGGGATCGATATTGCACCGTCAAACGCTCCCTGAAATTCAGGGTGTCGCGAGAGCCAGGGTGCAACACCACCAGCGTGTCCATTTTGCGACTGGTAACATAGACCGAATCCACAAAGCTGGTCCCGGGTAAAGTAAGAATCCAGTAGGACCCCGGTTTGAAATCAAACATGTTGCGCAGGGGCGCAGGAATCCAAAGGTTGGGCTGTGGCTCAACCTTTTGTTTTTGGCAGGAATTCCCCCCCACCGTGAGGGCCATCAACCCTGCCATCGCAAGGGGACGCAGGGTATGCAAGGCCTTAGAAATCATGATAAAAATTATCGAGCCTGGTGAGGAGGGTGAGGTTGAACCCTAGGCTGCGCTGACCGTACAGATCCTGAGCCCAGGCGTTGGTGGACTGCCGATATCGCCACCATGTGGTGAGTTGAAGACGCAATCCGGTAAGGGGATCCAAGAGCCTTGAAAGGCTCAGCTCGCCTTGTTGAAGTCGAACAGGGACCCCGTTAAGCAACGGGTAGGATCCTGAGGGATCCGCGCCATTCCAATAGGAGGCATGAATATTGTTTCCGGTGTTAAGACCCGTAGAATCCGATAGTCCTTGTTGAGCAATCAGATGCCGCAGGGTGAGGGACCATGGCCCGCGGAACCAGGCGATGGAACCCAGGGCTTCCACAAAATTTGCCCCCATGGGATGGGCCAAGGCGGAATTTTGGTGGGCATAATTGGTAGCACCGGACCAATGCGCGTAGGTGAAGGGTCTTGCTCCGTTGACTTCGGCTTGCCATCGTAAACCTTGGCCAACGACCGATGTCCAACCCCGAATTCCGGCCTGAAAGGCAAATTTATTGGCCCAGGTCGGGTTGCCTTGTAACAAATCTTTCATTCTAAGCTCATCCAATACCGCCTGGGCATAGATTTGTTGGCGGCCCCAACGGTATCCGGTGTTGATGCCGACAAGCGCATTTCCGTCCGATCCGTTCGCAAATTGCATCGGAATCATGAAGAGCAGTGGATTGAGGTAATTCCAATCGATGCCGCGGTGGCCTAAAGTATCCTGTGCAGGCCATACAATGGCCTGAAACAAACCAACTTGCAGACCGGGAGCCAGGTTCCAATCCAAATAACTCATGCTGCAATACTTCTGCCGGTAGCCTTCACTCCCCCAAATGCGTTGGCCCAATGGCAATATCCTGGGCGAGCTGTAATCCAACATGCGGGCAATGGTGTACTGGTATAAGATAGGGCCACTTTGGGCCTGCAATCGCAAATGCGTATAAGCCGGAGCAAAGTCTGAGAGGAGCATGGATCGGTAACCGTATCCAATAAAATTCTTGCCGTGCCCCCATTGAACCTGCAAGTGAGGATGAATCTGCCACGACAACATGGCTTGGCTGCTGTACAAGTCCCAAACCCGGCCTCCGCTGTCCTGACCAATGGTGCGGGCCAAACCCAAACCGGGAGCAATGCTGTCCTGACGAATGGATTGGTGGAGATAGAGCGGGTACACCGTGTTGTGCAGGCCCAATGAACTCTGGAAGCGCAAGCGATTTCCCAAGAAGCCCAAGAGCTGCAGGCCCCTGCTGTTCTGACGAGTGGTCGCCGAGGAAGCGCTTTCGGATCCCAGGCCCAAGTTCAGCAACGGATCCAAGCGCAGGCCGGATTGCTTCCCTTCCGAAACATAACTCCAAAGCGATCGATTCGATAGGGAAGGCCAAGCCCAGGTGCCGTAGGTTCTCCCGCTGTCCACCGCTCGATAACCCCGCAATTCTTGCGGCATATGCTGAGCATTCCAAGGTTTGATCGAGGAATGAAAGGGGCTCTTGGGGTCCAGCAACGAGGGCCACAAAGCGCTTTCGCCCAGGTGATCCATGTTTTGGACAGCCAGGCTGTCCCAGGTCGTTTGACCCTGTGCCATCAGCCATGGACCGGTGGCCGCCAAGCATAGCCACCACCAACGCAACGAAATGAAGGAAAAACCTGCCATAAGACCTTGATCAAATTTAGGTTTTTCTAACGAAATTTGAGCAATATGCCCGACATTTTCGTTCGTTATGTCTTTGCCTGAGTTGCCGGAGATTGGCTGGGTCATCCATGACCGCAGCGGCAAGGTGGCCAGTCGCTGCAGAGTATGGTCCCAGCGATGCGGATTTTCAGAACATCAAATTTATGTTATTAACAATTTTGATGGGTGTTTAGCCGAGGGAGAAATTCCCGGGAATAACGCCGCCTATGAGTTTAGCGGGTATGTACAGGCTTTGGACTTGATGCAAGGCCATGGGCCTTTTGTTTTGGTTAACGATTCTTTGTTTCGTCATCATTGGAGTAATTCCTGGAGAATCATGCTTCAACATTTATTAAAAGATTCCGAGCGGTCTATGCTTCAGGGAAGCATGCTAGGGGATCTCCGAAGGGAGTCCATCGAATTTCCCGAAAAGCCCCTAACCTATTGGGCTTCATGGATTTTGTTCATGCCGGATCGGACGGCTCTTCATCGATTACGCGCGGCCTTGGACCGTGTTAACCGTGCGGATTGGATACCCTCAAGCCCCGCTTATGACGCTTATATAGAACAATGGTTGCAAAGGCCTTGGTGGCGTGGCGGTTGGCAAGGTCATCCAACTCCTGCTGCAATACAGCGCAAAAAAATCAGCATTCGACGGGAACATGAATTATCCCGAATCCTCTTGCAAGAACAAGGCCTTCCGGCCCTTGCCTTGGGGTATCGCCAACCCGTTCGGCACCGCATAACCCGCTGGGTGGATAGAGCCCTAGCTCGTTATGCGGCTATCATGCGCCTCACCAATTCACATAAGAACAACGGATAGCCATGAAGACCGAAGATCTTGCCTATTCGGAAACTGCCGAATCTTCAGATTTCTTCGCGAAAGCGGTGGGCCTGCTGCAGCGTTGGATGGCCCCGCTCATTTTTCTGCCCAATGTAATGCCGCTCAAGTTCTTGTTCAATACCGAGATCTTCCCATGGGCTTTCTTGTACGGATCCCGCAGGAATTTGGCGGTGAACAAAAGGTTTTTGGTCTGGGTTGCCTACCTATTCCTAGGTTTGATGTTGTGGGCGCCCCCTGTCAAAAGTTATTTAGTCCCCCTGAGGGCGATGATGGCTTTGCTCAACGCCTGCCTTTTGTACTGGTGGACCTTTCGCTGCGAGGATCAAGAACTGCAACGCATCGACAAAGCTTTTCGTTGGGTCTTTGGGCTTACGCTGGGAGTGGGCCTGCTCCAAAATTTCTATTTGTTCCCTGCTTTTTTGACAGGTCCCGTGAAGCTTTTTATCGACCGATTTGAGCCGGTACCGTTGGGGGCAGGCCGCGGGGTAACCTCCCTGTTTGCAGAGCCATCGTATGCGAGCATTGATATGCATTATTTTTTTGCATACTACCTGATGATTAATCGAATATCTCATCAATCGCGCAGGGGGTTGGTATTGATTGCAGGACTAATATTGTTTGACATCTTCGTAATCCGTTCCATCACGGGCACCATCATGGTTTCGATTTATTTGATGAGCTTTCTGCGAAGGAAAACCTTGCTTCAAGGACTTGGAATTGGCATCGTATTGGTTACAGCAACCTTTTATATTGCCCGAGAAATGAACACTCTTCCTCGATCAGTGGAGGTTGCTTATGATTTTGTAGTTAACCAGGAGTACAAGGATCCCTTACCGATCTTATTGGAACAGAGCGGATTTCGTTTTATTAGCATTTGGTCTGCTTACCGTTATGGAATCTTGAATCCGCTGGGATCGGGTGTAGGGGGTTGGCCGGATGCGAGCGTAGAAGCCATGGATGCGCTTGGTGTTCCGGCTTCGGCGTTGAGTTTCTTTTTTGAATTATCGGGAGGTGATTATTATGGGGTAAGGCCGACTTCGTTTGTGGCCGGTTTAATGTTGGAAAGCGGGATTGTTGGGGTAATTCTGTTCCTTTGGGCTTTTGGGAAGTATTTCACCGACCGTCGTTTGTACAGCGACGCTCATGGGCGCTCCATTGCAGTGCTGTTTTGGTTTAATTTGTTGATGCTAGGCACGATCGGTGATCCTATTCCGTTTATAATTTTTGGTTTGTGTTATAAACGGCTTTGTCCGCCAGAATTGAAGGAGCCCAGCGTCGAAGACCTCTCCGCGGTATGAACCCTTTGATCAGTATTGTGATGCCGGTTTATGATACCGGGGCGTATTTGGGGGAGGCCCTGCAGGGGATCCTGCAACAGGATTATCCGACTTGGGAATTGCTGATCATCTTGGACGGTGGCCCCGAAGCAGAACAGGCCGCTTGGTGGCAATCCTCCTTCCCGGATTCACGGATCCGTTGGCTGATTAGCTCACGAAACCGGGGCCTGACCCGTTCGCGTAATCTAGGCATACGTTGCGCCAAAGGTCCCTGGTTAGCCTTCTGTGATTCGGACGATGTATGGCGTCCTGATAAGTTGTCGGCTCAATGGAAGGAGGCCCAGCGTGGGGGGTACAATGTGTTGGGAACAGGTTTTGCTTTTATGCGTCAGCTTTCAACGGCAGACCCGGACAACGCCGGTCGCTATTTGTTAAAAAGAGCGATCTTGCCCTCCACCTTGAATTATGCTACACTACGGGCGACCAATGCCCTTCCCATGAGTTCAGCGATGTACCATGCCGAAGGTCTGGGCAAGTACTATTTTCAGAATGCGGGCAGCCCCGATTTGATTCACGAGGACTATGCCTATTGGTTGAACTTATTTGCAAATCCTAAGGTCAAATCCACGCTCTTGCACCTACCCCTGCTTGGAATTCGCCTGCGTTCTCAATCACGTTCCTCCAACAAGCCCAAAGCCATGCGTGCTCATGCGGCTATTCTTGGTGAACATCTGGGGCCAGGGCTGTGGAGTCGCCTACGCGTCTTGGCTTATTTGATGCAGTATAGTTACTGGGCAATTCGTAAACGTTCCGGCCCGTGGCGTCCTTCCCATGAATTTGATTGGCATCGATGAACAAGGGGGATTTGATCAACATCATCATCGCCTATTACCCTGAACGAGAAGCGCTTTCGGGATGGGCCCTGGCGGCGCAACAAGGGGCGCCTCTTCGGATATGGGATAACACGCCAGGTGGATGCCGATTCAAGGATGAATTTCCCATCTTAGTATTCCAAGGCAAAGGGGTGAACCTGGGGGTGGGACCCGCCCTACGCCTATTATTGAATGATCTGCTCGAAGAAGGCCTTTGGGACAAAGCCTTGTATTGGGATCAAGATGCGCAGTGGACTTACGCGACCTACCAATGGGCCCTCGTCTTGCACCGAAAATTCGATAACGATTTGAGTGCAAATAACAAAATGCTGCTTAGTCTGCAAGCCGGAGCTGACGGGGAGACTTTTCCTCCAGGGCTTGTCCCAACTCGCCTCATGATGAACAACGGCATGGTATTTCCGGTAGGTCAGGGTGCGTCCTTGCTAAGTTCTTTCACGCCTTACTTTATGGAATGCACAGACTACCAAATATGTTACAGGGCCAGCCTCCAAAACTGGACCTTGGTGACGGCTTATGGTTGTCCCGAATTGAAGCATGATCCTACCCAGCCCAGCTTGGTTTGGTCCAACGGATCCAAAACCTATCGCCAAAGGATCTACCCTAAGGGTAGGAGTCCACAATTTCTCCTAAATTTGGCCGCATTGGCCTTGAATGCCCTAACTCGTCGAAATCTCCCATATTTGAGGATATTTTTGAGAAATATTCTAACCCACATCGCCTACAGAACCTGGTTTAATGCTCTATGGCACCTTCGACCCTCAGGTCGCCGAACCCCAAACACGGAATTATGACAAATACCGATAGTAACATGTCCCAAGTCAACGACGAGATCCGAATGGACACTTTGGGTCAATGGTTTCGATACGCGTTGGTGTTTATATTCCGAAATCTGTTATGGGTCTTTTTAGGGGTGATGCTGGGTGCAGGGATTGGTTGGATTGTTTCGATGGCATGGCCTAACCGCGACTATGTTGCGAGCTATATTATTTCGGCCGAAGAGAAAAATTCATCGGCCTGGGAGAATTTGCTCGCTCAGTTTGGTATGGATGTCAGCGGGAACAATCCTGCCAATGTTTTTCAAGGTGAAAGTTTGGTCAAGCTTTTCTCAACCCGTAATTTAATCGAGAAGGCCTTGGTCACACCGACTCAATTGCCTTCGGGGGATACCGTTTATTTGGGCGATTATTTCTTCGTCCGCTCCAAGGCCAACCTTTTAAAGGAATTCGAAGGATTCCGTTTCGCCAAAGGTGATTCAGGGATCCTAAGAGGTTACAGCGCCTTGCAGGATAGCGCGTTATGGCTAACCTACCGCTATGTGCTGAAGGATGTGGTTGATGCATCGAGGCCAGACAAGAAATTAACCTTCATCCAGGTATCATGCCATGATCGCAACGATACCATGGCCATGGTGATGGCAGGTAAATTAATTCAAACTGTTTCGTCTTTCTATACCGATAATCTCACCTACAAAGCCCGCAAGAATCTGGACGTCCTGCAGGAGGAACTTGATTCGGTCAAAAGGGAATTAAACAAAAACATGTATCAATCCTCCATGCTCAACGATGAGGATGTCAACGCTACACGTCAGGTTTTGCGGGTGGATCAAAATCGCAAGCTCATCGATTTGCAAATTTCAATGACCTTGTTTGGAGAATTGACCAAGAATATTCAATTGGCAGAAATTTCTCTTCGCAAGGAAACCCCTTTAATCCAAATCATCGATTCTCCTCGCCTGCCCTTGGAGCATGTTGGATTAAATCCTCGATGGTACTGGGCCCTTGGAGCTGGCATAGGCGGTATATTGGTCATGCTCTTCATGATGTACCGCAGAAAGGACAGCATCAATGTGCACTAAGCCAATCGGGACCGCGTCCTAAGTCCACCACCAAGGGGACGAGGAGCTGGGCGGCGCCGGTCATTTCGCGGCGGACCAAATCGGCGAGGACGGCTTCTTCGCCGGGGGTCTGGTCCAGCACCAATTCATCGTGAACCTGTAACAACAATTTGGATCGAAGGCCTTGGTCACGCAGGCCTTGGTCCAATCGGATCATCGCCACCTTGATGAGATCGGCGGCCGAACCTTGAATCGGCGCATTGATCGCGTTGCGTTCCGCAAAGGCCCGAACGGCCGCGTTATTGGATTGCAAATCCCGCAGGTAACGACGCCGACCCATGAGGGTCTCGGCATAGCCTTTGGAACGGGCTTCCGCAACACATTCCTGCATATAGGCCTGGACGCCGGGGTATATCCCAAAGTACTGTTTGATCAGGTCGGCGGCCTCGCCCCGACCCACCCCCAGTCGCTGGCTCAAACCAAAGGCTGATATCCCGTAGATGATCCCAAAATTGACCATTTTGGCTTTGCGGCGCATTTCGGGGGTTACCCGATCAGGGGGGATGCGGTACACCCTGGCAGCGGTCGCGGCATGAATATCCAAACCCGACCCAAAATCCTCCAGCATTTGGGGATCGCGGCTCATATGGGCCATCAGGCGCAATTCGATCTGGGAATAATCCGCCGATAACAATACCCAACCTTCCTCTTCCCTGGCCACAAAGGCTTTGCGAATTTCACGGCCTTTGGGGGTTCGGATGGGGATGTTTTGGAGATTGGGGTTTTGGCTGCTGAGGCGACCGGTGGCCGTCACATGTTGATGGTACGAGGTATGAATCCGTCCGCTCCAGGGCCGAATCAATTCGGGCAGGGCTTCGGCGTAGGTGGAGCGTAGTTTGAGGGCTTCGCGGTATTCCAGGACTTGGGCCACGATGGGGGATTGAAATTCCAAAGCGCTGAGTACTTCTTCGTCGGTTTTGTATTGACCGGTTTTGGTTTTTTTGGCTTTGGGATCCAGGCGGAGTTTCTCGAAGAGAATTTCGCCGAGTTGCTTGGGAGAAGCAATGTTAAAGGGCTGACCAGCGAGTTGATGGATGGATTTTTCGAGGCGTTGAAGGTCGCCTTCCAGCGAAGCCGAAAATTCACGCAGGACTTTCGTATCCAATCGGATGCCTTCCCGTTCCATGGCGGCTAGCACCGGTACCAACCGGCATTCTACATTCACAAACAAATCTTTTTGCCCTAATTTTTCGAGTTCGGGCTCCAAAACCGCATACAACAAGCGGGTGATATCGGCGTCTTCAGCAGCGTAAACAGCCAGCACCTCGTTGGGAACATCGCGCATGCTTTTTTGAGGCGTTTTGTTACCCTTGCTTTCTTTGATCCCGATTAAATCTTCGATGGGAATGGGTCGGTAATGTAGGTATTGTTCGGATAACAAATCCAAACCGTGTTTGCCATCCGGGTCCAGCAGGTAGTGGGCGAGCATCGTATCCCGCAGGGAACATTGGGGGTACAGCCCGTAACCGGCTAGGACCTGTAGGTCAAATTTGAGGTTGTGTCCGATCAGCGTCCGAGACCGGTCGCAGAGTAAGGGCCTTAAAAGTTCCAGCCATTCTTGGCAGGCGGTTCGTTCATCGGGGAGCCGGACAAAGACCGCGCGGTGGTCTTCCCAGGCCACCGAGAATCCGACCATACCGGCTTCGAGGGGGTCCAATCCATCGGTTTCGGTATCCAAAGCCCAGGTTTTTTGGCTTTCCAGGGTCGAGAGCAGTTGTCGGTATTCGGTTTCGGTTTGGATCAGGGTGTAGGTTTTGCCCCCGTCGGCGTAGGTGTGGACCGCATGGGCGGTAGGTGTCGCCCCAAAGAGGTCGGGGCTTATCGCTGTCCGCGTGTTTATCGCTTCCCCTGTGGAGGCGACAGAACTTGGGTCGCTGGGAGTCGAGGCGCTGGGAGAGACCGCCACCGTGGTGTGGGATTCGAATCCCGGGGGGACAAAGGCGGTGGGGTTGTCCAAGACACGGCGGGTCAAGGTTCGGAATTCCATTTCCTCAAAGAGTTTGGTGAGCGCTTCCCGGTTGTAGGGTTCCCATAACAAATGATCGGGTTCAAAGGCAATCGGTACCGCGGTATCAATCGTCGCTAATCGCCGGCTTAACAACGCTTGATCACGAAAGCCTTCGAGGTTATCGCGGAGCTTGCCTTTGAGTTCCGATGTTCGTAACAACAATTCATCCATGGAGCCGTATTCGGCGATGAGTTTTTTGGCGGTTTTTTCGCCGACGCCCGGAACCCCTGGAATGTTATCGGAGGCATCCCCCCAAAGTCCCAATATATCAATGACTTGGGAAGGTCTTTGGATTTCCCATTTGGCGCAGATTTCGTCCACCCCCAGGATTTCGATGCCTTGCCCCGAACGAGCGGGTTTGTAGATATGCACAAAGGGTCGGACTAATTGCCCAAAGTCTTTGTCGGGACTGACCATGAACACCTCAAAGCCGGCATCCGCTCCCTGATGGGCCAGGGTTCCAATGATATCATCGGCCTCAAAGCCCGGTAATCGTAAAATCGGAATCCGAAATGCTTCGATCAGCCGGTCGATGTAGGGCAGGGAGGCGGCTAGGTCTTCGGGCATAGCATCGCGTTGGGCTTTGTAGGCTTCGAACTCGAGGTGCCGAAAGGTGGGTTCGGCCGTATCAAAGGCCACGCCGATATGGTGGGGGCGTTCCTTTTGTAGCAAATCCAGAAGCGCCAAAGCAAAGCCAAAGGCAGCGCTGGTGTTGAGGCCCTTGGAATTGTAGCGGGGGTTTTGGGCAAAGGCAAAGTAGGCCCGAAAAATGAGGGCCATGGCATCGAGCAAAAAAAGCCGGGGACGCGGATTCGGATGGGTCATGGCTTTAAAAGTACGGAGGGGGAAGGCATAACTTTGGGGGTTATGAACGATACCAACCCTACTCCCGGCTTTCGCATCGAAAAAGACACTATGGGCCAAGTCCAGGTCCCGGCGGACCGTTATTGGGGCGCCCAGACGGAGCGCTCTCGCAATAATTTCAAAATTGGTCCCGAGGCCAGCATGCCGCTGGAAATCATCCACGCCTTTGGGATTCTCAAAAAGGCGGCCGCCTACGCCAATCACGAATTGGGGGTTTTGGAGGCTGACAAGCGGGATGCCATTGCCGAAGTCTGCGATGAAATCATCGCGGGGGTTTTGGATAGCGAATTTCCTTTGGTGATTTGGCAAACCGGGAGCGGGACTCAGTCTAACATGAACGTGAACGAGGTGATTGCGTACCGGGCTCATGTACGCCGCGGCGGTCTTTTGACGGATTCGGCTAAATTTCTGCACCCCAACGATGACGTGAACCGCTCGCAGAGTTCCAACGACACCTTTCCAACAGCCATGCACATCGCGGTTTACACGGCGGTGGCGGACCGTACCCTGCCGGCCATCGATGCGCTTCGTAACACATTGAATAACAAGTCCCAAGAATTTGCTTCCTTAATCAAAACAGGGCGGACGCATTTTATGGATGCCACGCCGCTGAGCCTGGGACAGGAATTTTCGGCCTATGTGCAGCAATTGGACAACGGAAAGCGGGCCTTGACGAACGCCTTGGAGATGGTGGCGGAGTTGGCCTTGGGGGGAACGGCGGTAGGGACGGGCCTGAATGCGCCCAAGAATTACGACCAAATCGCGGCTTCGTATATCGCTCGTTTTGCGGGCAAGCCTTTTCGGACAGCGCCCAACAAATTTGAAGCGCTGGCGGCCCACGATGCCTTGGTCGAAATGTCTGGGGCGCTTCGCCGCGTTGCGGTTTCATTGATGAAAATCGGGAACGATATCCGCATGCTTTCGTCGGGACCCCGTTGCGGGATTGGTGAAATTGTCATTCCCGATAACGAGCCGGGTTCGTCCATCATGCCGGGAAAAGTCAACCCCACCCAACCCGAGGCTTTGACCATGGTGGCCGCCCAAGTAATGGGGAACGATGTGGCGGTGGGAATCGGAGGATCCAACGGACATTTTCAATTGAATGTTTTCAAACCGATGATGGCTGCCAATGTGTTACAATCCGCTCGCCTTATCGCCGATGCCTGCCATTCGTTCCGCACCCATTGCGCGGAGGGTATCCGTCCTAACACCGAAGGCCTGACCAAACACCTCAATAATTCGTTGATGTTGGTGACCGCCCTTAACCCGCATATTGGTTACGACAAGGCCGCTTCTATCGCCAAAACCGCTCACCGCGAAGGCCTTACCCTTAAAGCCGCTGCCCTCCAACTCGGCTACCTCACCGAGGAGGAATTTGACCGCTGGGTCGATCCATCGCGGATGGTTTAGGCTATTCAGCCATTTTTTCAAATATTCCAATTGGAAGGCCGTTTCAAAAACTTAAAAGAAGGGAAATCGCAACGTCCAATCAATTTAAGATGAAAAACCTCAGAGCGATCAAAGGGGAAAACCCAATTGCAATTCAGTGGTTAATCTTTGGATTACACGGGAAGACAGGGGTATATCTATCCGATAGGCGTGAATACATCGTTCCTATTCGCCATTTTCCAGAACTGCAAAAGTTATCCTTATCCAAGCGCAAAGAATATACAATTGGGAATGATCAGACGATTTTGTTTGAGTTTGCAGATTCAATTTATCACATTGAGGATTTTGTGGGGAATGAGGTCAAATGGAAAAAAGGGTAGTTGATACGGCAGTTTTTGCCAAGAGGAGAATTTTGTTTGTGCCCCTGGATTGGGGTTTAGGGCATGCAACCCGATTAGTTCCGTGGATTGAGGAGGCGGTACGTGGCGGTGATGAGGTTTGGATTGGAGGGAACGGTCGCAGTGGGGCCTGGCTTAAGGAGCGTTTTCCGAATTTGCCTTTTGAGGAGGCGCCGGCATGGGCTCTTCGGCATACGGGCAATTTGGCCTGGGATTTGATCAAGGATAGCCGTGCCTACCGAAGGTCCCTGCGAGCGGACAGGCTATGGGCCACCGAGATCGTTAATCGCCTGCAATTAACCCATTTGGTGAGCGATCACCGATTGGGACTGCGAGCACAAGGGGCCAAGGCGACTACCGTGCATCATG